>Ga0307507_10006549_pt1 | contig 17771 bp, 10 predicted proteins | sample 7_EM_MG_FD_207223 | JGI IMG/M metagenome (GOLD analysis project Ga0307507, IMG submission 207223) | Populus trichocarpa ectomycorrhiza microbial communities from riparian zone in the Pacific Northwest, United States - 7_EM | ecosystem: Host-associated > Plants > Roots > Unclassified | place...
TGAAGATGCTGTTGAACCCAGTTTTGAGCTTTGACAGGATCAGCCATGTCTTGGAGGTACTCGTTCCCAATCCCAACAATGAATTCAACACTTGAATTAGAAAAGGCCTGCAGGACTTTCGGATCGGCATCATAGAGTTTTAACCTGCTGACGTCGAGGGATTGAAGCATCACGGAAACACGAGAGGGAGATGGGAGGTTGTCGGCAATCTGTCCATAGTTAATTCCAAACCCAGCACCAAGGACATGGACACCTGAATCCGAAAAACAGAGTTTTAAGTTGAACAAACTAAACCATGATAGGAACACCAGAGAATAAAGGAACAAGAACCAGAATCATCAAGCATCACAACACACAATTCAAAAATGCAGAAGATCCGAGGAATAGCTTCTAGTCAGGATCCGAAATTAAAATATGCGTGCAAAACTGTATTGAAGAAAATATGATCAAGATGCCCACATGAAAAAAAAAAAAAAACAACTCCGCTCCAAAAATGAACAAAAAATATCAAATTTTTTTTTAAAAAAAAAACCTCCAAAGGGACATAAAAAAACTTTTTGAGTCTAAAACTCGAATAAGAATAAAATTTACTAGCTTTGTATGCCACTATGAATGTTCAACAAGTAACAGGATCCTTTCCAGTTCATAATTATTCCCATCAAGCTTCAGTTAGATTAAAATCCCAGTTCCAAACTCATAAAAGGAAACCCGCCGAGAGAAGAAACACGAAAACAGGTAAATCCCACAGAATTCACCATAGACTTACGAAAAATAAATGCAAAAGGGATCAGTTTTTTTTAATATTGGTGGTAATTTCTCAGACCTTGGTTTCCAAGCTTGAATATACAGTATACAACAATAAAAAAGGCAACCCAGTTAAGCCAGCAACTTAAGCATCTATTTTCTTTCCTCGCACTTTCCTGGAAAACGAACAAGCAGAACAATGCATGCAAAAGGCAGTCGAAACAAGAAAGAACTAACCTGAAAGAGCGAGAAGCAAGAAAAGAAGACGAAGATGGACAGAGTAAGTGGCCATAACTGATCTGATATTGGTTTAAACGAGGCCACACAACAGACAGTTAGACTTTTCTGTTTGCCAACTAACAAAGCAGTATTGCAAGATAAAAAGCTATGGTATTTATAGTGTTTTGCATAGTGTCAGATAGCGATGGCTGCTTGTAGCAGGTTTTCACGCCAGTATGGGAATGCGAATTCAGTTTTTCTGAGCTCTCCTGTATACATTTTTTGTTTTGTAATCCATTTTTATATATTTTAAAGTCCCACTTGTTTTCTTAGACGTAAGGGGTTTGCTTTTTTCTGTAATTACAAAGTTGTCTCCATCTTGGTCTAGTCACATTTTACATAGCTATAGCAAATTTATCAAATGATTTTGTTCTTGGACGCACCTGCTATCATATTTTGTGGATTTATGATGTGGTTAATGGGGTTTCGAACAAGTTCTAACGGTTAAGGTATTCTCGAGTCACTGCCATACCTTGGAGTTATCATGCGTATCATACGCGTGTCCGGTCAAATGTACGCGTGGGAGTTGATCACGAGCAATGTACATACTGGGATATGGGGCGAGGCGGCCATGGAAACAGGATAAGTGAAGCTTTTTCTCAGGCGCAGTGAAGGATCATTAATTAACGGCGTGAGGAATATCATTGGCTAGCAATAGCCAGCAATTTGACAATTCTCAACGCGGAGTACGCTAAAGAAAGCAAAAAGGAAATTGCTTTGACCAGATGTGTTAAGAAAACAATTATTGAAGAGAAAATGAAAATGGAATTGAATTGAATACACAGTCGGAGATAAGTTGAGTACACCATGTACGAATTTGTGGCGGAAAATTCTATATTTTCAACTCATAGAATTATTATACTATAAAACAAAAAAAACAAAAAAACATGAGAAGGAAGTGAACATGTGCACGTAAACATATAGCGCACACCCTTCGTTGATTAAATAATATATTGCACACCTAATTAAGCATCTTATTGTTCATCTTGTTTTTTTTATTTAATGGTAAACAATAAAAATTATATTTTATTAATTGTGCATCCAGATTAGGACTTTATTGTATTTATTTTACCTTTATTTATGGGGATGTATTTTCATGCTCTTAATTACGATTAGTTTTTTATATATATAAAAATTAAACTAGAACAACATGAAATTAGATGATATTTGTTATAAAATATTTTACAAGGATACAATAACGCAGTTGGGACATGATGAACATATATCTACATGGTAATTAGTAGCAATCATCAAGAGTTTTATTTAGCTCGTGAGTTATTAACTGTGCTTTATTCCCCGAGACTAATCACGAGAGCATAGAATCTTTTATCCCTCGACCTGAAATTCTTCTAGTAGAAGCCATTTATTTTTATGTTTTGAAGGTGTTTTAGAAAAAAATTAATTTTTTTTAAATTAATTTTTTTTCTATTTTCGTAACGTTTTGATATGTTAATATTAAAAATAATTTTTAAAAAATAATAAAATATTATTTTAATATATTAAAAAACAAATATTACTATGCAGTTAAACACCTTCTTATAGAACAAACAGGGAGTGAAAGCCAATATGATCTTGACACGATGCGCCACCAGCAAGTGTCGATCAGAGAGAGAATCTTGTTTATAATTGATTGATGTGTAGAAAGAAAGAAAGAAGGCGGTGAAAGATAGAGGGAAGAGGAAGGAAAAAAGTGGTCTTTTTCCATGGAGGTCCAAATCAACAAGCGACTGCCCACAGCATAGAGAGAGAGAGAGCGCGAGGGAGGGAGGGAGGAAATCTGAAAACGAAACCAATGAACAGTTAATTAATATTAATCAATAAACGGGTAAAGTCCAGTTTTTGTCCTTACAGTTTGTTAAATAGCTTTTGCCTCTTGAGCTCTGATGCTTCAGTTTTCCAGAGATGACGCATGTTGGTTATTATTATTGGTATTTTAAGAGGATAAAAATGTACAAAGATATATTTATTTAATGTTTTTATTTCTTTATATATATATAATTAATTATATAATTATTTAATGTTTTTATTTTATTTACTCCAGACGAGCGAGCACGCACGTTTATATATATATCCATCATTTTGAATTAAGACAGCATAGCATACATGTTTTCATACATCTTACGGAGAAGATTCTATAAGTTTGAAAGACACCGGTATTTTTTTTTTATAACCCGGGGTGTTCGGGTCAGCTTACACACCACAACTAATTTTCAGATTCACTAAACACCCTACAAGTTCAATAAACAAATAAAACATCACCGGAGTCATATCCACGCACATTAAAACTCGAACCTAGAAAATAAAAGTAAGGAAACCTTGTCAATACTGTTGGCCCACAAGCCTGTGCAAGACATCAGTTTTTTTTTTTAGTTTAACGTGGTGTCCGGGTCAGCTTGTATGTACCTTGATTAATCCTATAGGCCCTGAAATTAATGACCATGTAAGCCTCCAGTGGCCATCATATGAGCAACCATAGGGCTCGAACCTGAAACCACAAGAAAAACAAATCTCTTGATCTCAAAATTTTACTGTTGGGCCACCACCTAGATGGTTAGACATCAGTATTTTTAATTGTTAGTTACTTAGCATTGAAATTAAAACATGTTAAATCACGATCATGGAGGCGGAGAAGAATACAGTTTACCCATTAATTATTATATAATCCAAGCGCTGACGCGAATCCTATGTGGAGTGCCCGTGTTAGCCACCGTCCATCACGCGGCTGCCACGTAAGCAATCAAATGTCGGCTCGCCCCTCAGCATTCGCACGTGTCATGTTTGTTTTTTCTCCAATTAATAAAATCACAAGTTATATTTAATGACTTGAAATCGGATTTTTTTAAAAAAATTCGACACCAAGAGGCAACAACAAAATTGACAACAAAGGGAAAGGGTATCCCTGCTGCCTTCTCATGAATCCAATGGATCTCTACAATTAATAAATTAAACTATATATATAAATAATTGGTGTAAATTTTACAGTTAACAAGAAGAAAGAGTTACAGTTAACAATATATATATATATTACAGATACAAAAATCCCACCGCCGTATTTTATTTTGTAAAATAAAACAGTCAAAAGTCCAATTCCAGGTTCAGAGTCAACACATACTGCTTGAAGAATTAAAGCTTATCATATTCTAAGCTTGTCCCTGACAGATCAAATCTTACACGTGGGGTTACATATTTACATATCTAACCATTTCCATTGACTCCATAGAATTAAACTTCGGGTTAAAAAAACACAAAATCAAGCTCTCTCTCCCACAGCATAGTCTTAAATTGGAAAAAAGATGGAAAAGGTCGAAGTGTTTTAAGTTGGACTCATCATGAACGATATTAATGAGGCATGGGCAAGCCGTGCAAGAAGCTCACGGCATTGGAGGCCATTAATCTTGTTCAGGAAACCTCAAGGATGATATTAACTAGCTAGCTGGTGTCTTCAAATTCACAATACTCTAGCACCTATCACACGTTAACATAAGTGCATTCCTTCTGCCTGTACACGCATTTATCGTTTACACTAACATATTTAACTGCGCTTTAATAATATTTTTTAAAAAATATAAAATAAATATAAAAAGTATAGAGTACTAAATTCACGCAAAGGGGAATGTCAAACTCAATATCCTTAGATATGGCTGCGAAGTTCAACCCAATATCATTAGGTTTGGCAAGCGAAACAATTGGGTTTCATTACCTAGCCAAATTCAATAGCTTGGGTCTGACTGTGAAGCCACATCCAATATCCTTAGGTAGGGCTACTCAGCCGCCAGACTATAGGCTATTGAATTTGGTTGGGCCGCCTGACCCAAGGAGCCTTGGATCCGGCGGGAATGTCAGACCCAATAACCTTGGGTAGGGTTGCCCAACGAGATCCAAAAACATTGGGTCTGGCTAGGCAGTAGGACCAAATATTCTTGGTTCTGGCTGCGGAAATTAACCTAATATCCTTAGATATAGTTGCGTGCGGTTCTAGACCTAATATCCTGGGGTCTGGCTGCGGAGCGAGACCCATCAACATTTTTTGACTAAAAAACAGTAAAGAAAATGCTCTTTGGTGCTACAGTGTCGTCAACAGTGTAAACATTGTGTGTTTACAGTGTGGTCTACAATGTAAATACTATGTATACAATACCTTTATAGTGTTTTTTCTTGGGTCTGGCTGCGGAGCCAGACCCAGCAACACCTTTTGATTAAAAAACAGAAAAGACAACGCCACCTGGTGCTACAATATCGTCCACAATGCAAACACTTTATGTCTACAGTGTGAACCACAATGTAATGAGTCTATGTCCACAGTACTTCCACAGTGTCTTTCCCACGCGTTTTAAAGTATAGTATAATATAAAGTGTAGATTAAACTAATTTAACTTTGATCGGCTCAAATAAATCAAAAAAATAAATTGATTTATCGGGTTAATCTACTTACCCTGGACTTGAGTTTAGTCCCGTATTAACGAGCCATTGAATTGATTCACCGGACAATGCTAGGTTTAATAACATTGTCATACATGACACTCACATTGTATTGCAATGTGATTATGTGAGACTTTAACTTCACTGGTGTGAAGAACAACGAGAGGGTTTGGACATGGAAAAAGTTGTCCTGACGGTTAAAACATCTGTTTCTTCAAAATCACATGCCAGGTTCCAAGATGGAAATATTTTATTGATTTTCAAGTCTTGCATGGATATTTTATCTCTAGATAAAGTTCTGTTGACAGAGATCTAATGCATACACATTCCACGATGGAATCATGTGCTTTTCATCGAATTTCGATGAAAAATAAATTCTCACTGAATTGGATGCGATGGCTTCAAAATGAAAAAAGAAGTCTTAATGTGGTCCCAAACCATGTTCTACCACTGGATTACTAAAATCACACACCCGTCGATTAAATCATCAGCACTTTAATAATGATTCTTTACCTTAAAAACAGAGCAACACACTTGTGAGAGTACCAACTACCAGAAACCAGATCTCAAGACATCGTTTGATGGCTGATGTTGTCCACCAGGAACATAGTGCTTCTTAAAAAGAAAAGAAAGGAAAATACTGAATTCTCCATTGGTGTTAAAGATGGATTGGAAAGAGGCTTTTTGCTATTCCCCAATAGAATTACACTGAAAAGATATCTGTGGCCATTTTCTATGGCCCAGAAGATTATACTAAATTCTTCACTTTCGTGAGATGTTCATGAAAAGCTTAATCTTGAAGGGCTACAAATAATGACCGGTCTTTTTCCAGAAAGAAAAAAAGGAAAGATTGAAGATACTCATTACATACGAGCATGATTTTTATTAATACATAGTATTTTGTCACTATCTTGATGTACAGGAGACTATGATAGAGAGTGAATGTTGATTTGAATCTAATGAATGAAATTCATTCTAAATATATACTATTTCTATTTTATATTTTTATTTTTGTCACTACAACCAAGCATGTTTTTATTATTTCTATATTTATTTATTTTTATCGTCAAACATTAACTGAACAGGATTATGTGGAAAACTAGGGACGCATCTAGCACCATAAATGCCGCACTACATAGGGTTTTGTCCATTTGAAGGAGAGACTGCTACATGCAAAAGTTAATGGAAAAGAAAGGAATATAAAAGAAGACGAGTCGCTTTCCCCTTTTTTTTTTCTTCATGATTTTCAACTAATGTTGGATTGAAGGCACTGAGAGGTCAAGCATTGATATGATAATCGAAGGGCCAAACCTTGTTTGCGATGCAAGTTTCTTGAAAAAATGTGCTGGTCCTGCTGGATCATTTTTGCTTCACTATCAAGTGTTAAATCGAGGCCTCATCATAATTCACCAACACAGGATTTCAACAAAACATAATTACAGCAATCGAATATTTCCAAGATGTTTCAACTTTGAGTTCCCATTAGAAGATTTTTATAAAAGTATGTTTATAAGAAACCATTAAATTAATAATTTCTTGATGTTTCTGGATTGTTTAAAAAAATACATGAAACTCTAATTCGAATATATTTTGAAAATCACTGTTCAAACGTAGCCCAGACATGTCACTCAAGCGTTATCCAGGCACGAGGAATCCCATCAACCAAATAGATAAAAGGACTTTGGCAGTAAAAATGGGATTTTTTTTGAAAGAATTAGTATGGCTCGTTAGAATTTAGGATGGACAAATGGGTGTTCTGTGTTGTCTTTCGATTCAAGCTTGATGTATTTATCCATGGATATTTCAATCCTGAGTTCCCATCAGATGAATTTTTTAAACAATCCAAGAAGGATAGATTCATTTACAAAATTCTTTCAAGGAAAATTCATTTAGATTTAGATTACAACTGAGATTTTCAGAGATCACGAGAAACAAAAAAGGAAATGGTGCCTCGCCGATTCTGTCTCCTGCTCAACCTCTAAAGATGTCAGGGGAACGCAAAGAGATTTCGGTGATCAAGATGCGAAGGCTAAATGTCAAAACTGGTCTTTCGAATATGTGCTTTTAGTCTTTTTGAAACCATAAAGTTAAACTTTCCTCCAGAAAAACAACGCACTAGCTCTGAGGCAGCCTCGTCCACTTGTTGAAGATTCTTGTCCATCTTGGTCTCATCATCCTCCACAAAATCTTCAAGCTAACTTCAACTTACAATCCATTGCGAACACTTCCTGTTAGGATAACACACACACATATATATTTTTTTTACCTAGCAAAAAAATCACCCTTGACATCTTTTTCAGGGTTTGGGGGCAGAGCACGGTTTGAAAAACCCAATGAATGCCAAGACCAATCCATCCTTTATGGCATTCCATATTCTCCCATATCACTACAAGTTTCCTTGTTTCTCATGATTTCTTAAATTTCAGTTGTAATCTAAATTCCATATCATCTCATTAGTAAGAAAATTGCAAACCTGTCCTTGTGATTTTCCTGGAAAGAATTTTGTAAACGAATCTGATCATGTTTGTTTGAAACATTCATCTAATGGGAGCTCGAATTTAAACTTAGATTGAAAGACAATACCGAACAAACCCTTTATCCATCCTAAATTCTAATGAGCCAAACTTTTTTTTTCCACCCAATTTATAATTCTCTAGCGGGGGATTTGAACCTGAAACCTTCACTTGGGGGGCAATATCCACCCTTTGTATCTTAAAATCCTTGTATTTTAAGGTTTTTTGGGCTTTATCCGGTGTCTCTAGGCCCGTCTCCTGTCTTTTATTCCTTTCCTTTCTCAACCATATTCAGCAGTGTTTTTTTATTCTTTTTCCTCTTTTAATGGTGCGATTTTTTTGCTTCCACAGGTGCCAGGTTTGCTTAATGTAGATTTTGCTGATGTTCGAGCTATTATGAAAAGATGCAGGCTCTTTCTCTTTTGGGAACTGTAAGTAAGAGATCTAAAAGACAGAACTTGCTGTTTTCAGATATTTCTAGTTCTAGCTATTTATGTGGGCTATACTGGATGAGGTCCAGATGCAATGTCCAATGGAGGTGACTGTCAAACGGTTTTGGAGGCCAAGCCCCACAAGTGATTTAGTAGAGAATGTGTTGGTTATCGTTTTGAGAGCTGTGAGCAGGTTTCTGTTTCTCCTGTATGTTAGGGTTCCCATAAATTGACCCAAGTTGATATAAAGGTCTAATAATAACCTAAACCAAAATGTCTTGAGATTGTGTATGTGGGGCTTGTGGCTTCTGCAAAACACTCGGACACAGTGACTGCACCTATAGAATATTGCCGCCCATGTGATTCAATTTTCATTTAAACTTTCACCAATAGCCTTCGGGGGGTTGATCATCTCCGTGGGCTACAAAAACAAAAACAAAAACCCTAACAAGAAAAATAGTGATAAAAAAAATATGATCAGAGCGTAACCTTTGTAAAGCCCTATTCCTATATATTAATTTGGGTTCCCACCGGAATCTGTTCTCAATTTGGGAGCTAATAACATTAAATTTTTTCAACTAGGACTGGAGGGGTGCGCCAGGCCAATGCAATAGTGCAACACAAAGGCGACGCTTGAGAACCCCAATAGCAAGCTACTGTCACGGGCCCTCCCCCTTGAAAAATTAATTTAATATCGTGTGAACCATTGGTCCACGTATCAGATATTAAACTGATAAGAACAGATACTACACTTGATCTTAGCCAAAAGGCCGAGAAAGGTATGCCTGGTTAAATCTCATGCTTCTTTTTTTATACTGTGCGTCTACACTCTTTTGAGCAATACGTTTCGATGTGGGATAGTGAAACCACAAAAACAACAGAGGTGTTAGGCAGCAGCCTCCCTCCATGAGGATATGAAGGCACTGGTTTCTCAAATCAAAACCAAGGACGTGTGTGCTTTCCCTTTGGCGACAAGGGGTTAAACCATCAAACACCCCCTGAATCCCTAGTTCTACTTCCAAGGCCTTGATTCCATCAATTCCTAGATTTGTTTTTAATGATTCAAGAGCAAAACCTCATCTGTTTTTTTTATTTTCTGCAGGGTGGTTGTTATCTTTTGATTGCAAGGGTTGCTCTGCATGATTTGTATCTAGAGTCCAATTGATCTGGCCACAACCCCTTGTCTCGATATGCTCTCTATTCTAGTTTTTGACAAGATTTTCAAATGGAGAAAGAACTGTTACAAAACCATAGCAAAAGTAATCAAACACAAAGCAACTATAATTTTCTTTCTGACCAAAGGAGGAAAAGGGTTTCATGCCTCAATTTTTTTCGCCTCTTTTAATCGATATTTACAATCTTTTCTATACAAAATGTGCTCTTGTTTGTTGATGAAAAGTGGCAGGAGAATAATTTGAATTTGCAGCTTAAAATCTAATCTGACTCTTTAAAATCTATTCAGTTTCGTTTTATCTCTTGAATGTCCTGGGCTAGGCTTATGATAACACGAGTACAAGTCGACCATGGAAACCACCTTTTTATCCATCTCAAGGGCATAACGAAAGCTCATCCCAAACATTGTATGTTTTGGAAGTGGCCATGCCCCACTCTTTATTTCACTGAAACCCCAATATTATTTTTGCTTATGCATGAATGTTGGTTTCTGTTGGTTTTTTTGCCTTGTATTTACCTTGTAGCTGTCACCTTCTGAATTTCTTTGCAGCCATGCTTGCAAGTTTCAACTTTGAGAGTTAAGAGTGAATTAGATTTAGATTACCCCTGAAAACTTCAGAAATCAATCGCAGCATCTATTTATTTACTACAGTACCGTGTAGAAGAAACCATATTGGAATTACACAACAAAGACGAAATCCCTACAGAAATAAAGGTCTATGACAGCCTTTACCATCATTTCAATGATCCATAACAATCACAGAACTACATTCCAAGTCAATTCCGATTTCTGACTGCAAAAGCCCTCAGTAAAGATCACCTTCCTTGTGAGTGTGAATCACACAGTCAGAAGTTGGATAGGAAATGCAAGTTAGAAGATAGCCCTCCCCCATTTGATTCTCATCGAGGAATGAACCATCAGACTGGTCGACAGAACCTGATGCCGCCTTCCCAGCACAGGTAGAACAAGCCCCAGCCCTGCAAGAATAAGGCAGGTCAATTCCTGCATTCTCAGCGGCATCTAGGATGTACACGTCATCTGGAGCTTCAAATTCATGCTCTGTGCCTTCTGGTGTAATCAACTTAACCTTGTACACTGCCATTGATGCTTTGTAATTGGGGGAGCATTTCAAGCCAAATGACTTAGAGACACTCCTTACTGATCCAAGTGAGGATGGGCTCTTGACAATGGCGCTGGTAAACCGATTTTGGAGTGCAGTTTTGAGCACACTTTGGAAGGGAGCGTTCACTGTTGTCATCTTAACCCCAGAACACAAAATAGAAATTGTCAGCTGGTTAATAAGATATTTTGATACTTGTAAGAATCAAATGGTTCCATTCTTTTTGCATGGAATTTGAAAGCCCTAATTCTTGTCACCCTACAGCAAGAAATGAATTGCAGGACAAGGTACCAAATTCCATTTTATAAAGACCATTGTTGAATCATTCATTGGCAGTTTTACACAACAGCCATCTCATTAGAGGTTTTTATATTTGCATAGCACCACAACAAAACGAATCAGACATGCTAAGGAAGCTGCATCATTATTGACAGGAAAAGCAGCACTGATCAAAATTCAAAAGTATTGAGCAAGGAAATCCTAAGAACAAGTAAAAAAAAGGCTCCCTGCTCCTAGCCCATGGATTCTTAAATACCTTCAAGCATACGATCACATCATATTTAGCATGTATGCCTCACTTATATTCACAACAAAATGGAACCAAATAATCCATTCCTACAATGAGAAGGCATTTGATGTTTGGAGCACTATGAGAAGAGCAAGCTAATGGCTCTCTGCTCTTCACTCGAGGCTCCATCTTATAAAAGATAACATAAAGGAAGTAAAAGCCAAGATCAGCTACTCATTCTTGGAAAGAAAGAGAAATAACAATCCCCTACTCTTATGTAAATCGAAGTTCATAAAATTAGTTAGCATGCTAATTGCTAAAGAAGTTTAGCAGTAATAATAAGGAACTAGAAAAACTTGATATCATAGGCAACCCAGATTCAAAACATTCCCAGCTTAGCATGTACAAAAACATAATTTGCAGCAAGCTCCAGAAAACACAGGAACAAAACACAAGAATTAGCTCCACGACAAACAATGCAAGATCAGCTAGCAAGATGGTTCCTTTTCGTTGCAAAGTGAGAGAAAAAACCTTTTAGACTAGAGCTTTCACAGCCCAAATAAGCCCTAATCACAAGGGTGAGGCGCAATAAAAATATAAAAACTCTCATTTTCACCAATTGATTGACTCCTGACACTACTGGTATTACACTTCCAAACCCAGTTTCTCAATTTTCCCTTTCTTTCCAAAATGTCACCCATTTGAAGACTAAACCCAATATCCTAGACCTAACTAGTTAAAAAATCATAAAAGAATTTTAATGGAACATGTAAGAATTAAGAATCAAGCGAGTGGCTTGAAAAAAACGTCAAATAAATCAAAGGGCTATTAATAAGATGTTGTTTTCAGTAATTTTCCTTTCCATTAAACCTCAATATTTTAGAAAACAAAACGAAAAACAGGAACCACAAATTGATTAAAGACTCAAACTTGTTTTGTTCTTGTCGACCAAAACAAGATATAGGAGAGAGAGAGAGAGAGAGAGAGGTTCCCACTTTCTGAAAGACACAGACATTTTACATACCCCACAAATTCCATAGAATCAAGAACTACATCACATAAAAGAAAAAAAAAGCAAAACAACATAAACTTCAAAGAGAATCAAACCACTGAAAAATAACCCAACACTAGGGAGAAAAAGGAGCTTACTTTGGTGGGGTGGCGAGGTTTCTTCAGATGAGGCGGAGAGTACGATGTTGTAGAGAAGAGGTGGTGTTGATATTACTTGAAGAGGTGTTGCTGGTGGCTTTTGGGATCTTCGAAAGGGAAGAGGCGGCTCTTTAAAGCGAAAGACGGATGCCCCAAGTGCTACCACCACTGGCCATGAACACTAGAAATAACCTAGTTGGATTGGAGCCAGCCACTAATTAGTATTTTATTAGTCGTCACTAATCTACCTAATTAACAAATTTTTAATTGATTTTTTTTAGTTGACTTGGACGCCCGCCCAGGTTCAACTCATTTTTTTCCCTTTCCATTTAAATTCTGTTTTTCATGTAATCAATTTTTTAAAAAGAATGGCATTGAATCAAATTCAACATTCTATAAATAAATCAAATTCCCTTTTTAACATCGGTATAATGCTTATGTCTAAGATCACTGAATTTTTATAAGAAGATCTTAATATCAAGAGCCTTGTTTGTAGTTATATTAACTGAATAATTTTTTTATGTAATTATCTGCATTTTTAAAAGGAATTACAACTCTTTAAACAAGTTTGAAATTAACATTTCCAAGTAAAACATTCAGAATCCTAAACAAGTATAAGAAATAAAAGAAAAGAAAATATTAAATTAAGGTTGTAGATTTAAAATTAAATACGAAAATAATAAAATTAAAAAAAATAATTTAAATCTCATTTGAAAATCTTTCAAACATCAAATGGTTATAACGAGTCAACCCATTATAAGTTCAAGTTTGTAAAATTTCTTGAAAAAAATTAAGTTCATGGATTAAATAAATTTTTTTAATTAATATAAGTTGGTGATTATATATTTTTGTGTTGGTGATCACTGCAAGATTATCAATATATATAATATTTTACTTGTTTATAAAATATTTAATTGGTCTGCTTTGATTTTTGATTCATTTTAAAAATTCATCTAATAAAAAAAGCTCAATTTATTATGATTAAAATTAAATATTAAAACCTCTTTTTTTAGGGTAAATAAAATAATCTATCTAACTAGATCTAAACTAGCTTTTATATTAAACAAGATTAGAGACTAATTCGATAAATTTAAACTCAAAATAATAATGATTTAGATTGATATAGTAACCTAAAGTGACCCACCCAACCTGTAACATGAATATTGAACAAGAACATGGACTATATCGAGTTTTATAAATATATCTATCACTGCGATGGAAGGCTAAATACATCGATTAAAATACCTAAATCAAATTGTATCATGGAGAAAAAGTTGTGTTGACTTGCTTGGATTAAGAGTTAGCGGAAATAAAAGGATCACGGAATTCTTTGTGGGTTCATTAGTTTGAAGTACTGGAGAAAAAACCTAGGCAATTAGAGTGTAAAATGAACATAATATATACTTGAATATATATATATATATATATATAGACACCACTCCCAGCATTGTTTTGGTGTCTAGTGAAGCACTGTGCATGAACCTCGAGCCTAGTACAATGAACATCCAGATCAGAAGTGGTTCCAAGCAGCAGCAGCAAATCCTTCATCACACAGATTAAATTATCGAATCTCTGAATTGCTGGAGTTACTTGGAAGCATTATGTCGTAATCCATGAAATGCAAAGCACTTGGACACTGCCTACGTGAAACAGCAGGATGCTTCCTTGGCCAGAATGATGCTGCGAAATGTCCCCACAGATCAACAAATCTATGTCAGATATTGGATATGAGGAGAAATAATGGATAAACAACAACCACACAATGTTTTACCTCACAGATTGATCATAGCTGTCTTTCCTCTTGATGTCTAGCTAGATGATCAAATGCCATCTTTTAATTTTACTACAAGCAAGGGAACACATAATGAGACATATATTGAACTGCAAATTAACTTTTGCTGTAGGGTTTTAGATTCTGTTTCATTAAAAAAGCTTATCATGTGTGTGTGTGTGTGTGTGTGTTTGGTAGCTCGTGACCTTAGAAATCAGGATAGATTAGAAGAAATTTAGGACAAGATATGCACGCATCAAGGATACTTGGATCAAGATACAGAGGGTCCATTTAGAATCAGATAAAAAGGTTCATAAATACAAGAAGAGAGAGACCATATCCTTTCTTTTTGATGTTGAAGGCAAACTCTTTATTTATTTATTTATCTTTTACATAGTAAAAAAATAATAATTTTAATAGTTGCTTCCCAATATTTTGGATTCTAGCCTTCCTCATTAATTTCTAAGCTTTTTTTTTTTTTTAAAAAAAAAAGAAAAGTAGCAAAGGGTAATTTCAGCTGGTTACTGTACATCAAAACTAAATTATTGTTTAATAAAATCTTAAGCAAAACCATTCATATATAGCAGCACTTATAAAAAAGAATATTTCTTGCAACCTGCAGCCCCAATCTTCAATATTTACATCCTTTCCAAATTTATTTTTCAAAGAATTAATTTCAACTCATTAACGTCAATGCACGAGATTCTTATATATGATCTCGAGAAAGATATTCGGTTAACATTACTCTCTTTTTTATACCTATCCTTCTCATGCGTGCGTGAAGCATAATTATGATCAACACAATCATTATTAATATAGTTATCCTGAACTTGGTATATATTAAATTTTAAATCTATTAGCATGTCCAAGAGATCAGGAGCAGACTTCCAAACAATATTCAATAAGATTTTTTTCTCCTCGGACAATCTATTAAGAAAATTCTTTCCTCTTGGCCAACCATTTCCACTATATATCACAGATATTTTAAGAATAAATATTTGTGTATATATGGTATGCATGAGGAAAATATTTTTTTTATATTATTACGCAGTAGATAAAGCCCAGCTGGATGATCAATTCTTTATGAGAATTAAAATATTTTTGTGTGCTGTATCCTTTTTTATTACTGGCACAACAAAATCAAACGACAATATATATATATCAAGGGAAATTAATTATCTCAAATATGCAAAATTTAAATTTGGCAACGTTTTTCTATTTTTTTTCAGCAATAATATTGGAAAATTGTACTTTACTCTAAGCATGTAATTATTGTCGAAATCTTCATTTTGGAGGGAAAGAAATAAATATGGTAGTAACATTAAATGTTGGAATATTTTTTGAGATTCCTGGAGGGAAGGCCAATAAGGCCCTGTTCCAAGTAGTCTTTAAAGGCTCCACTCTTTGGTATTTACCATCTCTCTTTTCCTTCTTTTTCATCTTCAACCCCTAGCTAATTAAGAAGAAAAATGTTGTTTAATATTTCTTGTTTACGGTTTTTTATTCTTTGCATGGCCTTCATCCCTTCTTGTGTTCTTGGGTTCTCATCACATGGTTTACCTACTTCATCGTTCAATGAATCATTCATTCGTTTATTTGGGAATGATCATGTGATTTTTCTTGACGATGAACGAAAATCAGTTCAAATTTCCCTTGATCAAAGTTCAGGTTCTGGTTTTGCGTCACAACTCACGTATCTCTATTCATATTTCAGTGCTTCCATCAAATTACCAGGAAATTACACCGCTGGAGTTGTTGTCTCTTATTACACATCAAATGCTGATGAGCACACAACTAATCACGATGAAATTGATTTTGAGTTCTTGGGAAATACTGGAGGCAAACCTTGGACCCTCCAAACCAATTTATATGGCAATGGAAGTACAGGTAGGGGACGTGAAGAGAGGTACACTCTTTGGTTTGATCCTACTCAAGATTTCCATTCGTATAGTATTCTTTGGACCAGTACATGGATCGTTTACTACGTGGATGATGTTCCTGTTAGAGAGGTTCAAAAGATTGATGCCATGGGTGGAGATTTTCCCTCTAAGGCTATGAATTTATTTGCTACAGTATGGGATGGATCTAGCTGGGCAACAGGTGGAGGCCAAAACAAGGTTGATTATAAATATGCTCCTTTCATTGCTAAATATTCCAGTTTTGTGCTGTATGGATGCTCTGCCAACCCAGCCCGAGAAGAGTCAGCTGCTGAAACGTGTGGTAATGCCACAGATTTGAATTCTTTCAATGGTTTGACAGCTGAGAGAAAGGGGAAAATGGAGAAATTTAGGATTGAACATTTGATTTATTCTTATTGCAATGATCGTTCTCGATACCCAACTCCATTGCCTGAGTGTAATTTAAGAGGAAAATCTAGTTGATCAATATATCGACTTTGAATGTTTAATATTTATAATTAATTACGAACGAGAATGATGATTGATTTTTTTTAGCAATTAATTAATGGTATTAATTACTTAGCTATTAATTTAATTAACGCGTGTATGCGTGCGCTAATAAAACAATACCTCGAACCAAGTATGGTTTTAATCATCTTAATTATTAGAACAGCAAGTAATTTACTAGGTAGACTACAAGTAATTAAGTGCATAAGAAGCCTTTTCTCACTCCAATACAAATCCTAAACTTGAGATTAATTTACATATATCCTTGAACACAGCTAATTAATACACTTCCACCTAGCCATAATTAAGCCACACTAATCATGTTCTTGCTTTAAAGTTTAATCTACATATCATGTCCCTTAGTTTATATAAGATCAAGAAATAATTAATAAGATCATCAACACATGCTGGCTAGATCATAGCTACTTATATATATGATCTAGCTAGCTGGTAATCAAGGAAAAGGTTTATTAATTAAAGATAATATTATTGATCGTGATCATCAACACCTACTTGCTATCCCCAATCTTGGAGAGCTTCCTTTACGTCCCTCAGCAACAAGGGATTCGCGAGCTGATGAAATTCCATTGGGGGCTAGCAACTCATCAAAGGCGGAACAATCGATCCAATCCTTGAGCGAATCCTCTTGACCCCATGTATCTGGTATCATGACCCTGCCAGCTACCTCTTCTCTATGCTTCTTCAATCTTTCACGTCCACTATCTTTATGCAACAGCGCTTCATGACCAGCCTCACAATCTCCATCATGATGTGGAGAAACTGAGCTGGTACTTGCTTGATCAGTGGAAAATGCAAGAATATTCTGGCTAGTGGATCTAGTAGAAGCAATATTTGAGTGATTATTACCTATATTAATGGTGGGATCTTCTTCTTTCTTGGATGAGAAATGGATTCCTTCCATCTTGCTATCCTTCTTCAATAATGGTGTGATGACAGAGAGAGAGAGAGAGATAGGCAATATTATAGAAAAATAGGTTTAATATTTGTGAGAATAAAATAAAATCAGGGAAGGAATTGAAGAGAGTGCAAGAGAGTAAAGAACAACGTATGGGGGAGCAGGATTACACGTCACGAGTTTTTGCTTCGTATGGTGCATGACATCTCTACGTCTCAGACTTTATGTTAACAGTGAAATTTGTGTGGTTAGTGATCACAGAGAGAGATGTTGAAACAGTAGTTGTTGTTTTTTTTTTTTTTTATTATTATTTTTATTCGTCTAGGGTTATATGTGTACAAT
>Ga0307507_10006550_pt1 | contig 17770 bp, 8 predicted proteins | sample 7_EM_MG_FD_207223 | JGI IMG/M metagenome (GOLD analysis project Ga0307507, IMG submission 207223) | Populus trichocarpa ectomycorrhiza microbial communities from riparian zone in the Pacific Northwest, United States - 7_EM | ecosystem: Host-associated > Plants > Roots > Unclassified | place...
TTTTATAATAATAGCCTAAGGGGTTGCTATTTTATGAAGGTTGAAAATTTGCGATATTTTACGATTTTGTATGGGAAAAGGGTGTGCGAGAGGTGGCATTGTGCGCGAGGTGGCACGGACTCCTAGTGGAAACTATACGCTTAATTGGTGATTATATTACTCTAATAATAATTATTTCTGGCCAGAATTTAATGGAGGAATGGTTTACGGACTTGCTAGCTGGCTATTTAGTAGCTAGATCGGAAACTGGCTACAGTAATAATAAATTGGCCCTTGATTATATACGCCATTTCTATTACCAAACTAAGGGCTTAATCCAAGGCAGAAATCGGCTCCTCTTAATAGACGGTTACGGCTCTTATAACACGTATAAAGTTGTAACATACGCTTAAGGCCATAAAATACACCTATATGGGTTACCCCCTTATACAACGCATTTTCTGCAGCCATTGGATATGGGTTGTTTTTAGCCGCTTAAATATCATCATAGCCAGGCTCTTAATACGGCAGCTCGGTATACCAGAAGGGAATTTACAAGAACTGAGTTCCTAGCAGCTATAGGCCAGATCTATTATAAGACCTTTACCTAGCGTACTATTGTAGGCGCCTGGTAGAAGACTGGAATAGTTCCATTTAAACCTAAGGTTGTTCTTACATGGCTACAGCGCCAAGAAGTGCAAGCACATAAGGAAGCTGAGCACCCATACGTCAACCCTTCCATCCTAGATGGACCCCTAGAGAGGGCCTTAGAGACCCTTAGAGGCCCTTCTACGGGGCAATCTAGCCCTAGAACGGATGATATATATCAGGTCCCCCAAGATATACAGGATTTTAACCGACGTATGGCTGAGGCAGGTAGAGGGCCTACACCTCCATCACCTGGCGGTCAAGATTGGCATACTCCGTTGACTGTTCATACGTTAAAGCGCCAATCTGACGCTCTTTTGGATGACTTTATGGATGACGAGACTTGGCCCGAGTTGCCTTATCATTCATTTAAAGCAATCAAGACGACTCTTAAGGGCGCCCGTGCACAAGCCTATGCTGGCGCCTTATTTAAAGGAGAGCTATTGAAGACGCAGGCTGCGCAGGCTGCGTATAATAGCCGTAAATTGGGCAGCCGGAAGATCCTCCTAGCTGGAGGGCCTGTATACGCTGAGGACGCTCGGCGTATGAAGAAACAACGCCAAGACAACGCTCAACAGGAAGAAGCTTTAGCTCTCGTAGCTAAGCTAGAACTCCAGAGAAAAAGGGCCGAGCAAAAGTTCTATATAGAGGTTCTTCCTGCGCTTATAAAGTTCACCCAGAAGAAACTCCAACCTGTATATATCTTCAAGGGCGATCACCGCCCTCTGTCGCGCGTGTTTTAGGTGCATAACTATAGGCCCGAGGCCCTTCCTGTATGCACGAGGGGCTTTATACGTAAAGCTATGGGCCCAATAACCCAAGTAGGAAGGAAACGCGTGGCTAAGATGAAAGCGTACGCCGTGGCAAAACGGCCCCGAAGTGCAACACCAGAAGAAGATCAGATAGAAGGGGCCCTTCCAATAGATTCGCCACGCGAATAGCTTCAATTATAGCCTGGTTTGGTGGCAATTGGCCTAATATATATAAAGTTACGAATTATTTTGTATTGAGGGTGTTTTTGTGTTGAGGGCGTAGGCCCCCACTAGGTGGGGGCTGCGCAGCATTCGAAGAACCCGACGGGGCCCGAGTACGGAGGTTCTATATAAAAGCTTTGTGCAGGGCTTCGTGTAGAGCTTCGTGCAGAGCCTCGTGCAGAGCCTCGTGCAGAGCCTCCGTACGCAGAGCTTTGTGCGGAGCTTTGTGCAGAGCTTTCGTATACGGTTTCAGCCAGGCAGGTATCAAGACAAATGACATAAGCTAGCTGATAGGTAGAGACACAGAATTGTACGAGTGATCTGTCTTATTCAAGGTGGCTCTAAGAGCCCTAATATACATAACGAAATAACCCTAGTTCGACCTTCGGTGTCCGTAGTCGTTCGGTGTCCGACACCTCAGCAGTAAAGCTACCTCCGTGGCCAACATACCCCCTCAGATCTGACGTAGAGCGGCAGAGCTGAATTACCGGATTAGGCAGTCGGGATAGACAACCTGGTGGTGAGCTTTGCTGTTGTCCAAGTGTCAATTTATTAGATATCTAATATCGCGGAGCCCTACCACTTTAATAAATTTTTGATAATTTTGTTTTAAGAGAGCTTTAGTTAGTCCGTCTACAGCCATTTCGCTTATCGGTACCCATTATACAACAAAGCTTCCGTTTTAGACCTCTTGGCGAAGCCAGAATTAATAGATATCTACGTGTTGGAGTTTTGTAGATACCGTAGGAGTCTCTTTTATCACAATCCATACTAACTGCTAATTGTTGCAATTAATAATAATGTCCTATTCTGGATTAAATCTAATAGCTTTAAATATCCGAACTATATACTTAACCTCCCTACCAACGTATAAGAGAGCTAGGAGTTCTGCCTCTATAGTAGACTTAGTGACTGCCTTTTATCTAGTTGCCTGCCATGCTATAGGCCTATTAAATAAGCTTATTAAGAAACCCTATAAGCTCCAATATATTAGAGTATTATTAGCAAAGCTAGCATTAGAAGCAGCTTTCAGAACCTAGTTTATCTTATATAGCGTAATAGTAGAGAACTTGAGAGCGAGGTATCTGGTTATTGGTAGCACTTCGGTAGCTACGGTATAGCAATTGCTTAATTAGTTGTGTTATTGGTGTCTAGAGGGAGAAGAGGTCTATTCTACATATTGGTGGTAACTCTTATGGAGCGCGTATGCGCTAATCCCAAAATGGGAAAGAGTGAATGAAATGGGTCTAAATACTGGTAACTCTCTATGTGATTGGCCCAATAACCCGTACACGTGATATACCGCACGTGATATTAAAATCCAACTCTAGTCTCTACATTCTATGTTTACTTAATTTCTTACCAACTACTTAACCTCTCTCTACCCATTCCTTTGTATTTAAGTTGATTATATTTATATTGACGAGGTTTCTTAATGTGTTACAAGCGTTTACTTTTGTTATTGTGTCTATAGGGTTTAAGTCGCCGTTAATCCATTTAATCTCCGTAATTATGCGTCTCTTGTATAATTAGCGTAAGCATATTAAGTTAACCATTAATCTCTTCTTCTAAGTACTTCCTAACTTAACAAGGCATTTGTATAGCAACTTGGAATCTGTATAGAGTATAAGCGGGAGCTCTACCTATAAGATCTTCTCTATCATAGACTTTAAGACCGCGCCGTAATTGAATCCGTAAGCCATTACATATAGTTTAGAGGCTAGAACTAAGCGAGTAACTCTCTTACACTTAATAGAGGACTAATAAACGATATTTGTACTACCACTGTTGTTAGCGATTGCAATTATAAAGCCAATTTGCGAGGCGTTGTTAGTGTTGTTAGCAAAAGAGGCATCTATAAATACTATAATCTTGGGTAATTGGAGGTCTAAAGGTATAAATCACAGGCCTCTTAACTTATTATTAATTTGCCATTATAAACGCTTATTTAGCTTCTTTATATTACCTTCTTTTGGGTTAGTAACTTGAGCCGTAAAGAAAAGATTAAATAAAAACTCTGGTTGGTATATAAAGGCAATATACGCTCCTCTTGCGCGTTAAGCAATATATTAATCTTTTAGGGTGACCGCAACTCTCTTAGTGCCTCTTAAACTTATAAGATTGGTAGTCTTAAGGTTAACAAGGTTTAAGTTCTTGCACTAGCGTATTTGGTTGAATATAATAGAGTTATTGTTATTAAGAGTAATTTAACCGCTATTAAACTTAATTAGAGTACTTGTTGTAAGTTTCTTATATTCCTTTGCTATAAACTTAGTGTTTATAAGATTGATTTCCTTGTTTTATATAAACTCTTTATTTCCAATAAATAGAGTATCGTTGGTCTGGAGGCTAATAATTCCTACTCTAGCTTCATGCGTGTAGAGGAGGCAAGGGTTGTAAGTAGACTTCTTTATCTTAAGCTTCTCCGTGTGGTAAAGGTGGTATATTAAGAACTAATAGTTGCCAGCCTTAGGGATACTGTATAAAGGCTTGATTACCTTTATAATGGTATTATTGCCGAGTTATAAGATATCTAAGAGTTCTGGAGGTGGGCGAACATAGAAATCGTAATTTAAAAGAGTGGTAGATTATATATACGCTTATAAGATATCATGGAGGTATAGGGAGGCGCCTTCCTTAAGAAGAGAAGGTGTAAGTGCGAGTATAATTCGTTGACTTAATTGTTAAATGGTAGATGACTATATTAATACTAATTCCTTCTTCTAATTGTTATAGGCTTGTATAACTAATTATAACTTCTTAAACGCTTAATTAGTGCCCTTGTTCTTAATATTATTAATAAATTAGGAGTTAAATATATAGGTGCCTTCTAGTACTATAGAAGTATCAGCAATTTAAAATACGCCCTTCTTAAGTAGGCCGTTAATCTCCTTCGTATAGGAGTTAGTATATAATGGAATTGCTATATAGATAGTAACGTTAGGTCCACGAAATCGTTTAGGTTGCTAGCGGTTATGTTATAGTTATTAAATTAGTACCTCTTGCTCCTCTTCTCCTTTATTAACTTGCTTTCCGTTAGATTAATCTCCCTTAGAGTCTCTAACTGTACTCTCTTTATAATACAGCTTAACATAAGTTAATTGGAAATTGGTAACTTTAGATAAGAGTTTAACCTTATAAGTCTTGCCAGTAATTCTAATTAATAGGAAGGGGCCTTTCTAGCCTCCTTTCTCTCTGTATATAAGCACTGGGGAATTAGGTGGCAGGTTGTGTAAAGCTTTTATATTGGGACTATTTCGAGTGTTAAGTGCGTTATTAACCATTCTCTTAGCTCTCTCCTTCGTAATCTCTTTTATTGCTTTGCGTATGGCGACAGCACGTTATTGAATTAATGGTGCCAGTACGTTACTGTCTAACATTTATGGGAAAGCACTAAATACTAGTAGAGTTGGTACCAAGCCGTTAGGGCCCATAGAATTATTTAACGCCTTAATAGCCATCTGTAAATATGCCTTCTTTAAAATATCTAAACCTATCTCTTCTTGAATAATCTTGTAGGTGTAAAGAAGGGTTATATAACCTTGTTTGACCTTTCTAATGCTCTAATAAGCCTTAACGGGCACGCACTTAGTCTTTATTGCAACTATAGAGGCGTTTTAATGAAACTTATGGCTGTTAAAGTTAGTGCTGGCGTTATATATAACTAAATTAGGGGGATTGAGATAAGTATTAAGCTAATAAGTACAAAGAGCCTCCTAGGTGGTTTTTATAGATATATCTTTTAGAAATCGGGTGGCGGTAAATCCTATAGCCTTATTAATAACGTAGAGTACTGGCTTGCCGTTAATATAGAAGATATTAATAAATACCATATAATTAAAGTCTAAATTGTTAGGAAGCTTGAACTTGAATCTGTATAGGGATTTGCCATGCTTTTAATAATAGCGATAGTACTTAGTTAGCTTCTTAATTATCTCTTTATTAATATTGTGACCTAAATACTTAAGTAGAGCATATAACTTCCCAACTAAAGGATGGCCGAAATAATGGTGTAATTGTGACAACTCTATTACCGTTAAGTAGTATGCTGTTAATGTAATTAATACAGTAACAAATTGCTATAGAGTCTTTCCCTATAGTAGGAAGGGGTGACCGAACTATCGTGCCACTAGCACTGTTGATGTAGGAGTTACTACCTTATTAGTAAGGTTATTATAGTAGTAACCTAGAGAGTTAAGATCTTGCAGGCTTATAAGAAATGGGGTATTAGCGTATATAATATAAAATACAATCTCTCCTACTGGTGATTGCACTTTGAGAGAACCTACTAATAACGTTAAGCCAATTCCGAACTTGACCTTAATAGCGCCGGCGTTAAAAGTATTAAGTGTGGCTATTAAGTTAACGGTCTCCTTGTATACAAGATATTGGCCAAATCTAATAGTTAATGCTTTTGCTGCTCCCGTGTTAATTATAATACTATACCATTTATTAGAGTTGTATTAAGAGGTCTCTTTAGAGGTGGTTAAATACACAAAAGGGAAAGTAGACTTATTAGGAACTACTTCTATAAGTACGTATTAAGTTACAAGGTTGCTTAACTTCTTAACTGTTAATAATATAAAGTGTTCGGCGTGTTTAGTATCTTCTTTAAGATTAAGTATAAAGGTCTAAAAGTTATTAAGATTATTATTATCTTCGGTACCTTTATATTCGGTAATCCATTAGGCAGCATTCTGATTAAAGGTACGGCCGTATTTATATTTATACTTCTCTTTCTAATCTTCTTGCTCTTTTTTTAAGTGTTTGGTAGACTAATAGCCTTATTTCTTGCAAACAAAGCATCTCTTGACTTGTGAGTCACGAGGGTTGCGGAATTAAGGATTTCGGTCTTAAGGGTATCATTCTTAAAGGTATTAAGTGTTGCGATTCTAAGGGTATTGCAGGAAGCATTAAAATCGCAAGGTACCGCAATTATTGTAATCGTTGTTATTACGAACGTATTGGCGGTCTATATAGTACGCTTCTTCCTCTTTATCTTCTCCTGCAATATAGGTAGCTATAGCCAGTAGGTAACTTCTCTTATAGGTAACAATTAAGCTTTAAAGAGAGTTGATTAAGGCTGGTAATATATTAGGTGGTTAAAAGCATACATAACTATAAGCCAAGTTGTCTTAACACGCAATAATTAAGCGCTGTTATAAAGTGGCGTCACCCTTTATAGTCTCGTTGGCGCCGTTTTATGCTTTTTGGAGGTCTCTAACTAAGATATTAAGGTATTCCTTCTTCTATTTAGCCGTATTCTCCAGTTAAGATATAACTTCCTTTAGTGTAAGGCTGTTAAATAACTGAAGTTAAGAGCAGCGGTGGTCATCGTTCTTAAAATAGGCTTATGTTGCACCGCAAAGTTAAGCGAAAGTAGGTGTACTTTCTCTATATGATGCTTGATTTGCAAAGAAGTGGTTAAAAGCATTATCCTTTAGTATGTTGGAATATGCCTTTACCTTTATTGCGTTATTAGTAATGTTAAGTTGCTTATAGTAATTCTTAAAGATATTAAGTTTAATATTAAAGTTATTATTCTAACTGCTGTATTTGTTGTCTACTATAATTAACTTTATAAGGGAAATAATATCTCTGGCAGTACGGTCTGCTGGTAAAAGTGGAGGAGGTAAGTTTTAGTGTTGCGTAGGTTATTGTTCGATATTGTTAAGGTTGCCAACTCGTACTTTAACTCCGCCTATCTTTAGCATATATACTATAAGGTTTAACTTAAATTCTCTATCCTTTGGTATTATTTGTTGAATCTCTAGTATTGTCCAAGCAGTCGGCTCTTCCTCCTAAAGGTATTTATACAGTATGTTGTTCAGCTTGGGAGGGCGATTTAACTTATATACCCAAACTCTATACTTACGCAGAGCACTTCGTAAATTGCGTAAGTATATCTTATTGACTTTATTAAATAGCTATGCCGTCCATTTATTGAAGTCTTCTTTAAATTGCTCCCAGAGATCACTATCTTATAACTATAATTGGTTATAGACCCAGCATTTATATCTTATGAAAGCATCTCTCTTATCTTTCTCCTTATTTGTGGGATTAAAGCCGTTAGGCTACTGATCCTTGTTCTCTGGCTTTGCTAACCAGTCCGCTATAGCTCGTATTTATTATATAGGAGGAGGTAAGGAGGGAGGCAGAATTAGTCACTGTGGGGTTTTTGGAGGTATAGAGGGAGGGAAAGTTGTTGGTATAGAGACCGTATTGAGTTCGTAGGTTGTAATGAATAGTAAGACGCGCAGGTGCCGCGAATGCGTGATAGACGCGATATAGAAAGACGAGTATAGGCAGGCCTCTAAATCTTTAAATGCGAATTAAGTTGTAGAAATACGAGTATAGGCAGGCGTCTACTTCTTAACGCGTATTCCCTAGCAAATCTCACACAAGGGTTCTCTGTATAGGTAGGTAGGCCTTTCGTGGTTGATTCCTCTTTAAAATAGTACCGTCTCCTGATCTGTGATTACTGATCAGTGTTAGTAGCACTTCGGTAGCTACGGTATAGCAATTGCTTAATTGGTTGTGTTATTGGTGTCTAGAGGGAGAAGAGGTCTATTCTACATATTGGTGGTAACTCTTATAGAGCGCGTATGCGCTAATCCCAAAATGGGAAAGAGTGAATGAAATGGGTCCAAACACTGGTATTATAGAGATAGGTAAGCAATCTATTAATCTCCATAAGATAAGCTGGTAATGGATTTTGTAAGAACTCAGCTAGCCTACTAATAGAAAAGGCTACGTTTAGTTGTGTAGTAGATGCTGGATATATTGCAGAGCCTATATAGCGTTGATATCCTTTTATCTGATTTGGCATAGCTTCTTCCTTATATAGTGTCAATTCCTGGCCCGATAGTGGTGTAGCTAATGGCTTTAGATATTCTAGATAGTATATTAAGACTAGCTTCTTAAGATACTAATCTAGACAGAGCCAGAGCTTTCCTTTTTGTTAATGTCTAATCAAGGTTGCGTCCTTGCAGTCATGTGACCGCAAATTGCCATCACGTGACGGCAATCTAGGGCAATTTGCGGCAACTTGCCTACGAACGCGAGTCAAAAGGGGTTGATTACGTGAGCTAAGCGAGCTCAAGAAATCCACCAAATTCCACCTGTAGAATAGGAGAATAATAAGCATTAATTAAAATCAGTTACCACCCATACTATTATAATAGCATTACGTATTACCGGAAGTGATACCAACACTAATTAGTGATTATAGATCAGGAGACATATTATCTACAAAGAGAGACGAGCTTGATTAGTCCCTGCTAAAGGCCTCTACCAATCTCGCCTGCTAAGGAGTATTAGTTAATATATATTTAAAAAGTTAACCCCTATCTAATAGGCCCTTAATTTTTTATATACGGCCCTTAGGTGTTTAAGAAACCAACCCCTTTTAATAGGCCCTTGGTTCGCGTCTATTATGCATTTTATACTACCTAGATTATATTAAGGAGTGTCACGGAGTAAGCACAAGCGATAATAATATATAGCGAAGTAGATATTATTAAGCTATGTACATAAACTATATAATAAAGTCAAGACGTTGCGTAAGGAAAGGAAAGTAGGAAACAGGGGAAAAAGGGTATATAACGTTCGCTTAGTTGCTAGGTTAACGGGTACTATGCTACGCACAGGCAGGGTAAAGCTTAGGTAGTAGTTCTGGTAAAACTTAGCAGAATTCGGCAGTTAGAGGTCCTTAAAGTTACCAGTTAGCAACTCCAACAGTAGAGACGGCAGATTGCGGCGGAATACAGCAAATTGCTATTAGATTGCCGTCTTATAATTAGTCTTCAGTTGTTCAGTCAGTGGAAACAGGTAGACATATATAAGGTGTTACAGGGGTGTCCCATAATAGTACCCCCCCTTTAAACTTAAGCATCTGCGAGATGGGGCTGTGGTAGTTCTAGGTAGAGTTTGTAAAAGTCTTCTACGGCTTATATAAGTCCTACAGAGTCGGCAGGTTCCTATAAGGGTTTAGTAAAACCTCTCCATTTCATAAGGTATATATATTTGCGTTTCCGTTTGTTATACTTAATGTTATTAATTCTTTTAACGAGGTACTTATCCTTACCATCCACTTTAACTAGTGGGGAAGGGTCTTGGATTTATCCAGGCAGGGCGTCTAATATAGGGGCGGCAGGGTAAAGGACTAACGTATAGAATATAAGGTGGATTTTAACCGTATCAGGGAGCTTTAGTTAGTAGGCATAAGGAGAGACAACTTTTTTAACCTTATAAGGGCCAGCGTTCTTCCAATTAAGTTTCTTAGTAGGTTGTTTTGTGTTCAGATTTCTTGCGTCTAGCCAGACAAAGTTACTAATTTGGTAAGCTAGTAATAGGGTTTAGTTCTTATTTGCTACGGCTTTATAGACAGACTGGGCCTATATCATTTCATTAATAAGGAACTCCTGTAGTTCTTCTATCTTCTTTACAAATTCGTTTGCTTCTGTAACTTATAAGGCCTAATAAGCTAGACAAGGAACATTACTAAAGGGTTCAAAACCCATTCGCGGGTGCTGGCCGTAATTAGCCAGGAATAGGGAGACCTTTATAGTTTCTAAGACGGAGTTATTTGTAGTAAACTTGGTAAATGCAAGCCAGTCTATCCAGTCGTCCTATAGATACGACGTATATATCTAAATATACTATTCCATTATAGCATTTGCACGTTCCGTTTGACTATCCGTTTCTAGGTAATATACCGTAGACAACAGTGCTTTAATACGGAGTTAGGTAGTTAGTTTTTTCTAAAACACCAAGACAAACTAGCGGCCTCTATTAGAGACGATTGTTTTAGGGAGTCCGTAGAGTTTCTATATATAATCTAGGAACAGTCGGGCAACGGTAGGTGCTAATATATTAGGGCAGGCGATCAAGTGTCTTATCTTAAATAGTTAGTCTATAACTACTATAATATTTATACAGCCTTTACTTTTAGGGAGATTAACAACAAAGTTAATTAAGATATCCTTCTATCTTTGGTCCAGAACAGGCAGTGGCTTTAAAAAGCCGTTATATGTCTTATATAAAGCTTTGGCTCGTCGGTAGGTATAGTAGCTAGAGACGTACCTTTGTGTTATATTATGCATGTTTAGCTAGTAGTACTCCCGTTAGAGTAGCTCTAGGGTTTTTCCTTAGCCTAGGTGGCCGGCTACTAGTAGATTATGTACGCGTTTAAGGAGCTTAAGCTTAAGTTTATTGTAATTAGGGACAACTAGGCAGTTCTAGTAGTATAAGCGGTCTCCGCGAACTTTATATTTACTTAAAGAGATCTTTTTAGAGCGTCTAACGCTATCTTAAATTAGCTTAAGTGTCTCTTAGATAAACTTGTTATTTGGGTATTCATTAATTATAATCTGTTTAATTAATTAATCAGTTATTTTAAGGACGTATACCATAAGGTCTTTAGCTAGGGGATTAAATAATTCAGGACAAAGCAGGGTTTATTTACGGTAGGCGCGCGCTTCTTCCTATGCTATTATATCTTATAAACATCGAGTTAGGGTATTAGGTTTTTAACCTTAAACGCCTAGGCGGTACGTAATTAAGAATTGGAATTAAGACAGATATTCTAACCAGCGGGCTTAATAATAACTTAGCTATTTTATGGTTGTAAAGTACTATAGATTCTTATAGTTACTAAGGACCTTAATTGGAAATCTAGCGCCTTCTAGTTTAGGTCGCTATTATTCAAAACATCTAATAATAGCTAATAATTCTTTATTGTAGATCTTATAGTTATATTCAGCTAGACTTAGTCGTTTTAAGAAGTATACTATAGGGTATAGTACCCCTTCTTTATTATACTAAGACAGAATGCCTCTAGTAACGTAGTTAGATAAGTTAACTTCTATAATACTCTTTCGGTTTAGGTCAAAGTGTTAGAGTACAGGTGCGGTAGTAAACATAACTTTTAGATAGGCAAAGGCCTTCTTACATTCCTTATCGAAGATAAAAGCTTTATCCTTTTAGGTTAGAGCCATAAGAGGTAAAACTAGGGCGAAGAAGTTATTAATAAACCATTAATAGAAATTAGCAAATCCTATAAAGGCTCTTACGTCCTTAACGTTCTTAGGTTCTTGCCAGTTTACAATTACTTTAATCTTCTTTGGGTCCATTTATATGCCGTCTATAGAGATAATAAGTCCAAGGTATAGAACTTCCGTTTTATAGAACTCGCATTTATCTACATCTAATTATAGTCTAGCTCTACGTAGGGCTTCTAAAATAAGGTTAACATGTTTCTTATATTTAGCTAGGTTATTGCTATATACTAGGATATCGTTAATATAAGCAGTATAGAAAACGTCCAGGTAAGGTCATAAGGTATTATTTATAAAGTGTTAGAATAAACTTGGGGCATTTATAAGGCTAAATGGCGTTACTAAGTATTTAAATAGTCCGTATCTAGTACGGAATGCTATAAGCCATTTATCTCCTTTTGCAATACAGAGGCGGTTAAATGCGTGGATAAGGTTAAGTTTTGTATAGTAGCGAGCCTTACTTAATTAGTTTAGTGTCTTTTAAATTAACGGGAGCGGGTACTGATTTTTAATAGTAATAGCATTAAGAGCTTAGTAGTCTATACAGAAGCGTAGACCGCCGCCAGGTTTCTTAATAAAGATTATAGGTGCAGCTATAGGTAAAGAGCTTGCTTTAATAAATCCTTTACTTAGGTATTCGTCTAAGTACTTCCACAACACTTAGAGTTTGTTTTAGGATATTCTATACAAGGGTCCAAATCCTGGTTATTTTCCTTCTTTAAGTACAATCTTATGGTTATATGGTTGGTGCTCCACTAACTTATTAGCTTCCTTTTGTAAAAATACTTCCAGATGCTTATAATAGCATACTAGTACTTTTATGGCAGGGTTAGTATACTTCTTTGGTGCTAGGGCCTTTTTAATATCGGCCATTATAACGGCAAAGATTGTATATTTAGGTTTCCTAGCAAGTTATGCTAACGGGGTAGCTCCAATCATACAAATATCCGTAAAAAGGGGGGCGAGTTACCAGCTAGCAACTTCCTTTTAATTATCTACTATTTCTTATTTAACTTTAGGTTTAGTGTTAGGTACGGAGTTAGTATCAAATTTAGGTTTAGGTTCTTTAAGTATCCTTTTTATAGTAGAATACCAGTTCTTCTAGTACTTTCATATATTAAGCTTAAGTTTAAGCTTCTGCTTGGTTCGGGGTGGTACAGTAGTTAGGGTCGGTTTATATAGTTTAGTGTAATTTTCGGGTTCTTAGTGGAATTAGGTGGACTTTTTAGACTAATAGATCCTAGTAGATTTTTTAGATTTTAGTTTAGGGTCTAAGTAGCGAGTTATAAGGCACTTCTACTTATAATAGGAGGCGGTAAATAAAAGCTTAAGGTTGTCCTAATTAATGGTTACCTTATATAGCTTTATCTAAGGTTGTCTAAGTATTACTAAGTAACCCAGAGTGGTAACAAAAAGCTTAATCAGTTCTTTATAGTTTAGGTATTAGAGTCTCAGGAATACTACATAGGTAATATAGCCTAAGATAGTGTGTTTGCCATCAAATCCAAATACGTTAATATGCCGGTTAAAGGGGGTTAGAGTAAAACTATTATCTTACGCGAAGATCTTGTTAATAAATCCTATACCACTGGCTCCTATATTAATTAGAACTCGAGCATTAACCTATTAATTATTCTGCCGAAGACGACAGTTAACGGTTATACTGCAATCCTAAAAGTCAGAGTTTATAACATCTAAAGCATTTAACGAGATCCTAAGGCAGCGCCGTCCTAGAGAGCGACTTAGCTCTAGGACCTTCCTTTTAGAGGCAATCAGGGTGGAGTTCTTATAGCGTGTTGGTTATAGCTTCGTCCTTATAAGTAGTGCTTACTAGATATGGGGCTGGAACTAGGTAAAGATTAGGGACAGTAACTAGAGGATTAATACGGTAAACGGCTACTAGTATTAGCGGTTTGTAATTCGCGTTGGGGTATAGGGGCGGAGTAGTAGTTAGAGAAGTAGGAGCTACTTTTATACTTAAAACAGAGGCCTAGCTTAGTACGTTGTTCTTATTTAAAGGACCCTAGTGGGGCGTATCCTAGGGTTCCAGTATCAATATCTATAGCGTTAGGGTGCTTAGGCTAAGACAATAACTTAGTAGACGTTTACGGGTTTATTATATTATATTAAGGAGTAGACTTCGGTGTTAGGCGTAGTATATCATTATATTATTTATTAATAACGTTTGCGTAGGCATTAAGAGCTCCTAGTAGGTCTACACCTATTAGGGAGGTTTTCAGTTCGGGGCTTAGGGATTTAATAAGGCTGTTAATTAGTGCGGAGTCGTTCCAGCCTATTTCTTTTACGTAACGGTTAAATTTAGAGAAGTATACTAGGAAGCTTTTTATTCCTTAAGTTATATAGTTTATCTTTCTCTAAGCAGTAGCTTGGCGGTTTAGGTCACCATATATAGCTTCAAGAAGTACAATTAGGCTTAATACTAAGTTCGGTTAAAGAGGTTTAATAAGGTCAGCTACATCTCCTCCTAATTAACTTAAGGCGTAGCAGAGTCAGTTAGCTTTAGTTAGGTAGCGGTTAGCGTTACTAGTTAGCTTATTTTTAAGCCAGCTTAGGAATAATTGGAGTTCTTATTATTTACCGGTAAATATTAGAGGGTCTAGTAGTCGTTCAGATCATTACGGTGCAGTAGTTAGTTTAGGGTGAGTAACTACTATAGGTTTAGGGCTCTCGTTCCGCGTATTTATCTCTAGAGATAGTGTTCAGTCTTAGGGCCCTAATATAGGCATCTTAAGGGTGCGGATTTCTTCTTAGAGGTCTTTAATTAATTGCCAGTATCGTGCTTCTTATTCAGCTTGTTGTTAAGTTAAAGTAGCTTAGTTCTGTGCGAGGGCATCTATAAAGGACTTCTATATTTCTGCTAATTATTTTTAGAGTGCGGACATAATGCCAACGGCTGTTATAGGGGCTTTGGGGTCGTTCTACATTTCAGAGGGTGGTATATAGGGTTAACGCAACGTAGTATCACGGAGTAAGCATAAGCAATAATAATATATAGCGAAGTAGATATTATTAAGCTATGTATATAAACTATATAATAAAGTTAAGACGTTGCATAAGGAAAGGAAAGTAGGAAATAGGGAAAAAAGGGTATATAACGTTTGCTTAGTTGCTAGGTTAACGGGTACTATACTACACACAGGTAGGGTAGAGCTTAGGTGGCGGTTCTAGTAGAACTTGGCAGAATTCGGCAGTTAGAGGTCCTTGAAGTTGCCAGTTGGCAACTCCGACAGTAGAGACGGCAGATTGCGGCGGAATACGGCAGATTGCTGTCAGATTGCCGTCTCGTGATCGGTCTTCGGTTGTTCAGTCGGTGGAAACAGGTGGACGTGTGTAAGGTGTCACGGGGGTGTCCCGTGACAAGGAGCATTAGTTAACGTATACTTAAAAAGTCAACCCCTATCTAATAGGCCCTTAATTTTTTATATATAGCCTTTAGGTACTTAAAGAACCGACCCCTATCTAATAGGCCCTTAGTTTGCGTCTATTATGCATTTTAAATGCGTTAGGTACTTAAGGAACCAACCCTTTTAATAGGCCCTTGGTTTGTGTCTATTATACGTTTTTTATCTAGAACCCAAAATTAAACTTAATAGGAGTTATGAGACAAGAATTAACATATTAGATATTAGGGCATAAGTTAACGCAGAACAGGAGAAATGGCCTAAAGGTATTAACTTACAGTCCAATGAAACCACCACAAAGGATATTAATAAATTTGTAAAGTTTAAGATCCTAGAATATAAAGCATACAACCTTAAAGACAATAAACTATAGGAGGTCTATAAGAAAGATTTCCAAAACTTTATAATATAAATCTTTAAGGATTGCAACTAAATTGGTATCTAAAAGCTCCAAACGTTCCTACAGACTAATGGCGTATAGATAAGGAAGTATAGGAATACTACAGTCCCTAAATTGCTATTTAATACCTTATAAGAAGAAGACCCTATAGAATAGACTAAGCCTAAGATTAAGGAGCATATGGTAATTAGAGAAAAGTTTACCTTAGGACAAATTAACTACCTCCTTAAGAACAACTTTGCTAGTACTAGTACTATCAAAACCCTAATCTTAATCTTACTAGCCACAAACCCTACCCTACTTATAATACTACCTACTATACCCTAACCTACCCCTATACTACCCCTATAACAGGAACCTAATTATATTAACTTAACCCTATAACTAGAACCACCTAGGGGACAGAGTTAAAACTAGGGTTTTAGCAAGGAGTTAACAAACCTCGCGAAGATATACATAGAAGACAATAAGTACAGCGGAAAAGATAACAACTTTAACTTTAAACTTACTATCTTTTATAACCTCTATAGCAGAGCTAATGTACCCTAAGAAGCCAAGGTTAAAGCCTACCCTATAATGCTACGCGGTCTAGCACTTAACCACTACTATATTAACCTTAAAAACGTTACCCTAACTCTTTTATTTAACCAAATCTGCGATGCTATACGTAATTACTTTAAGGGACCTAAATATAGACGTGGTATATTAGGATAATGGAACTTAACAACTCTAAAGTCCATAATAGGCAAGAGCGAGAATGCTAGAAAATTAACCTTAGACTACCTATAGTTACTTATTAAAGAACTAAGATACCTCCAGCATGGTCTTAACCTAGATTTATATATAGACAAGTTCCTTTATAACAAGCTTATTAACACCTGCTAGGAGTTACCAGCGTGTTAATATACCTGCTTTAAACCTTCTAATAGCTTAACTGGCCTAATTAATAACTTATAATCCTCCATTACAACATTTAAAAAGTTAAATAGTAAGAACCCCTAAGCCTTCTTTACTAACCGCCGCTACTATAGACAATACCCTTAATCACCTTATAGAACACAATTATCCTTATCTAGCCAATATGCATTACCAAAGAAGCGCTGCTTTATCTGTAATAAAGAAAGTTATTAGTTATCTAAATACTCTAGAGAAGAATGTAATAAATTAAAGAAGAAGTTTAAGGACAGATTTAACCGCCGCTTTAATAAATATGCCTAATAGTACATTACTAAGTACGAAGAAACAGATAACAATAGTAATAAACTTAACTTAGAATCTATTAACGAGGCAATAGAAGCTCTTATAATTAATATTAAGTTACTGACAGCATCTCTAATCTAAGAATAGACTGAACTGTTCCTTACCTCTTTTGGAACGATATAGTACAAAGAAGCCATTAATACTATAACTAACTTAGCAGACCGATCCTTTACCCATATAATTACCGGCACTAATTTAATTGCTTACCACAATAACCTAGACCTATTTGCCTATGTTACTACTAGCTAGTATATATCTAACAAGTTCTATAGAGTAATAATTAATACCAGAGCTTTAAAGAGATTAATAGTAGGTTACGGATAATATCTTATATATAGAAAGACCTATAATACCATTATTAATACCTTAAAGGCTAGCGCTATTAACGTCTAGTTTGGTATTGGTTCTACCTCTTCTATTAGCTCTGTTACAGTTAATACACCAGTTGGCAACGTTGAGTTTTACATTATAAAGGCTAATATACCCTTCCTACTATGCCTTGCAGATATAGACATACTAAAGGTCTATTATAATAACCTTAAGAACGTCCTAGTTACCCTAACAAAATCGGTGCTAGTGGTTCGCCGATTCGGTCACCCCTTTTTATTATAGGAAGAGTTACTGCAGTTATTTATAACCTACTTATTTAATTAAAACCCTTGCTACCTAACTACTACTAAACTCCGCCAACTCTACTATTACTTTGGACATCTATTAGCAGACAAGCTATATAAGGTACTAGAACGCTCTGGCCATAATAATATTAATAAGCAGGCTATTAACTACCTTACTAAGTACTGTTCCTACTACTAGAAACACAGTAAGTCTCCTAGATAGTTTAAATTTACACTATAAGAAGACTAAGATTCCAATTTTAACTATTCTATTTTTGTTAATATTATATATATTAACGGAAGTCCTATTCTCTATAACGTAGGTGATAGGGTTATGACGGTCGGCATAGTTATGACGGTTTGGAATAACAAACATGCGCATAGACGAAATTTGTTAGGAACCGTCGTAACTATG
>Ga0307507_10006551_pt1 | contig 17770 bp, 8 predicted proteins | sample 7_EM_MG_FD_207223 | JGI IMG/M metagenome (GOLD analysis project Ga0307507, IMG submission 207223) | Populus trichocarpa ectomycorrhiza microbial communities from riparian zone in the Pacific Northwest, United States - 7_EM | ecosystem: Host-associated > Plants > Roots > Unclassified | place...
TAATTTCCTTATCTATCTATTCGTAAGGTTCCTCTTCTATAAGGACATTATATAGAACCTTATAAAGTGGGTATCTATTGCTGTGTATAGCAACATATACTCCTCTTTGGAGTAGGTAAGTACGGAGCTTTACTCTAGTAACAGAGCGTATCTTTCTAAAGTCCTCAATGGTAAAGCCTTCAAATTCTTCTTGGAATAGCGACCGTAGTGTATAATCCGTAAAGTTCTTATATATATACTTATAGATTTTTGTTTCTATATATTCTTCTAGGTCTTCCTCTAAGGTAGTTGCTATATCAATCCTATAACTATGTCTAGCGATTCTCTCCTTCCATTTAGGATCCATCTTATTGTGCAAAGCAGTGTACTAGTCCTTATGTATATTTAGTTTAAGGTTAAGGTCAAGGTCAAGGTCAAGGTTAAGGTTAAGGTTATTAAGGTAAGAGTGTTAAGGTAAGGGTGTTAAGGTAAGGGTGTTTTAGGTATATACATCCTTTACAGCCGTTGGGCCTATAAAGTTCTTAGCAAGATTACTATTCTCTCAGCGATCTATTGTATTGGCTGTAAGGCCAGTACAAATTCTCTTAAGCTTAAGGGAGGTTGCAATCTTTTCTAAGTAAAGATATAATTCTCTAGGCGATTTAACGCGTTAGCAGTTAAGCTAATACGTGGTCTTGAGCTTTAAGGGTAATATAGCTTTCTCCTTTAACTGGAATAGACAAGGCTAGGCGATCCGTGTACTGTTTCTAGTACGGTTCTTAAGCTCTAGCTTATTGCGTATTTCCTAATCTATACGTCTACTAATCAGTGTCGGTATACTCGCTTTATCAACGTGCACGAATATCACTTATAGTGGTACGTATGCGGTGTTGAAGTTGGTAGTTAATTGTTGTCTAGAAGTAAGGGGTTGCTCCAAGGTCAGGTTAGCTAGCCTCGCTTCGTGGTCTCGTGACCACGTCACATAACTAACATTCCGACATTGTCTTTAGGAGTATGTTAACCTATTAACACCTAAAACTAAATTGCCAAAGCTTAAAGAACCTGTTTAAGCCTCACCCAAGGATGCCAATAGCTGGGGGATGACGAAGCTCGCAGAGCTAGATAAGGAGGAGAAGAAGGAGCTCCATACGCTTAAAGCCGACCATAGGGAAGATATAAAGCTATATAGAAAACAGCTGTTAGCTCTTAATACGTTGCGTAGCCACATCCAAAGCTTAATCTTACGTACCTACCTTATCTACACGTTTAAGTGCGTCACCACCTACGACGTCTTGGTGTTACTGAAGCAGAGAATTACTCTGACTAACAACACCCAAAAGCTTCGAGCAGCTACCCAGTATGCAAAGCTTAAGAAAGCGCCTCAGAACCAGAACTTTAAGGTCTAGTTAGAGGAGTGGGAGAAGGTATATACTGAGTGTAAGGAGCTAGGTTTACCTGAAATAAATAGTAACCGTTTAATAAGAGACTTTATATACGTAGTTAATTTAATCACACCAAGCTGGTCCGAATATTGGAAGAACTAGCTTAAAAGGATAGAGTGGAAGAAGAAGAAGCTTCCTAGCTTCTTTAAACTGGTTAAAATCTACTAAAATCACTGTTGTATGGAGCTCGCCTAAAAGGGCAAAACCCCATAAGGATCCTTTACAGCTACCTTTAAGGACGAGTTAAGCGAGTCACTGAATTTAAAGCCTAAGTTAAAATCTGAATTATTAGCAGATGAGTAAAAGAAGGAAAGGCAACCGCCGCTAGAGTGCCTATGTGGAAAGTGTTACTACTTTAACAAGTGCTGGTATATTCTAGAGTTAATTCCTTGCCCATCGTGGTTTAAACCAAGTAACGAAATTTAGAAGAAGGTGGATAAAAAGATTGCTAATACGACGCCTAAAATTAAGGCTTATATTAAGTAAATTAAAAAGGACGATTAAGCTAATAAGAAGCTAAAGGAAGGTAACTAGTAGAGCTCTTAAGAGCCTAATGGAGGCTTTGCAGTTTATTAAGTAGGAGCCTATAATATAGCTTCTAGTTATGAGCTTTGTGATAGTGTTATTTTTAACTTAGGAACTAACCTATACGTTATTAATAATTAAGCTAGATTTGTTAGCGATATTAAGCCTACCTTAGACCACATCTATATGGGCTCGCATATTAAAGAAATTAAAGGCTATGGCATAGCTATAGTCACAATTAACTACCCAAAAGGGAAGAGGCAGATATAGCTCTTAGGAGTAGCCTTTATACTAGGCTTCCATACTAACCTAGTATACCTCTAAAAGCTCAATAATAAGGGCGTCTATTGGAATAATGAAAAGAACACTCTTTACTATGGCGACAATGTAACGTACGCCCACTATGGCTACCACTATGGTTAGAAAACCATTAAATATAATAAGCTAAAGAAAGACTTACTAGAGGCTTCCTTTGCGACTTAATTAAAACTAGTGAAGTATTTATTAAAGCCTCTGCTAAATCAGGCAGAAGGTCACGTATAGCACTAGCAATTGGGCTATATAGAAAAAGAAGTAATTATATAACTACTTAAGTTAGTAACAGGCGCGATTCTAAAAGGCCCAATAACAGTAGAATATAAAGCGTGTAGAGTAAGTAAAGCTTATAAGGTAATATCTAGAAGAACACCAACTTAGTTAATAGTTCCTTTCTATAAAATCCACCTTAATTTGATACCCGGAATAGTTGCATTTAATAGTAATAAGTACGTGGTATATTTCCTTAACAACGCAACGCGAATGAATAAGGTAGACATAATAGTTAAAAAGTCGTCCCTTACCTAAAGAGTTATTACATATTGCAATATTATTGAAAGACAATACGGCTTTAAGGTAGCCATAATCTATATAAATAGAGAGATGTCTCTTAGAGACGAATTTAAGGATTAAATAGCTGAATAAGGAATTACTCTTAAAAGATTAGCACCTAATACTTAATTACAGAACGGTCTAGCGGAACGATCTAGGGGGGTGATAATATAGAAGGCTTGGTATATAAGGATTAAGGCCTATCTACCAGAAGAGCTAACGCTAAAAGCCTATAAAGTAGCTATCTATCTACTTAATCAGACGCCTAGTAGAAGACTTAGGTAGAAAACACCTTTTAAGAAAATCTAGTTAGTAATGGGTATAATACCACTAAAACCTAATATAGGACACCTATAAGTCTATGGCTGTAGGGCCTATCCTCTTAAATATAATATTCCACACCTAAATAAGCTCGCGCTAAGGGCCTATATAGGATATCTAGTAGGGTATAATTTGACGAATATCTTCTAAATCTATATTCTAAGTTAGAAGAAGGTTATTAGAATAAGAGATATAAAGTTTAATAAATAGTTGCTCTATAATAACTCACAGCCAGATCTTGTAAATGTACTCTAAGTAAGGACTAACCAAATGTTGGAAATTATTAATATCTATTAAATAGAGAATCTCTAAGACGAATTAGAATCGTTATCTAATAAAAGCAATAAGACTTTAGATGAGATTTGAGTTAACACTAAAAAAAGACAATAGGTGGATTCTAGTAGAAATTAAGAGGAGCCTAATACTAAAAGTAGTGAGCAATAAGATTTAAGCTCTAAAGATAACTTAGCTCTAGGGCTTCCTACCCTAGATAAGACGCCAGAACCTAACTTACCAGAGCCTCTACTACCGTCCTTAAAGACCTCGGCAAAGAAGTAGCACTATATTATAGTTCTAACTAATAAAGCTAAGCCAAAGAAGAAGATTAATGGCGATATAGGGGAGTAAAACGTGGTTAAAGGAAAGAGACTTAAAGATTAATTAAAAACCTATGTAGGTTTTCTTGCTAACGTTACTAATAACTAAAGCCTTTAAGCTTAAAGATTAGCCTTTAATATAGGGCTTACCTTTTATAAAAAGCTATACTATAATTAGCTCCCACCGCCGCCTAGGAATTAGAAAGAGCTTTAAAGATATTAATATAAGGAAGAGTTTATGGCTACTACTAAAAAGGAATACGCGGACCTTTAAAATTAAGGAACGTTTTAAGTTGTTAATAAGACAATCTATATTAAAACCGTGCCTGTTATCTGGGTATTTACCTATAAGACTAATAATAATGGATATCTAATAAGGTTTAAGGCTTGTCTTTATACAAGAGGTAACTTATAAGAGTTAGTTTATAAGGACACGTATACCGCAACTCTAGCAGCAAAATCGTTTAGAGCCTTAATAGCAATCATTGTAGTATTCAACCTAGACTACTAGTAGGGCGACGCCGTTAACGCGTTCGCAAATAGTGAGATTAATAAGGTTGTGTACATTAAGTGTTTAGATAGATTTTTAATTAAGGGTAAGTGCCTACTGCTTTAACAAGCGCTCTATAGATTGCAACGATTACCTCTACTATGGCATAGTGACTTGACTATAATACTAAAAAAGGAAGGCTTAAAGCCAGTAGCGGAGGAGCCTTGCCTATATTATAATAATTAGCTGATAGTCTTCTTCTATATTAACGATATTATAGCTGCCTATAGGAAGAAGGACCTACTTAAGCTTAAAATGTTTAAGGAGCACCTTATAAAAAGGTATAAAATAAAGGACCTAGGTGACCTTACCTGGTTCTTAGGGATTCAAATTATTCGCAACTAAGAGAATAGGAAGATTTGGCTTAGCTAGGACTCCTATATTAACAAGATCGTGACCAGCTTTAAAGTAAAAGATTATCGCAAGATATACACTCTAATAGGCATTAAGGAACTTAACCCTAATCCAGAATAAGCCTCTAAGCAGGATACCTATTTGTACTAGAGAAAGGTTAGATTAATGCTCTATATAGCAAATATCACCCGTCTAGATGTGGCAAAAACGGCAAGCAAGCTGTTAGAATTCTTATAAAATCCGTCACCAATACACAACAGAGCTGCTATAAGGGCAATTACCTATCTCTATTAATTAAAGACCCTTGTAATTAAGTTCTTAAAGGAGAATATAATAAACCAAATCTTTGCAAGGGCAAGCAATATATTGTTTAGAGACGATCCAGTTAATAGGAAGAGTATAGAAGGCTACCTATTTACCTTATTTAAAGGACTAATTAACTGGCGATTAACTAAGTAAAAATTAGTAATAAAATTAAGTATAGAGGCAGAGCTCCTAGCTCTATTATATACAGCTACTAAGTTAATTTGGTGGCAGCAATTCTTTAAAGAAGTTGGATTTAATACTAATAAAAAGCAAGTAATCTACTATAATAATATATAGATGATACAACTCCTTACTAAAAGCGACGCTGAGCTTAACACTAAGCTCCAACACGTTGATATCTATCACCACTGGCTCCAACAGGAAGTTTGTAAAGGAAGGATTAATATTAAATAGGTCCCTACTGCGGATATAATAGTAGACGGCTTAACAAAGGCTCTGCCTCGTTAAAAGCATAAGACGTTTGTTTAATAATTAAACCTCGTTAATATTAAGGATCTAATTTAATTCGATTTGGATGATATTTAGGCAAGGTAACTCTATAGGGGATTTCTTAAACTTAACACCAAATTAATATTATAACTTTTTACAGCAGCCCAGAAGGCTCTGTGCAGCTAGGGGGGTGTATTAAACTGGATCGTATTTCCTTACTACCATCTTAATACTGGCTTTAAGTCTAGAACCCTATGTCTCAATACCCCGCTCCTTGCCTTGTATGTCTTATTAAATGTCTCATCGAATGTCTAAATACTTGTTTCTATTACCGAATGACGACGTAGTCGTCATTCTATTTGTAACCTATTTGTCACCTATCTGGTGTATATATAGAGGCTCTAGAAGCCCTCTTTAATAGACAGAGTTCTCATACCTGGTTATCCATTTAACAGGAGTATATTGATATATATATTAGGAAGTAGGATCTACCTAGACATAGAGCCCCGTTAGAGCCATTACTATTAATTATTAATCCTTAAAAGACGATATTCTTAACTCTTAATAATGATAAAAAGAAAGAGTCTTAAGCTTTACAAAAATACTATAACCGTATCTATAAGTAATATAAGGAAGGAGAAGTGGCCCTTAGATCTCTACGTATCTATATTATTAATACGATCTTTTATAACTATATTAGTTAGGCCGGCCCTAAAAGGCAAGGAGATAGATTACGGGATTTTCTTAAATAGAGTTTTCTCCCTATATATATATAAGGAGTAGTCCGCGTAGGCCCAACAAGGATCTAAATCGGACGTTAAGCAATAAATAATAATATAACTATATTAATTACGCCTTTAATAGTAATACTATCTATAATATTCTTATTTCGCTTAATGTCACGAAGTGAGTATAAGCGACGATAATATGTAGCAAAGTAGATATTTGTGTGCTTAATACACGCACTTGTCGATGTCTTCCAACTCTGGTTAGCTAACAAATTCCTATAAAGGTAAATAGCCTAACATTGAAGAGCTTTTCAAGCCAGCTTACCCGTATTCGAATTCTTTCTTAAAGGAGCACCTGGGGATACAGACAAATCGCGGAAAGCCGGAACCATTCCTGCGGAGGGCACAACTCTGTTCGCCAAGTTATTTAAGCTGCCATTGCAGCAGCCTCTCAACAGAACGTGCTTTCTTTAACTGGGGGATGCTTGTGGAGGAACAGGATTGTAGCAGGTACTTTACCCCAACTTTGAGGAGAAGACTCGTTCTGATGCCACCTAGGCAAACATCAGGATGCTTTCTATGATCACACCCAGGAGAATGCCCTCTGCGCTGGTATTATTAGCCATGGCTCACTTCGCACGATGTGCTCAACTCCACTCGATTTTGAGAACGCACGTCTTCGTGTTCACTATATACGCCCAACGCAAGTACGAGGACCTTATCAGATTCTTCAACTAGACGTACGCTGTATTCTCTGCCACTGGAAGTCAACCGACCCTGTTGCTCTGCTGACGCCCGATTTTCCCGATCAGGATAGGTGCGAGTGATTTGCCGATAAGGATCGGAACAGAGATCAGTGTGATAGAAAGAAGTTTCAACCGACTGCCAAGTTCTGTTTCCAGCACCTGAAGGAGAACTACCAGCTGCACCTCTTCTACAAAGCATCCACGCGGCGCTCACGGTGCCTAGCACTCTGTACTATTGGGACACCATTGAAGTCTGTTATTGAGGTTGGTCCGGCATTCAAGGCCAGAGAGGCGATAACTGGACCCGCTCCGGATCTGGATCTTGTGCTTAGTACTATGGAGAAGAACACAGCGACTGCTGAACGTCAACTCGGCCTAGAAAGCTTGCACCCCGTGCCTGGTTTATAGATACGGAGTTTCTGGCAGGCGGTCGCGAGGTATGGGCAGACTTGCTAATAAGCAAGCAAGCAAGAGGCCTCATTTTGGGCAATTAAGCAAGTAAAGGAAGTGCTTGCTTGCTTGCTTGCTTGTATATAGTAGTAGCAGTAGTTAGTAATAGACCTTTAGTCAGTACTCCCAACGATAACCTTATTCATTCATTTATCGCGATATGCTTATCGTTATGAAGTGATATGGATACGATATTGAGGCTTATGAATAAATAAATATTCATAAGCTTATGAATATATATATATGATTTGACGTATTGGTAGTGGTTGGTAGAGGTGTACAGTACTAGTAAGGGATTATATATACGCTGATCATTCTAAAATATACACAGAAATAAAATTTTATTAATAAACACGCGAATGGCTTCCTTTTTAACCACCCCTCCTAAACCACCTACCACTAAGTCCTATGGCTTCCCTTACTTCAGAATCTCTTTTTATTAACTCTGACAGCGGTTCTAATAGCTTACCTAAAAGATCTAAGCGTGGAAACGACGCATTTAAAGATCTAACACTTGACAATGAAAGTGACGCGTTATCCTTAACACCTTCCTCTATATCTTCCTCTAAGCACTCTATAAAAAGACGCAAGCTTTGGGCTATAAATATATGGAAGCTTAGGCGAAAGCCTACTGATAAAGAGCTGCTGGTAAATAGTGTAGGAAGGCGATATTGGTACTGTGGCCGGTGCGTTTTTTGGCGTGATATAGTCATTACCAATATACGGTCGCATCTTCTGAACTCCTATAGTATTACTGTTAAAGAAAAGGACTCTAGCCTTAAGTAAGCTATAAAGAGTAGGCTTAAAGGATTGTTTTAAAAATAGTGAGAGCTTTAAGTTTAGAAGCTTAAGAGCCAAAAGGAAACGATCCTTAGGGAATGTGTTAATTAATTAGTTATATAAGAGGCTTTGGCACAGCTAATTGTCATTCGCAATCTACTATATGAGGCAGTATCTTAGCTGGAGCTTTATACGCTTCTTCTGTTAGTTAACTACACCTGTAAGGAAGCTCTAATTAGCTCTAGCAGTATGGTGCCAAAGCTAATTAAAGACTCCTTCCTTTTTAATAAAGCTCTCCTTAAGCAGAAGCTCTTTACCTCTCTTATACCTATACACCTCTTGCTTGACGCGTGGACGTCCCTAAATTAAAAGACTTTTATTGCAATCTGCGCCTACTTTATTGATGATACTAGCGTACTACGCAAGGCTCTACTCGCTCTAGCTTTCCTCCCTAGTGCATATGGCGGCGACGAACAGCTTAAAGTCCTTTGGCAAGTTCTTGTAGACTATAGGCTGCTTTATAAGATCGGCTATTGTATTGGCGATAATTATGGTAGTAATAATAAGCTTCTTAATTGACTTTCTGCAAGGCTTTAAGAGAAGAAAATAGAGCCTAAGTATGACGCTATGTAACACCGAATTTGCTGCCATGGGTATGTACTTAATATTGCCGCCTAAGCCTTCTTCTTTTGTAAAGATAAGGAAGTTGTTAACGCAGCCTTTAAGGAAGCTCGCGAAGCTCTAGAGGTAGAAGTGGAGTAGATCTTAAAGAGGATTAGGTTAAGGAGCTTCTGGCTAAGAGGTTTAAGAAAGGGAAGGCCAGTTAATTTACTTACTATGCAATTGGACCTCCCAGAAAAGTTTATAACGTTATTATATATATTTAAAGCTCTCCTACTTACTACAATCACTTTATTATAATTGCTCTATAGGCTATTCCTATAGATAACAATACGTGGTGGAACTCTTGGTATAATATAATTTTAGTAGCTCTAAAACTAAAAGACACGATTATGAAATACCAAGACGATTTTATGGGGGAGTTTAATAAGGCTGACCTCCTTAATGCGGCTAATTGGAAGGCTTTAGAAAATATTAGAGACTTTCTATAGCCCTTTAAGAGAGTTATAAAAGAGACAGAAGGTAATAAGGCAATGCTTAACAAAGTGCTTTTTATAATAGATTTTATGGTAGAGCACTATAAGAGAGCTCTTAAAAAGTACGCCACTAACTTAAAGCTCTGTAACTGCATACGCACTAGTTGGCATGCCTTTAATAAGTACTACCTTAAGACTAACGGAGTTACTACCTATAGCGCCACCTTACTACTAGCTCCTTACCAACGGAAGGCCTATATTAATTGTAATTGGAAGGCCTTATGGAGGAAGCCCGTAATTAATGCAGCCTAAAAGCTTTGGGTAAAAGAGTATAAGGATAAATTTAGTAAGGTAGTAGTAGAGACCTCCAATCATAATTAAGAGCTAGATGAATATGATATTTAGAGCTAAGAGTAGTTAACTCTACATGTAATTAACAACAAATTTAAATACTTTATTAACGCCTTTCCTATAAGCCTTCCTTCTGGAACTACTGTACTTAATTGGTAGCTTAATCTAAGCAACTATATCAACTACCTATTGCTCTACTGTATGGTGATAGATCTTCTATCTATACTACCTATATTGGCTAAGCCAGAACGCATCTTCTTAGGAGCTTGGCGAACAATATCCTAGCAGTGAAAGAGTCTTAGCTATGTAAATATTAAGCGTATAGAGTGTTTAAAGTTATGGATAAAAGGCGGGATTATATTAGGATGGAGGAAGGAGCTATTAATAAGTTTACTGCCTTAAGAGGCAGAGGGTGGATAATAATTTGGAGGACATTAAGGTGACGATTTGGGAGGACTCTGAGGACAATTGTCTCTCTTAACACCTTGCTAAGCCTGGTGATATTGCTTATATAAGTTATTATCGCGATATTATCGCGATAATGAATATCTAGAGGCCTTAATAATATGAATATGATAAGTGGTATGAATATACATTTATTTATTACTGGGAGTACTGCCTTTAGTGTTTTTAGAGTTAATTTCTAGTAGCTGAGGTAATATAAATAGTGTAAATAAGCCCTTTTAGGTAACCGCTAAGCCTATTTAAAACGTTTTTCCGCGCTAATCTAAAGTCTTGCGTAGCTTATAGTAAACAATAAACACCTTCCTATTCTTATCTACTATTAACTCTACTAATTTAATAGAACGCACTTAGCTACTGCTACTACTATAGCATAGGACCCTACCAACGCGAATATAAGCGTGATAACTGTAGAAAATCCCTTAGCTCCTATAACCTTATTGTTAAAAGCCGCTGTACCTAACTAGCTTATAGACAATAATAATGTTAATAATTATAATGGCATTAACTAGAAACGACTTCCAGATCTTTAAAAGCCCCATTATCCCTTGCAACGCCGGCGTCCATCTATATGTAGTCCGTGCGCGGACACCAGAATTAAAACAACGCGTATAGTGTCTATAGATTTGATTAATATATTACAATTAATAATGCCTTCTAAATGTACTTCTAATGATATAGACTTTGTTGAACCGACTTAATATAAAGTTTAACTAAATTGTATCGCAAAAGAACCCCCCCCGAAGCCTTAGCCGCTACCTAATTTTAATCCTTTCTATATTAACGATTTTAATGACTATGGTAAGCTAAATCTACCCCCTAGCGTTAAGTAGAGCAATCCTTTTGCTATATTTAGTTAATTCTTTACTAATAAGATTATGGATTAACTGGTAGAGTGGATGAATATATATACAGAGCAACAGCGCGAGGATATCTAGAAGGAAGAGACCCCCTAGGCACGCCTATAGCTGCTAATATATAGGGAAAAACTATAGGGGTATTTTGGTGTGCTAATTTATATAGGCCTTATACATAAATTAGCCATTAAGGATTACTGGGGTTCTTTAGAGATAACTAGCTTAGAGTATATTATTAAGAAATATATAAGTAGGAATCGGTGTTAGTAACTTAATTGCTACTTCTAATACACAGAGCCCTGGCAGAATGATAATTCTATACCCCAATCTACTTTTAATTGAGTTATAAATCTTATTAAGTATATTTGGCTTGCTTATAGGAAGCTCTATACCCCTAGCACCCACCTTATAGTTATTAAGACGATTAAACGCTTTATAGGCCATATTACTGAAATTATTACTATTTCTAATAAACTAATACCGGAGGGCTTTAAGATCTGGGTTCTTGCGAATGAGGGCTATATACTTAATTGGTTGTGGCACGCTAGAGGTAATAGAGGCCTAGTTAATCTGGATAAGTCTTTTACTAAGAATAAAGGATTTTTAAAGACGTAGGTAGTTATACTTAATCTAATTACATAGAGAGACCTAAATACTAATGAGCCCCTTTATCCTCCTGGGAAGCACGTTGTTTGGCTTAATAACCTATTTATAAGTGTTAAGCTCCTTACCTAACTTTAAGAGCTTGGAATTAGGGGTGTAGGAACCGTTTATATAACTAGAACGGAGTGAGAAAGGAAGGGGGGGCTTAAGGGCAATATTTTGGTAAATAAATCTACAGGTAGTAGGAAGAAGAAGATTAAGGTTCCTACTAAGTAGATTAATAAGAGGCTTGCTAACCTTAAATTAACTTACGCAGCCTAAATAGAATGGGGTATACTGTATAGGGCAACTTCTAAAGATGGTTAGGTAATAGAGTTTGCCTAGAAGGACACTAATATAGTGCTTTTTATAAGTATAGTTAATAATAGTAAGTATAAATAGGAGCTAAAAATGAGGCTTAAAATTAAGGCTTTAGCTGATTTCGTTATATATTGCTAGGTTGATTAATAAAAGAAACCGAATATAGACGTCCCCCCCTTACCTAAACCGGCGCCCAAATGACTCGTAAAGTCTTTAGCGATAAGTATGTTAAGATCCTTAAGATCTCTACCTTTATATTCTACTACAATCTGTATATAAGGGGGGTGGATATTATAGATTAGCTGCGCTTGTATTATAATACTTAAAGAATATATATAAAGACTTGGAAGCCTCTTTTTTACTTCCTACTAGATATAGTCCTTGGAAACTCCTACCTACTGTCTTCTTACCGCCCCCCTACTGGTGGCCGAAGCACCTGTTATAACTATTAGCGACTCAGTTAATCGAGGCACGAGCACAGCAAGAAGGACGCATGCAAGCCTATATGATTGGATTGTCTATAAACGAGGATCCAAAGCTAGAGAAAGGAAGGAGAAGAATAGCAGCGCCGCTTGATATTTTATACGGCCCTTGAGTTATGTGACTCGCGTCTACCATAATCCACGTCTGCCAAGATCCACCGTTTTCCACTAGCGCTATAACATTACCCCCCCCTCCAAAAAAACCTGCCCTTAGGCTTTATATGTCCGTATTATGTCTATAGGGTATTCTTATCTTTATGCTTAATAGGCAGCCTATTGTCTTTACTATACTAGCACTTTATCTACTTATTAAGGTACTTTAGGTATCCGGGTTTGTTAGGGTATTAGTTATAGAATTCTTTAAGCCTCTAGGGGCAGCCTATAAAGTTCTAAGTAGGGTACTAGGTTAGGTCTAGATTATAGCCTTTCCATTAAATATGGTATTGTAGCGTTCCTTATACTAGTTTACAGGCTAGTATTTTATTAACTTCCTATTTATTGTTACTATTAACTTAAATTAGTAGGGGAGGCTTATTCTTTTGTCTAGGTAGTAGGTTATTTATAGCCTTCTATAACTTATCTAGTAAAAAGATAGGGTAAACCTTAATTAAGTCTGGGAGCTTAACCTTGTATAAGTTACCTTCTTTATTAAAGATTTTATATGGTCCTACTATCTCATAGTCTAGCTTGCGGCTAGGCCGTTCTATTTTCTAGTTCTTTGTTATAACCTAGACCCTATTATCTATGGTAAAGTTAGGCTTACACCTATACCTATTTGCCTACTATTTTATTAATTTCTAGGCCTTTTTTAGGTTCTTATAGGCTACTGTCTATGCTTCTTTTAGGTGTTTGGTATATTGCTAGGCTTCCTTATAAGATAGTTTTTTGTGTATAGTCTATGGGCCTTCTAGTCTATTTTAGTTAAAGCTAGTATAAGGTAAATATCCCATTTTTAGTTGAATAGGTGTAAACCCTATAGAGTTATTAGGTAGGGTTGCCTGGGTATAGTCTATTAGGGGTAGTAGTTTGCCCTAGTTATCCTAAAAGTAGTTAATAAAGGGCCAGAGTCTCTAGTCTAGGTATTAATTTATAATCTTCGTCTAACTATCTGTCTAGGGGTAGTATACTATAGAAAGCTTTAGCTTAATATTGAGGATCTGAGTAAACTTATTCTAGAAGGCTAATATAAACTGCAGCCTGTGGTTGGATATAATAGTATCTAGTGGTCCGTAAATTCGGTAGATATAATAGATATATAGTTGGGCTACCTCCTTAGCATTAATATCCTTATAATAGGGGATTGAGAATAGGCGCTTGCCAAAACGGTTGACTAGGATTATTACTATATTATATCTGTTATGGTCTGTAGGCAGCTTATAGAAGTTTATAGAGATATGCTGCTAGGGGCGTTCTGGTATTAGGAGTAGCTTTAATAGCCCTAGGGTTTTATCTTGCGGAATTGTAGACCTATAGTAGTTATTACAGTTCCGTATATAGTGGTTAATGTCTATAACTATTCCGGGCCAGTAATATCGGTTACTAATAATTTTATAGGTCTTATTCTTTTTAGGGTAGGCTGTAGAGACCTAGGCATATGCTTTAGTAATAAGCCAAGTCTATAGGTTCTGTTCCTCTGCTACTACTAGCTATTCCTAATACTTAAGTAATCTGTTTTTAAGGGACTAGGGGCTGGTAATGTTCTTTGCCTTTTTACGGTACTCCTGTAGAGAAGAGGCTATACGGTTTATTTGCAGCAATTTATTAATAAGGTTAAATCCTAAGGGGTTAATAGGATATATCTTGGCGCCTAAGGAGTCTGTACTTAGTTCTGCCTATATCTAGGGGTTAAGGTGCTCTGGTTATAGTAGTGTCTAGGTCTATAATAAGATCTTTATAGCCGTCTAGTTACCTAGGTCCTATTTACGCCTTATAAGAGCATCTGCACGGTTTGTAGCGCCTAGTCTATATATAATTAAGAAGTTAAACTGAGATAGGATATCCGCCTAGCGTGCCTGTTGGGCTATAAGAGCCTTGGTTGTTATGAAGTATTCTAGGGCCTTATAATCTAAAACTACCTTAATAGGCTTAGGGGTCCCCTCTAGCTACGCACGCTAGTGCTAAAAGCTAGAGATAATAGCCAGCATTTCTTTGTTATAGATGTAGTAGTTTAGCTCAGTATCTATTATAGTCTTCAAATAGTATATAATAGGGTGCCATTCTGTCCGGTTGCTTCTAGGAAAAAATGCTAGCTATTATACTATCTAAGGCATCTATTTCTAGTATTAAGGGCTGTTCTAGGTTAAAGTGGGTAAGTAGAGAAGCTAATACCAGCCGTTTTTTAAGCTTATTAAAGGCCTGTATATATATAGCGTTAAAGTAGAAGGGCTGGTCTTTCCTAGTAAGGCGGTTAAGAGGCTAGGTAATCCTACTATAGTTCTTAATAAAGCGTTAGTAGAAGTTATAGAAACCTAAAAATAATTATACCCCCTTTATAGTCCATGGGGGTGTCTACTGGTTAATTACAGCTGTTTTCTCTAGGTTGGCCTTAATTCCGTTTATACTAATAATAAAACCTAGGTACTTTATACGCTTAACACTAAATTCTAATTTCCTAATATTAGCCTGGAGACCGGCCTTGCAGAGCCATTATAGGACTTTATAGACATGCTCCTTATATTTAAACTTATTCTTAGAGTAGATTATAATGTTATCCAGGTAGGCCGTATAGAAGTTGTTAAGGTAGTTAAAGAGTATGTCATTTATATATTGCTAGTACGTAGCCAGTCCGTTAGTTAGTCTGAAAGAAAGTACTTTATATTTATATATTCCGTAATAGGTCTGAAATATAGTAAGATCTTCTAATCTAGGGTTTATCCTAATCTAGTAAAAGGCCTAATAGATATCAAGCTTAGTAAAGATCTTAGCTCTACTTATTTAGGTTAAAGTCTTATTAAGTAAGGGCAGTAGGTAGCGGTCCTTGCGGGTTATGTTATTTAGTTTATAGTAGTTGATACAGAAACGAAGTCCTCTATTTGGCTTTTTAGTAAAGAGAATAGGTAAGTTAAAAGGGGCTTAACTAGGTTTAATAAAGCCCTTATTTAGGTTATTAATAAGGTACTGCTTTATAGCCTATAATTTAGTAGTAGATTGCTGACAAAGGGGGCTATAGCTAAGTGTGTCTTCCTTATCTGGCTTAATCTCAATCTTATAGTTGTATGGTCGGTAAGGCGGGAGTATATTAGACGCTGCCTTAGAGAACACATCCTTAAATTTCCAGTGTTAATGGGGTAGTTTCTGTTCTACTAGCTCCTTGTCTATAAGCTTACCTTCCTATTTACTAAGCTTATTTTCCTTTTTCTTAATTATTTAATTAATTTTATATAAGCTAGTAGTAAAGGCAACGGTATTAGGTTAGACCAAGTTCCAGTAGAATCCTATAGCGCTAATATAGCAGATATTAACTGGTGGGAGGTCTGTAGGTTTCTTTATAGACTATTATTAGGCCGTATTTTGCGGTTTAGGGTTTATAGTCTTTGTCACGGCTAGCTTTCCGTAGGAGCGATCCGATAGATCAAGCAACAATAAGGGGCTATATTATAAATAGACTAAGGTAAGGGCTCAAAGAAAGGGGCGCGGTAGACGACTATGTACATATTCGGTCGTCGGGGCAACGTTAGGGCAACGTTAATCCGTGACCGACGACGCCTTGATGGTAGCTATGTAGACGAACCGTCACATCACCCCCCTTTAAGCCAGGAGGATCGCCCTCAATCTTTATAGTTAGGCTCTCCTTGCCCGTCTTGCCCTTCCGTCCTTCTCTGCTTTATTGTCTTCCTCTGAGGGCTCTAGATCTACGTCCTTGTAATACGCCTCTAGCCATTGCTGCAGCCGTACGGGTGGTCCGGCATTATGGGGTCTCTCGTTGTGGAATGTCTTGATCTTATAGGGGGCGCCAATAAAGCCGTCTGTGTTATACCAGGTGTTGTCCGGGTTGTGGCCTACCCAGTTAACCTTATACTGTAGCCTTCCGTGGTAGGTTCTACTAGCAAGGATCTTATTAATCTCGTACTCTAGCTTGCTATTAATTAGAACTGGCTCCTCTAGCTCCCTGTTTTGGCCCGGCAGGGGGTTATCTGGGTCCTTTTATAGTCGATTGGCATGGAAGACGTTTGACATCTTCATGTTTAGGGGTAGGTTGATGATATACAAGTGTCCTTTTATGCCTAAAATCTTGTAGGACCCTACAAGCTGTCTATCTAGCTTAATACTTAGTTAGTTAGTAGCCCAGCCCTTCCTAGTAATGTATACTCAATCACCTACTCTAAAGTCTGGTTTGTGATGGTGCCTATTAGCTTGCCTTGTCTGCCGCTCTTAAGCCTTTACTAGGTTATCTCTTGCCTATTTAACTGCGTCCTAGGTCCTATATATAAAAGCCTAAGCTTCTTATCGTGTCAGCTTCTTATAAGGTGTTAAGGTTGCTTATATACGTTCCTCCTAGTTAAAGTAAAGCCTTAGCTTAAATCCTAGCTCTAGCTTATATAGTGCGAAGCTAGTAGATTCGTGTGGTAAGATTGCCTATATAAAGTCTATATAGGGGAGGAGCTCTAACTAATTGCCCTAGTAGTAGTTAATAAAGGGCCTTAAGCGTTGGTTAATATACTGGTTTAGTACCTCTGTATTACCATCAGTTTATAGGTGACCGGATATAGAGAGCTTTTACTTAACGCTGGTTAGTTTATATAGCTCGTCTATAAAGGCTAAGATAAATTGGGGTCCTTAATCTAATATAGCCGTCTTTAGAAGGCCGTACACGCGCCAGACGTGTTGGTAGTATAGGTTTACTATGTTAGCTACGGTAGCAGTTTTATAGTAGGGTAGTAAGAAGGCTCTCTTACCTAGTTAATTAATAACTATAAAGACCTTGTCAAAGCCCTTTTTATCTATTAAGAAGGACTTAAAATTAAAAGAGACGTGCTGCTAGCAGCGTTCACCAATTAGTAGGGGGTGCAGTAGGCCTGGGGTTTTGTCCTAAGGTATATAGGTTCTTCTATAGGCCCTACAGTTTCTTACGTAGGTATCGCAGTCTGAGGGTAGTTCTAGCCAATAGTATTAGTCTGCCATAAATTTCCTAGTCTTTGTCTTGCCTAGGTGAGTGGTTACCTGGCAAGAGTATACCTCTGCAATAAGGTAGGTACGGAGGCAGTTAGTATTAGGGACTATTAGCTTACCAAAGCGGGTTAGTAGCCCTCCTTAGAGTTTCTAGCCCTTCCGGTCTTGCTTAGCTAGCTAACGTAGCCCTACTAGCGACTCGCTAGTTTGATTGGCCTGGAGGACCTAATTGTCACAGTACGTGCAGAGGGACAAGGTACGAGGTACTGTGTATCATTGACAAACGATGTCGTGTGAGGATCTATGTAGGAGGTGAGGTGGTATATATACACGTCGCTCAGGGGTCAGGTCCGTG
>Ga0307507_10006552_pt1 | contig 17768 bp, 23 predicted proteins | sample 7_EM_MG_FD_207223 | JGI IMG/M metagenome (GOLD analysis project Ga0307507, IMG submission 207223) | Populus trichocarpa ectomycorrhiza microbial communities from riparian zone in the Pacific Northwest, United States - 7_EM | ecosystem: Host-associated > Plants > Roots > Unclassified | place...
GAGGGGGAAAAGATAGGGAAGGGAGAAAGACAGGAGAGGGGGGACAGACAGGGGAGGGGAGGGAGGGGAGAAGGGCTAAGAGGGGAGACAGACAGGGGGGACATACATAGGGGTAGGCACTCGTTGCCGCTCGTCGGTGGTGGCCTCGTTCGCCGTTCGTCGACAGGGGGTCATCTCTGTCGGCGTTGTCCCTCGTCGTTGTCTGGCGTGGGCATCGTTGTCCATGGGTGGGGCATCATCGTCTGGGTGGGCACTCGTTCCGCATCGCGTTTCACTTGGTCATCGTTTGTGGGTGCTGGGTCGTCATTTGTGTGTGGTGCCCATCATTCTTGGGTGTGTCGTGGGTGGTGGTTGTCATTGGTGGGTTTCCGCGTGCTGTTTGTCGTTCGTGGGTGCCGGGGTCATTGTGTAAATGGGTGTTGGGGCTCGTGTGTGGGCGTCGTCGTCCGTCGGTGGGGTGTTGGCTAGAAAGTCGCGTCGACGTGGCATGCTCGGGTGCCACGTCAGCGGCTTGGTGGTGGCGCCGTGGGTTGGGCACCTCCGCCGTTCTCGATCATTGTTTGGTTGCCACATCGCCAACAGCGACGTGGCACCTGGATGCCGTGTTAAAGCGGTCAGTGGTGGGGGCAGGCGAGCTTGCTCACCTCGGCTCCTTGCCGTCTGTTCCTGTTCATGCATGTGTGCTGTCATGCCCTCATCATCGCGTCGTCGTCGTCGTCGTCGTCCCCCTCGTGGGCCACATGGTGGTTCCATCGTCATCCTGTGTTTCAGCGAGATGGGTTGGGACGAACGTGGGATGGGGGTACTCACCATGGCATCCTAAAGTACACAACGACGACGAACGATGGATGTCCGTCATCGTTCGTCGTTTGGTTGCCACGTCGCCAACAGCGATGTGGCACCTGGATCCCGTGTTAGAGAGGTCAGTGGTGGGGGCAGGTGAGCTTCTCACCTCGGCTCGTTGTCGTCTGGTTCCGTTCGTGCATGCTGGCCATCATTTGTGGGCCGCGGTGGTCTGTTTTGTGTTTTACGGCGTTGGGTGTGGTGTGACCTGTGTTGCGACGTTCATCGTTGTCATCGGGGTGTGTGGTGGTGGTTGGGGTGGTCAAACAATGGTTGTGGGTGGTTGTGGGTGGTGGAGGTGACACTCGCGGGTGGTGGACGTGGGTGGTCGCGACGATGGTGGTGGTTGGGAAACAAAAGTTTTGTTTGTCGAGGTGTTTGTTTCTGCTGTTTCCGGCAAACGCCGCTTACGCGGCTCAGTATAAAGGGAGAGCAGTCGCTTAGTAATATTAGCTAATCTTACAAATCTTACAAATCTTAGTCATCGTCCTCCCTTTATGTACTCCTTTGTCAGCGTACTCCCTTTATATATAAGATATTAGAATTACAACATGGTGTCTATGACTATGATGATGAATGTGAGGGTCTCAGAGAGGAAGAAATCAATGCATTTTATGGCTTTGCAGAGGACAGGGAATCACTAGTCCTTGGTGAGACCCCTGATCAGGGATCAGAGGACTCAGATGAGTATAACACTGATGAGGAGCAGAATGAATCAGGATCTGAAGATGAAGTGATTACTCTGAATTTAATTACTTTATTGACATAAACTGACTGTTGGTTAGGTGCACATTGAACAAGGGTCTGAAGACACCATGGATTTGGATCCAGATCATGACTTTGACATGAAGGTGTGTCTGTCATGAAATTATTGGCATGATCTGACTTACTGTTGCAGGGAATCGATGCAAATATCTGACATGAGGCCATTCCAGTTCTGTCAGGATCTTGCCCATTTGATCAAGAAGGGCTGATCTTGTTTGAAAGTGGTTTAAATTTATTAAAAGAGAGCAGTGACCTTCCAGCTGGCTATGGAGTGACCCTGGATGAATTAGATGGAAAGGAATTTGACGAAGAGGAGGAGATTCAAGTTGGTCTAAACAGAAATGGCCATCTCATGGCACTTCCGCACCAAATTTGGAAACCTCGAACGGAATTATGGGTGCAAGGACTGTTTGTAATGACTAGTATATTGTCAAATTAATTTCTGATTTACTGTGGTGTCTGGTATATAACATGGGAAAATTCATTGAGTATCAGTATCATCCCCTACCATTTCTGTCCCCATGTCTCACCGTTCCTCGGGGAAGAGGAAGGCCAGCACACCTCCATCAGCATGTTCTCCATCTCTGTCTGCTGATGAGAGCAACACTGTCTCCGATGACGCCAAACCAGCTGCCAAAAGGCTTTGCCTGAGCTCTCCGGCACATGTGAAACAGGCAGCTTTGGCCAAGGTGGCAAGTTCATCTAAGTCCAGCTCATCATCGAAGGGATTGGCTGGGTTTTCTGCCTTAATCAACAGCACAAGCCTCTCTGCTGCACACAAGGAGACAAATCAAGGACTTTGGTCAGGCTCATCAAAACGGTCTCATGGTCCATCGAAAGCTGCAGTAGGAAAAGCGGTATAATTTTTGGGTTCATGTATTAATTGTACCCCCCACTTTAGGATGATGCGATGTTTTCCACAGGAACCATTGTTTTCCTTGTCGTTGGTGTTATGGCAGTGTGTGTTTTGTTTTGTTTTACTTACATTTTTATTCTGACATATTCCAATTATGTAGAATAGGGCAGCAAAAGTTGATGATGCCACATCTTTTCAACTGGCCTATGCTCTGCGATCTGATGTTGATATCTCTTCTGTCACTTTGACTGGGATGAAGCAATCAGGGCTGTGCATGATGAAGAGTTCCAGCTTCACTTTTCACCCAGATGACTCCTATCCCATTCTCGATGCCAAGCTCCAGGAACTCTTCCCTAAGCTATTCACTTGGCTTTGGAATGCAGAAGCTGACAATGCTACCACTTCTTCCTGGCTGATCTGCATGAAACCTCCTCGCAGGAACCTCACTGTCTATTCTGACAACTGATTGCCCACTGGCATGGACATTATCGATGCTTGTAAGCTTGCAAATACAAAGGTCAGCATCTCCCATCAGATGCTCTTTCTGGGTGAGATTTATTGTATTGTATTTTTTGAACAGGATGGATACTAACCTTTATTTATACACTAGTTACTTGGTATCCTGTTCCTGCAGCAACACTCCTTGAGTGGAAACCATGAATTTCATTGGCCCAGGACCCCACCATGAATAAAGACTCAAATGTTGACGACTCTGATAACAACACCCCCAGCCCTACATTCAGCACTGTCCCTTTACCCAGCAACCAATGATCTTTGTGACATCGCCATGATAGGAGTGAAGATGAGGTGGAACAAGATATAATCAGCATCTCAAGCATGTCTGGTAAGAATTTTTTTTGTGTGGAAATTGATGATTTAACTGTATATTTATTGTTATAGATGGTGAATTGTCAGCCCCACCACCCAAGGTTCCCATTCCTGTTCCCAAGGCCCCCACCCCTCCTTCTGTTGAAGTCATTCAGGATTTCTTTCACTCATCCTTCAATTTTGACAATGATGAGAATCCTTGGGTTCCTAGAGGTTCACATGGTACAGCATAGTCACTATTTCGATCCAGGCGAGCATGACTTACATTCATTTTTAATCACATCATAATTCCAACTACACTACATTCTTTTTATGCACAATATAATCTTTATCCAATGTTTGACCAGTGGCCCAGATAAGATTGGTGAAGATAATATTCATAAAGGGATATTGTAATATTTTAAACTCAGATTGGTGAAGATAATAATCATAAATGGATATTGTTACATTTTAAACTCCGCTTACAAGATCAATTACCTAACCATGGCATCATGGCATTCCTAAAATGGTAGGAGGCCAAAAAATCCGCACAAGGGACCCAATAATTTCTGTGCACAAATAATAATTTTTGCAGCACTTGAAAATATTTCCGCACACCACATAAATCTGTCAATAAGCTTCTGTGCATGTGATAAAAGTTTCTGCACAACCAAATGTATTTTTGTGCACACATGTCAACTTTTCGGTGCACAACTAACATTTCCGTGCACTGAACTTATTTCCATGCAAGTATACAAATACTTCTGTGCAATGACTTTATTTCTGTGCAGAACTACAAATATTTTTTTATTTCTGTGCAGCACTACCAATATTTTTGTGCACAACATATATTTTTGCATGCTAATACATAAACTCTGGGAATACTTACCCAATCGGACAGCCATATATATGCAATATCTAAGGCCAGGGATCAGTGGAACTTCAGCTATGGTGAACTTTTGTTGTACCCTCTTAGTAATTACACTGCAACCAATCATTCAGACGACTTAAGTAGATTGGAAGGCAACACAATTGATGAAAGTGAATACTGATGGCTGAATACAAAGATATGTGTGCATAGAATGAAAGGAAATTGAGCTCCTAGTCCTCCTCCATCCTCCCAGCATCATCATCATCCACCTCCACCCCCAAGTCATCCTTTACAGCTGCTTTCTTCTCAACATTGCTGCTGGTGGTCTTTCTGATGTGTAGCCATGTTCCACGACTGTCCCCTTTGATGGGTGGTCCTTTATAAAGCCACTGAGCATCTGCTGGGAGCTGGAAGATACTGATTCCAGGACATTCAGCAAAAGAACATTTGAAGTAGACGCAGTTTGAATTGTCGAATTTTGGACCAATGGTAGAAAGGCGAGAGCAGACTGGGCACTGGTGTTGATAGATGTGTCCGAAGGGGCGACAGCCTTGATGAACCCAGATAAAAGTTGTGGTGGTTGATGCTGTGATTTCTACAATGTCTGTGTGTGCACCAAGGCCTTGGTGGTCTTGTAAAACAGCTCTGAGGGTAGGACAATTGAATATAAAATGTTGGATGCTGAGATCCATGAGGAATCGGCTACTGAAAAATGGCTGAAAATGTTCTTGAGTGAAGCCAATAATCTTGCTGAAGAGTTGTCTGGAATATTGTCAGGCTTTTCAAGTATGGAGATGTTTTTTTAAAAACATACTGTTCTCTTGCAAAAACCTGCAAATAGCTTTTTGATTCCTCCATTCATAAAAGAGCACCACAAGACAGCAAGACCAAGACATTGCTGTTGTCCTTTGCATGGGTCAGGATTTTTTGGAACCTATCAGTGAAGATGTGATTGAAAAGCTGCAAATTTGATTAGAACATATTTAAAACAAGCTAAAAATGAATGAATACTCACCTCATTGATGGGAACTGCACCACCATTGTCTGGGACATGATGAAAATAGCTGTTCCTTGGGTTGCAATGTGTTGTAAAAACAATTAAAAAAAGTTGGAAACTACATGATAACAATAAAAATGAGTAATAGAACCACACATATAAATTAAACTTACTCTTCCAGTTCCTTCTCAAGGCCACTAAGGAGGGTTTCCATTGCATCCCAAAAACCAACACTGGTTACTTCATCTAGAAGATTGAACTCAACATAAAAAAAAAACCAAATTTCCTTTCAACCAAGGTTGTAGGATTTCCAATGTGACTCTACCAGGTGTATCCCACATTCCCTGAAGGTGAATTGAAACAACAGCAAGTCTTTCGATATTTATAACTGGCCAATTCTCTTGTATCAATGTCTTGCAAGCTAACTTAAATGGCTGATATGTTTTGAGCATAAATTGCATATGGAATTGTAAAAAAATAATACTCACATATGGTTCATTGCCCTTCTGTTTTCTGAAACAAGAGGGACAGTAGAAAGGAATGTCCTGATCCTCATCTTCAAAGTCATAGTTGAGGCATGAAGTACAAGCTCCTATATCTCCACAACCTTGACATAGGATGATAGTCCCACCATTCACACACCCAGAACACCACTATAAAAATAATATATAAATGGCAAAAACAAAATTCAATTTAAATTTTCTTACTGTTCCTTTGGAGAGGGTCTCTCCTTCCTGAATTCAGATCTTGTTAATTACTTCCCTCTTTCATTTCAGCTTGGGCTTCAAAGATTTTGATAGGACAGATTTCCAAGTAGTTTTAGTGAGAGATGTAGGTGGTGCAGTTCCATCAGCAGCAGTCATGCCACTGTAGTTAATAATGTTCTTTGGTCAGACTGATTTCCATCCAGCATTCTGAGGAGCAGTGTGAGGAGGCATTGTGAGTTGCATTTCTCAATAATTCATTGCTGTTTTTAATCTTATCATTGATTACCCAAGATAGAAATATTATGTAATCACATGTTCATGTTTGACTGTTGCCACACACACTCCTCGACCACCACCACCACGTTCCTCATCAATGCACTCAGCAGCTACAGTCCGTGCAGCTGCCTGACCCATCTCTGGTGAGCAACACAAGTCCATATGAAACTCATGTTGTGCTGGAGCCCCCATATGACAGGCTCTAGCTGCCAACAGGTGGTGTCGTGGCATGGTGCTGGACTCCTGCAGCTGTTGGTGCAACTGCCTGACCCATCTCTGGTGAGCAACACAAGTCCACATGAAGCTTGTGTTGTGCTAGAGCCCCTACATGATGGGCTCCAGCTGCCAAGAGAAGGAAGTTTGGCATTGTGACATTTCACCTCACCTACACCACCTCCCTCACATGCAAAAGTGAGCCAGAGGTGGTTCTGTTTTCAAATTACACCCAAACCACCTCCTCTCAATGTCACCACACTCACACCACCTCCCTCACATGCATTGCATGCCAAAGCCAGCCAGAGGTGGTTCCGTTTTCACTTTTCAATGACACCATGCCCACACCACCTCCTTTCAACATCACCACACTCACACCACCTCCCTCGCATGCAAAAGTAAGCTGGAGGTGGTCCTTTTTCATGTTTTGATGCCATGCCACCTTCGACATCTCCCTTACATGCAAATGTGAGCCAGGGCTGGCCTTGTTTTGACATTGTCTCACATACATGATGTCTTCTACTTTATCTACTATTATTAAATTAGTTGTATTTAGCAGTCTTAAATACTATTTGTCTCAAATGCACTTTATATGGATCATATCTGTGCATTATATAAATTGTTTGACTCACAAGGGAGACAAACATTGCAAGACAAATTCCTATTTTGGTAAATAAAAATGTTCTGGATATTTCACTGTCATATAGTGTATTTAGATAGACAGAAATGCATCAAGTAGGATTACTTTTTACTCTGATCACATAAATCACATATTTCCCATTAATCTAAATAAACTGGACAAGAAAAGGTGAATGATCTGACTATGTGAAGAACTTTGTACGAATTATATCTATCGCATTCTGAATAAGCTCCTCTTCTTTACCAAGATGATTAGACCCCTTGAGCCAAGTTAATATGTAATCCTTACACCTTTGCTGCATTCCCATATGATTGATCTCTGCCAAAGCATCAGCAATGGATGAAATTGGGAGTGGCTGTGATATATTGTGAATACAATGAAGAATCACAGTATACCATTTCTCAATGCAGATCTTCATGCATTGACCATGGTTTTCACAAAATGGGCTATCATCAAAGTTTTTTGGATATGGCAGATACACCCCCAGTCGCTTCCGTTCAGTCTCAATGGATTCCTTGGTTCTTGCAATGATCTCATATAGACCAAAGCCAAGGTGTGCTTTGTCAACTTCACTATAATCCTTCAAATGAGTTAAAAGAAGAACCCGGACAGCAATAGGAATCCAGGCCAGTAAATGATACTGATGGGAAAGATGCAGGTGGTGTGCAGCTCGAAGGCCAAATCAAGGCTTCAGAAGCTCAGTGCTAGCAAACTGAATTCCAGGCCCAATTTCCCATATATGTGAGATATGGAGAATGTCAAGCAACTGCTGGGCATGATCTGCTGTATGTGCTTCCCAAGGACTGTTTAAGGAAAAATATCAGAATTACAAGCACTCAAATGCAAAAATATTCAATGACATACTCGTGATCAAGCCAGCCAAAGAAGTTGGCAAATGCAGTTGAAGTACACCCATGTACAACAATTGGGTGATCTTCTGTGCCTTCATTTGTTGTTCCGATACCACCAGCACCATAGAACATATCATGCAGAAAGGCAGAATGCTGAGCTAAATGAGCTGCATCAACCCTGAAACCTTTGCCCTCAACCTAAAGTGGCTTTAGCAATCATCAGACAAGCTAGGAAGAAGACTTACAGAGAACACAACCAATTTCACCACTCAACTGTATCCTGGATGAAAGGATTCTGGATGCTGACTGGCTGATGGTGGACTTGACATGTGACTGTTTATAAATAGGGTAGAAAGACGTCTATGTTCCATGAGCATCAATGTCCTTATATATATGGGACCTGGTGATAAGATTGCTTATCAACACATGCCCCTTCCAACTCTACCTTTGTCTCCAAGAACCTGGTCTGTCACTGTTCACAACACCTACCAGTGATTGAATCAGATCTATGAAACCACACACTCATACATTGATTCAGGAAGCCTGGACACAAATTGCCTCCAATATTATGGTGATTTGGTCATCAATGAGGCTTATCCACTTCTCCTTTTGTTAGCTGAATCAGCTGAATCAGAATCCCTTCTGCAAGACTGGATTGAAGATGTTGCCACACATTTTACCATGCTTCTAGAACTTGTAAATGAGCATTGGTTATCTGTGGCGAATGCTGAGTACATGTAGGCTTCAAGCTGGAATTAATTTGATATTTGGAATGTCTAGTTCCACTGCTAATATTACTATTCTGACTCCTGTCAGCACAAATTGCACCGGAATGCATGGCTGTCCCAGAAAAAACATGGATCCAAATGTCCTCCATGAGGTTTTTAGAGCGAATAGACAGATACCCAAAACTGTCTTGGCAAATGTCCTGGGGATCGATCAGAACACACTTAACACATGATTAAAGGAACTAAACATTGACTCAGGATTCAGTGATATAAGTGACCCAGAATTGGATGCTCATGTTCAGGAATATCTGCAAGAAAATCCTGCCAGAGGACATGCTTATGTCATTGGGCGCCTCCAAGCTGCTTCTTTACATATTCAATGTGAACATGTTGTTGATGCTATGAATTGTGTGGATCGGCTTGGCCAGGGCTTGAGAAAACAAGAAGAAACACAAGCGCTATCATGTTCCACATCCAAATTCCTTGTGGCATATTGATGGTCACCACAAGCTTATTGCATGGGGCATTGTCATTCATGGGATTGCCAATGGATACTCTTGCAAGGCTAATAAATTACTTTCTACCTCATGTTCATTGGTTATTGATGGTGTGTTAGGTCACCAGACTGCGTGCAAGCACCAACAATCTGGCTGAAACAGTTCTCAACATGTTCATTGATGCAATACTTGAGCATGGCCTTCCTTGGCGAATGCATGGTGATAGGGGAGGTGAGAACTGGGATGTATCTATCTTGATGATCTTACTTCATGGCCTCAATCGAGCTAGCTTCATGTGGGTTTCATCTGTTTTCAATACCTGCATTGAACAGCTTTGGGTAGAGGTGGGGAGGAGATTTGTACGTCAATGGCATGCATTTTTCATGTGACTGGAGCAGTGACATCTACTCCAGAGAAACAACACACACCACTGCTGGCTATTGCACAGGTTGTTCCTTGATTTGATTAATGAAGACTGTCAGGCCTTTTGCAAAGAGTGGAACAACCATCCGATCTCTGGTCTAGGAGAAGGGCTGTCTCCAAATGTAGGCTACTCAGCTTAGAAAAGGATTAAAATATTACTAATCATATTGTCTTAGGATCGAGTACTTCTTGGAAAATTGAAGGATGGCGTCTATGATGATGATGAATGCAATGGTTTAACAGAAGAAGAAATATATGCATTCTATGGCTTTCAGAAAACTGGAGAGACAGTGTTGGATGATGAAGGAACCTATGATCAAATTGGTGAAGACAATGAACCAGGGAGTGATGAATTTGGGTCTGATGATGTAGATGACTTTGAAATGGAGGAACTTGGTTCTGAACATGTGATCGAAGAGGATGATGACTTTGATACAAAGGTCTGTCAGTTATTCAATTTTTTTTCTATTCAATTTTAATTCTGAGTTGAAGGTGATCAATTCTAATATATGACATGAGGCAATACCGGCCCCTACCTCTGAGTGCCCATTAGATGAGGACCCACTATCCCTCTTTGAACAGGGTCTTGAATTAATGATGAACAGTAGGGACCTTCCACAAGATTATGGTGTGACACTTGATGAGCTAGATGGCCACACCTTTGATGAACAGGAGGAAATTAATGTTGGTTTATGAAGGAAGGGATACTTGATGCATCTTCCAAGTGGGATTTGGAAGCCTCGAACAGAAGTCTGGGTGAAGGGACTCTTTGTAATGAACAGCATCTTAGCACTATAGGATCAAATTAAAAATAGTACTGAATATTTTGTATATAATCCAGTTGCAGATTCATATAGAACCAACCCACTTCCATTCATTTTTTTACAGTATTCCCTTGTGCTGCTCTCTTCAGATGTCTTGGAGTCATTCAGAGGGTAAAAAGAGGCAACATAGTCTGTTGCCTCCACCACTCTCTCAACTCACTCAGAGTCATTTGGAGGGGCAAACAAGATGAAGCCACTCTCCCAATGGAGAAGACCACTTATGGCAAACTTGCTCAGCAAAATGTTCCCGGAAATCATCTCCAGCTAGAGTCAAAGGTGCAGTGTTGGCCAAAGTAATGAAGGCATTGAGCTCTTTGAAGGGCATGGCTGGCTTTAGTGCTCTACTCAATAGCACCAAGCTTTCAGCTGCTCATACTGAGTCAACTCAGGGTCATAATTCACATAGCTCCTCAGGGAGGGCTGTTGCTGTTAGATCCAATGCTGAAATGGTATGGACATATGATTTATATCTGATGATATTCCAGATATGGTCATTTCTTCTAGGATGCTCCCTATTTGATTGGTACAATTGTGTTTATTGTGGTTGGCATTGAGCCAGTATGTCCTCTATTTTGGTGTTTATTCCACATCTGAAGCCCTGAAATGCTCAAGAACTTAGTCACCAAGCCTGAGGGCTCTTCATCTTTCCATCCTGCATATCACCTTAGATCTGAGGTAGATATCTCACCCATTGCAGTAACTGGGATGATCCAGTCTGGTCTTGCTGTCCGAAGAAATTCTGGCTTTCAGTTTTGCCCTTCTGACTCGTACTCGGTGTGTGATGCTATCATCTGGAGCCAATTCCCAAGGCTTTTTGATTACATCAATGAACACAATGATGATGAAGTTAGTGAATCTCCATGGCTTGTCTGTCTCAAGCCTCCATACAAGAAGTCACTTGTGGTGTATTCTGCTGATCGCATCCCCACTGCTTTCGATATTATCTCCTCATGCCAGACTGCTAAAAGCAAAGCAGGCATCAGTGAAAGAATGTTGTACCTCAGTAAGCCTTCATTATAACACATACCTTATTTTAATAATACTAACTTGCATTGATACAGCTACTCATCAGCCAGTTCGGCAAGCTGTTCTCTGGGCATGGTGTCCCAGCATCAAAACTGGGAAGTCAATCGATGTGAACAGTGAAAATGATAGTGAACATGACAACTCTGAAAGCACCATCAGTGAACACACCCAGATGTCTCCTAGCTCAAGATCAGCCATTATGGCAAAGAGTGAGGACAAGGTTGAACAGGATATTATCAGTATCTCTTCAGGTATATGACCAATGCTTGATATCAAACTTGATAGCTGAATTGTCCACTTTATTAGAGCAACCCTCCAACTCCTCCGCACATGGAGAGAATTAAGAATGCCTTCTCTATGTCTTTCAACCTAGATGATGAGGAAAACCCTTGGCATTGAGATGATACCTGTTGGGTTTTGACAAACTGCTAGAGCGAATAGCACAGTAATCTACCTCCCTCTTTAGTCACATCATTTATTCCAACTATTCTACATTCTTTTATCAATACATCTAATGCCTTTCAATCTACTTTCCAACTCTAAGTTGTCTGAATGATTGGGCTTTAGCAGGCTTAGCTGGTGTTGAAGCTGCCATCAACAGATCATTTATGTAATCATGGCAGCCCGGCAAGGCTTGAAGAAGAATGTTTCCACACAGTCAATAAAAATTCACACACTGAATATGTTTCTGCACCCAGTAAATATTTCTTTGGGGCATCATATATTTCATAGAATACATGATGAAAGGTTCATGGGACAGTCAATAAAATATTTGCACAGTGATAATGTTTCCGTGCACCCAATCTAAAATATTTGGGAGTCAAATATTCTTTGTGGAATTGAAAAGAATGTTTACAGGGCAAGAAAATGTTTGCACGCAAGTAAAATATTTTATTGGAAACCCAAATTTTTCAAATAAAATCTACATGGAATTATTCCACACAGTGCCAGCCATATATGAGAGGCAGTGGTGGTGCGAGTAACCTTGCTTGCTAGTGACCCTCAAAATTTAAAAAGTCCATTGTGGAATGCTTACAGATGTGATTGAATATGCATCGAAGGACATCCGCTGCAGTGCTACACCTATGATCTTTGAAAAAGGCCAAATCATTTTGACTCCTTTCATACATAAAGTACTCAAGACCACTGACAACGAATACAAAAGGAGGATGCATTTTGTTTAACTCAAGTTTAACTGGATGTAGGATAGTGAGATACAAGCCCAACTCATCGTGATTTATAGGCCCTGCATAATGTTGTCAATGTCCACTGTGTCAACTACCCTTAGCCGCTTCTGCAAGCCTCTGATTGTGTGTCACAACAAAAGATGGGTGTCTGTTGTGATTTGTTTTATTATGTAAGTAAACATTGTTACTTCCTCCATGCAGAGCCATACTTACCTCGAATTTCTACTGTGAGTAATCCTATGCATAATTGGAGACTTACTGGATGTTGACCAACAAGTGCACATCATAGGAATCATAATTGGCAACTTTGATGCCACAACACCCAGTCTGAAGATTCCCTGCATCGGCAGTCATGGATTTCAAATTTGGTCAGCTGACACTGCTGATGCAAGCTGCTCTCACTTCTCACACCTCATTGTGCTTCGACATGGCATAGAAAACACTCCGGAGTAGAGGCGGAACATGTTGGATGAGCTGTGGATGGCTGGAAGTGTTGGGTGAAAGAGAAGGACAAGTAGGAGCTAGAGACTACCGTAAGACCACCATCACTGCATGATGAACCACTAGAATCCACATGACCATCCATGCTTGCTACCAGCCAACCAAGAGCCAAAATTGCCTGAATCGCACAAACTCTTCCTCAATATCAGCCGTCCCTGCCCCACCAACACTCGCCCTGTTGCCTCCTAGCCTGCCACCCAACCATAGTCACAGACGAGCCCCTTCCACATGCGCTGCCTTCTCCCTATGCAGTTCATGTCCTTATACTCCAGGAAAATCCTCTTATCAGGGTACTGTGCCAAACCTTCAGGTGATGGATATATTTGAGCACAGAATGGGTTTGGAATGGGAAGGAACAGGAGGTGGTGGAGGAGGGGTAAGAGGGAGAGCTCATAAAATCTCACCACATTCTCACATGTGGGTGCTGCTGGTGGCAGGCAAGGAGAGTATACAATGCCACCTTGCTGGATGTAGGGTGGGTGTGGTATGTTCGTGTCTTCTTCTCATTCACGTCTATCTGGCTCATTGAATCGACCTTAGGTCCACACATACATTTCATCAATGGGATCATGCGAGTTGGAATATTGACACGCATATCCAACCCCTCCTCATCCCATTTAAAACGCTGGTCTCCATGCCTATGATTCTCACACCCCTCTCCTCATCCTGCTACATCCACTCGCATATATTTCCTGATTAAAGTCATCTGAATTTACAAGTTTCATGTGTCAGGTGGCAAGAAAATATCTCTCAGTCTGAACTCTTCAAGAACTCTTAACCATTTCAGCCAATTTTGGCTGCAATTTGACCAGTAAACTCAAATAGGAAGCAGGATTGGCCCCAGAATTATGTTTAGACAGTGTCAAAATGCCGGTGGTCATTCAATTTACTCAAGATGAGTCAATCCTGTCTTAGGGTACACCAAAATGCACGAAATATGACCTTCTGGAATTTTTTTTTTTAAGGCCCCATGAACCCCTTACCTTGGGTCATGGCCTGAATTCCCGGTACCCCTTGGGAGACTCTCGATGAATTGGCTTTTCCGATAGCATCTGCACCACAAAGCGGAAGAGGTGGTGATGAGTGTACCAAGAGCGATGAGGGTAGAAAGCTATATGCCCTTGTGTGTAGTGTTTTGTGCTTTTGACTACCCAACGAACACATCTGTAGTGATGCGTACACGGGAATTGCCGTAAATGGTTTACACGGCCAGTTCAACCGACGTAACCGTATTTCTTTCTACTGCGCGTGCTTCATAGCAACAACATATCGAACGAGAGTGTGGTGATGAGGGTGGGACTCGAGATTTTAGTATCACTGTCGAACTCCCTTCTCCTCAAAAGAGACAAACACGAGCCGACTACGGGAGACTAAGATTTTGATGCATATCAAATTCTTGTTGAAACTTTGCGGTCGCAGATGACCAGTAAGTAAACTCAGTTGTGCGACACCCCTGATAGTTCTAATTCACAATTTATGCCTATCTGCATGAATGATCCTCGGCTGCAACACCAAGTTCAAGTTTGATCGTGGAAATTTCAATTCATCTTCCAGTCAGCGAATCAAATCAGTGCTTCACTAGGCTGAAACAGTACGCCTTTCGATTGTACTCGTACAAGAACTACAAACAAAATATTGTCCGAATTCACATCCCAACGCATCCATGATAACTTGCGTCAGTCCCCAACTTAAGTCCACTATAAGCAAACACCCTTGATAAAGTGAAGGTGATGTCAATCATCAAGCTTCGCCGTTTTCAGAGATTAATAGCGGGGCACTTACTAGACCATCAAAGATTGCACACTGTTCCGAACAGCAATTATTTTGATCGGCAGAGCAAGGTCCGCCTCTTGGAACACATGGCTTCGTCGAAACACCTGTTTCGTCGGTGGTCAAGGTGGCTGCTGGCAAATGGGTGGCGACTACGTCCTTGATAACAGCACTGTCGGGGACATTGCCCACTGCGTGAATGACTGCGCCAGAACCTGGGTCTGCGTGAACGTCGGAGGTGGGCGTCGCGATGGCGAGACAGACGACTGCTAGGATGAGAGCGAATGGGCTAATAAACTTGAATGTGTGCATATTTAGGGTTGCTCAACTAGCTTGAGGATGAAGAAGGTGAGGGAAAGTAGCGACACATTTTATACGCCAAGGAGATGATTCTTGATCGAATTCTTCCTCAGAGGGGGCAGTCACAGGACTAGGGAAACGTAAGAGTCGCCCAAGAACATCTGCCTCGCCTTCGGTTCGCGTATGACGCTTTTCCTTGCTGGAACACCTATAACCTCAAGACACATCTTCCTTCTGCCTTCTTTTTTCTAATATTTAGTAAAGAGTGCTTCTGGGAATGCTGGGTTAATAGGGGAACGAGAAGCAGGCTAAGTCGAGTAAAAGATGAATGGATCTGTTGATAAGTACACCTCCACCGGAGTCACAAGACCTTCGCTACAAAACCGAATTTCAATGGGAAGCACATTGATATTCAAATTGGTCAAGCTGCATTATTGGAGGAGGGAATGGAACTGGGAAGGCAAAGAAGCGAAGCAATGGAGAAGTGGGCATGAACGATAATGTCGCTCGCTCCGGTAGTGGCCCGATGAACTATAAAAGGGGAAGGCCGGGATAAATTGGTGTGTGAGGACAGACGGCAGGCGGGGGGACCAAGGGAGTGAGGTGAACAACAGGACGGGGGAGGAGGAGGGGTGTGTATTAAGGGTAAGCAGGAGAAAAGTCGCATGACCAACGATTGACGGAGGAAAGGAGGAAGGTTCCACGAGGGAGGAAAACAGGAGTGAATGAAACGTACCTATCGTCTCTCGACCTTAACTCGGGAAGATAATCGTTGGCGTGCCTCGATTAAATGTCTTTCTTGAGGTTGTGGAGGAACAGTGTTTACAATTGACGGAAGTTGGAACCCGTTGTGCAGGATGGTGTTCCTAGAAGTTTGGTTTCTGGTACTCAACACATCCGGTCATGTCATGCAGAAATAAATGGCTCACTCCGCACAATCATCCCTTCCAGAATCTTTCTATTCCTGTCAATACCGTCAATGTTAGCTAGATGTGGGAGAAGTAGAACAGAAAATGATGTGGGCGCATCAGTGTCTCGTGTAGCAGGAACAGAAGCTTTGGAATAGTGGAAGCGTCAAATGAAAGACGTCTATCTCGGGACGTCGGGGCGCAAGGATCTGTGGCGAGCATGTTAGGGAAGGAGAAGGGGTAGTTTCGTGTTATGAGTGTTCAAACTTTCAAAGTTCAACGGCATTGAGGCGGGGTATGCCAGCGGTCGTGCCATAAGCGACCCCCAAGGGTATTTGCATTTGTGAGAATCGTGGGAGTTTTATATAAATCTGTAAACGCCAACTTTTGATCATACATTGGCTTTCCAACATATTGCACTCATAGCTTCCTTGACGACACTCCTGAGTCCTAGCACCCTAGCAGCAGCTTTCTTCTCATTCAAACGGTCTGAAACGCTACCGCCACCAGATTGCAGGCTGCACCCACTTCGCTAGCGTTGCCGAAGTTCGGTTCAGTCCGGTTCAGACCCCCTTTTGTCCGAACCTGAACCTGAACCTCCTACAAAATTTCCGAACCTGAACCGAACCTGAACCGTGCGTTCGGTTCGGGTTCGAACCTTCTGAACCTTGTAATTTTTGAGAATCATATTTTTCAATTTTTTTTCGTGTCCAAACACTTTGAAACACATATGCAATCTCTAAAAATCAGTTTTTATGCAAAGCTGTAGCACAAACCGCATTTGATAAGCCAAATAGATATCATACAACAGACCCCAACAAGCGCACATGCAGGAAAGCCACCCAAAATATGGCCATCAGCCATCACCGGGGTGAAGCATTGATACTTTACATTAAAATACTGAAGTAGTTATCGATTACAATAGTTTTGAACTAAAAAATTCCAAAAGAAATGTCGAAAATAGAGGGAAAGTACGCTCCCCAGTGGCCAAAGGTTCGGAGGTTCGGTTCAGTCCGAACCTGTTCTCCAGAAATTTTCTGGAGCCCGAACCTGAACCTGAACTCGAACCGAACTTTGCGTTCGGTCCGGAAGGTTCGGGTTCGAACCGAGGTTCTGGACCGAACTTCGGCAACGCTACACTTCGCACAGTCTATGGTGCCTCAATAACGTCACGCGGACGAAGGACTTTTTGGAGATGAGGAGCGTGGTGGATAAGGTGTCGACATAGGAGGCGCCGAGGAAGGCCGATTTGTGGTTGAAAGGGCAGCCGGAGGGGGCGAGGGCCTGTCATCCATGGTTAGACAACACGCATGCACCACCAACCCTTCCAAGGGGGTGTCGGGATTGAAAAAAAAGACCCGGGGTCGATTTTTTTTTTTCCTTGACTTTGGGTGGACTAACTAACTACGTAATCAGGCACACATCCAAATATGGTAATATTATGTCATCTTTGCTTCACTTCCCCTCGACTCACAATACACAGGAGTACCGCAAACTGTCGCTCCCAGACCTATTGGGCATGCCCAAGGGCATTGTTGCACTATCTGAATCCCTCAGGAGATCAGGAGCCTTCATGTCTCCCAGGGAGAAAAGAACACTGAAGAAGACACTGACATGATGCGTCAGAAGCTGGATTCTCAGCTACATCGCTGTTGACACACCGTAGACCCCTCGTGCTGCCACAACCCAAGCAGCCCATTACCCACTTCTTTCTATAGCACCCCGGCACATGCTACTGCCTGCCTCATCCCTATACACTTCCTGTTCCCTTGAGCTGT
>Ga0307507_10006553_pt1 | contig 17768 bp, 5 predicted proteins | sample 7_EM_MG_FD_207223 | JGI IMG/M metagenome (GOLD analysis project Ga0307507, IMG submission 207223) | Populus trichocarpa ectomycorrhiza microbial communities from riparian zone in the Pacific Northwest, United States - 7_EM | ecosystem: Host-associated > Plants > Roots > Unclassified | place...
TAATTATCTATATATTGCCTTTTATTTAAAGCTTTAAGAACGAATTTAATGCGTCTAGTGTTGGGGTTCGTATTCTGCCGGTGGGCGGTGAGCCAATTTTCCTAATTAGGAAGGTGCAAATTTAGATATTAGCGATCTCCGTAGTTATGACGGGAACACCAAAATACTGCCAAATGCCGATTTGTAGTGGGAGACCGCTTTTCCTAATTAGGAAGGCGGTTAGATTTCCGTCATTTTTTTAACTAGGTGTTCCGTCATAACCCAGTGACCTACGTTAGATGGACAGAGCTTGGGAAAAAAATTTGAAAAATAAATAATAAAAAGATGCATCAGCCGCGAATCGAACGCGGGGCCCATCGATGGCAACGATGGCTATCAAATTAACTTTCCACTTTAAGTAAACTTATAGATCGGTAACTTACATTTTACCACTAAACCACTGATGCTCCAGTACTCTTCTTTTTGAATTAGAAGATATTTTATATACAAATATAAGAAGCGTGCCGGCTTTTATTATTTCTTTCCTCCCGCTCCTACTTACACCTCCTATTCTATCTACTAAACGTAGCATAGTAACTCCGTAAAACTATATAGCTATATATAAGTCTTTCTACCCTTTCTTGACTTAATAGTACTATGTATAGATTATATTAGTCTGCAAAACACCGCCGCGACTAGTATCCTATACGCGGTCAAGGCGCAATAAAAATGTAGTCCGTGCGCGAATACCAAAACATTAACAAATATCTCCACTATAGAAACTATATATTCCTACCTTAATTATATTACTATAATGGGTCGTAAACATACTTCTAACAATGCAGATCTTGTGCAACCTAATTAATTGTAACGTGTCCCGCCCTTATGTCGCTATATAGACTAAAAAATATAGAGTGCTTATATATGATCTTTAATTAACGTCTAATACGGATCCTATCTAGGCCCACGTAGACACTTGCCGTCGCAGGGGGGAAAACTTGTAAATTAACAGGAAGAAAACCCTGCTGTATAGGGGACGGAAAAACCCTATAAGCCACCTTAATAGGATGAAAAACCCCTAATTTGCTATGTTCGTCCATAGCAGCGGCCCTGTGGGCCTATAGCTACGTCCTGTCCTCCTTAAATGTTTAAACTCTATAGGAACCACTGCTTCCTTCTCTAGCTTATCTAAAGCTAGGGTTCACTACGTCCTAGCTAGGCCTCGCTATGTATGCTATGTGCTTTATATTCCATATCTTAACCATCCCCTGTGTGCTATCTCCTATAGACTATTACCATATACGCCATGCCTCCCCCCCCCTAGAGCCATCAAAGGCGTAAGGGGGATTTATCTGTCTTAACTACTATAATACTAACAGCGGGATATATTGTGTTGTGTTTTGGGTATCTTTTATGCCTAGGCCCTAGCTAGGCCCTTTCCAAGGGTTACTACTCCTTGAAAGGAGACAAGGAGAACCATGGGTTGCAATCCAGGCTGCTAGGTATTTGGTAATTAACGGCGAGTAACCGTATGCTCCGCGGGCGATCGCCCTGGGGGTTAGGAGGGGCCGTATATTTGCTCGTTCGTTCGCAGTCGCCGTTCGTTAATATGAGGTCGTCGATGCTTTCAATTAGGGGTCGGGGGATGTTATCAAATACTACGCATCTATGTTGGATCGTACAGGTGCCCTAATAGAGTAGTGTAGAAGTAGCTGTTATCATAAAGGGGTACCATTAGTGGTGGTTTTTAAGATCTCACCATCCTATGTGAAAACTTTTCACTACCGCCTATAACGCTCGCAACTACCACCACGAAGTCATATCGCACGCTGTGCGACGTCTCTGCGTTAGCTCTGAGTCTGAACTTCGAAGACCTAGGTTCGTAGCCGTCACTACGTACAGGTGCAGAGTCCGTTTTCGACGGCCTATAGAGTGCTTATAAACTTGTTGCAAGCGTGGCGGGATCTAATATATATACTCTTATATTAATATATTATTTTAAAGAACAAGTGGGCTAAAATTCCACCGCTAGAGCCCTGGCTACTGCCAGAATTTTATCCCTTACCTATTAATCTTCCTCTTACCAATGGCACTCTAGATCTACTACCTTATATAAATCCTATCGATCCTTTTGCCTTATTTAAGCTTATATAAACGGATGATTTACTTAAAGGGCTAGTAGTTTATATAAATAAGTATATAAAGCTTTATCTTTACTAAGAATATAAAAATAAAAAGAGAAAGGTTTAAAGTCCTTATAAATAGAAGCTAACTACTATCCCTTATATTAATAATAACGTCCATAGAGTTCTGGCCCATGTGCACCAATAAGTAAGCCATATATTTAGGCGGTTAATTATTTTACTATATTATAAGAGTTCTTAAATAAAGTAGTAGTATAGGCTCTAGCAGTAGCTTTTTTATAACCTAATTTTTAAGAATAATATATAGACCTTATACAGCCTACTTAATATATTATTCTTAAAAATTAGGTTATAAAAAAGCTACCGCTAGAGCCTATACTACTACTTTATTTAAGAACTCTTATAATATAGTAAAATAATTAACCGCCTAAATATATGGCTTACTTATTGATGCGTACGGGCCAGAACTCTATAGACGCTATTATTAATGCAAGGGATAAGGGAGTTTCTTATATACTTAGCAGTAATAATTTATATAGGGCTATTACTGGAATTGGATATTAAGGACTATTAAAAGACAACCTATAAAAGAGAAATTGATTATTTTACTATTAGGGAAAATATAAATAAGAGTTATTGGCAGTAAATAGATCTAAAGCTTTATATATTGTAAGTAAAGTACCCTAATAATAAGATAAAGGAGTCTCTTTTCAATAAGATTACTATACTTAGTAACGCCTTATATAACCATTTCTGGCTTTATTAGAAGCCTAGTACCTACCTCGCCGTTAATAAGATAATTGCTTGGTTTACTAGCTAAGCTTTTAAAACTATTAATATTTTAACTAAACCTATACTAGTGTAACGGAATCCCCTAGGAGGTATATATCAGATAAGATAGTAGGAGGTTTTATTAATGTTCCGTCTACGTCCTATGTATATTCTAGAGGAGACATAGTTAGACAAATAGGGGCGAAAGGTGTTACTAGTATCTTAGAAGGTTTATATAGGAAGCTAGTTCTCCTCTAGAGAAGAACCAGTGATTAGTCTCTAAATAGAAGAAGTTAGAAAGCATTTGTCCTTTAATATATAAAGCTTATTCTACCTTTAACTTACCTTCTACTTATCTATAACTCTCATTCTACACTATTAATTAAATAATTATACGTTCCAGTTAGACTAGCCTCTTATAATTCTAATCGCTTATAATCCTTTACGGAAGGAACGTACAGCTATTAATTAACAATGACGGGCTATACCTCCTTACTCCCTAAAATAACGCCCTTACTGCAAGAGGCTGGCAGAGTCTCCCTAGAGGAGCGCATCCCCTCTACTTATAAAGGAGTAGATTAAAAAGCTATAGCTAGTCTATCTAACTTTCTAAGACCCTTAGGAACAATTACCGCTAGGGAGTTATTAGAGTGGTTATTACGCGAGACCTTATAAAAATAAAGGAGTTGGAGATATAATTAAGATAAGTATATTAAGACTACTAAGAACAATTATAAGGATAATTAGGAGAAGTATAGATACCCTAAATACAACGCGGACTTAAAGGGGCAACGCTATACTATACCATAATATTAGATAAACCTAAATTCCGTATAAAGGAACCTAATAAGTACAATAGTAATAGTCTCCGAAACTATAATTATTTTATCTATTAATGCGAAACTAAGTTTTAGCTAGATCTAAAACATTACTCCAATAAGTATAATTAGACACTAATTACTTCTACCTTCCTATATGGCACTATTAAGAGTTTATAGACATATTATAAGAAGAAACTTACTATACCCCTTAGATTTAGCAAATTTAAGTCCTAGTTAGTTAATTAGGTCCAAGACCCTACTAATTAAGGGATAGATTATAACTAGTAATACTATAATACTAAATAGTAAGAAGGCTAGAGTGTAGTCCAGTTTATAAACTACTTGGAAGAGCTAGAAGATAATATACCCTACTTGGACCTGTAGGACGACGCTATATAACTTTATTAGCTACTTACTAAGTTATAACCTAAGATTTGACAGGCCATATAGGAGAAGGGCGAAATTCCTACCTCTTAAGAAAAGCTTATCTCTAAAGCCACTTGGATTAAGAATGCTAAAAGAGACTATTTAGGCAAGTGAAAGGAATAAGACGCCAATAATAAAGAGTATAGGACTAAACCTCGCTTTAATAATAGGGGAAGATTTTAACCTAACCACTCTATGGAAGAATAACGTAAGCAGGCTTTATAGCCCTAGAGCAACGCTAGTTAACCCTAGAATGATAATAGGCAAAAACCTAATCTAAATAAGTAGAATTAAGAGATATGCGTTTGCTATAACTGCGGCAAAAAGGGCCATATTTAGCGCTCCTGCTAGCAGAAAAAGTAAGAGTTAGAATTGGGAAAAGAGAGAGCCTAGTAGACCTTTACTCCCTTATATTAGGCCATTAAGAGAAGGAGGGAGTAAGCTACCGCATAGTCATTCCCGTCTCTATTTAAGTTAATAATAAATAGGTAGTGTAAGACTGCCTTATAGACAGCGGCGCAACCATAGGGTTTATTTCTTAATTACTAGTAAAAGAATTGGATTTAGACCTTAGTGGCTTATAGGTGCGCACTATTTAAAGTATTAGAGGCTACTAGATTCCGTGCTATAGGGAATAACCTTTTTCCGTAGCCAGCTAGGATTGTAATAGTCTATAGAATACGCAGGAGATACGCTTCTACGCCGTAGAAATTAAGGGGTATGACCTTATTTTGGGATACCTATAGCTTTAACAAGTCAATCTAGATATTAATTGGCCTTTAGCCTTATATTAACACTAGAAGTCTTAACCGCGCATTATAGTTAAAGATTAAAAGACTTTTTTAAACTATATATAAAAGAAAGGGTGGGCGTATACTATATATACTACTCTTAATACCAAGAATAGGGATATAGGGTATTTATTTTTAGATGTCCGGCTATATACAGTTAAGAAACTAGAGATTCTATAGGAATATATAGACCTAAAGGATATTGCTAATAAGGAAGCTACGCATACCTTGCCTAACCCTATATTAGTAGAGCATAAGATAGATATAGGAGAGAAGGAACCTCCTTTTAGACCACTATATAACCTATTAGAAAACAAGCTAGCAGTATTATATTAGTATATAGTAGACAATCTTTAGGGAGGATGGATTTAGCCTTCTACGAGCTGGGTAGAGGCACTAATTATATTTATACCCAAGAAGGATAAGACCCTTTGCCTCTATATTAACTATTAAGCGCTAAATAAGATTACTATAAAGAATTACTACCTACTACCCTTAATAGGGGAGCTTATTAACAGGCTATTAGGCGTAAAGATATTTATATAATTAGATCTAAAAGATAGATACTATTAAATCTGGATTAAAGCCAGTAATAAATAGAAAACAGCATTCTAAACATAGTACGGCCACTTTAAGTACCTAGTAATGCTATTTAGGCTCACTAACGCACTAGCGATATTTTAGGCCTATTGGATATAATATATATAGTCTACCTTAATAATATTATAGTCTACTCTAATAACTATAAAGCATATATATACTATATATAAATGGTACTAGAAAGACTATGGGAATACGAGCTCTATATAAACCTAAAAAAATACTTATTCTATATTACTAGCATTAATTTTCTAGGCTTTATTATTAGTATTAATAGAGTATTAATAAAGAAAAGCCGAGTAGACGCTATTAGGGGATGGCCATACCCTATAATATTTAGGGAAGTATAGGTTTTTATAGTATAGTAAACTTCTACTAAAGTTTTATTGTTTATTACTTATAAGTAATGCTCCTAATTACTAATCTGCTAAAGGGATCTAAGGATAGCAAAAAGTTAGGACCCTTTATATTTAGGGAAGCTGCTAAGCAGGCTATAGACCAGTTAAAGGATTTATTTACGTTGGCGCCTATCCTAATATACTTCTGCTGGGAGCTATATATATACCTTAAAACAGATACATCCGGCTTCGCCCTAGGGGCAATTATATCTTAATTAAAAGATGGAGAATAGTATTCTGTAGCGTTTTAGTTAAGGAAAATAACCCCTATAAAGTAGCGTTATATAATATATAACTAGAAGCTGCTTACGATAGTTACAGTAATAAAATACTGGTAATATTATTATATAGGAAGCAATTATCCTATTAAAGTCCTTATAGACCATAATAACCTAGAATACTTTATAACTATAAAGGTGTTAAGTAGTTAACAAGCTAGATAGGCGGAGGCACTATTATAGTATAACTTTAAGATTATATACTGTCTAGGAAAGATAAATCCCGCTAATAGGTTATTAAGATATCTAGATTATAAGACTAGGAGAATCCAGGATAGTATAGGGGAAATAATTCCTATATTATAAAATTTGCTTAAAAAGAAAGAAGAATCTTTCCCTAGAACTATAGAATTTTATAGTAGGGCAGAGGCCCTAGTAATATAGCTATAAAGCACTATAATAATAGAGCCGTAGGATATAGTTATAGACTAGGTTATAGACTAAGCAAATATTATAAAGTTGGCGTACCCTAAAATTAGCGAGAATTCTATAGAATGTGCTAGGGGTATCGCGGCACCTTTAACTTAATGGCGTACTAGCTGTGAGTTTTTAGACCTAGAGGGAATAAGTAAAATGCCTATCTATAGCGTGGTACACTGTATAACAGTAGGATAATCTACTAGCACTAATGGTTTAAAGCGTCTTATACTATGTTTAAGGTCTATAATAGTGGCAGGCGAAATGGAAATAAGTAATTTATAATAATAATAATAATAATTTATTGCTTAATGTCCAATTTGGATCCCTATTGGGCCCATATAGACTACTCCTTATATACATATGGGGAGAAAACTCTACTTAAGAAAACCTCGTGATCCATCTCCCTGCCTTTTAGGACTTGCCTACTTAGCGTCTATAAGTCGCCTATAGTGCTCTACTACCCTACTTTTTAACCTTTTTAGGAACCACTGCTGCCGTAATAAGCCTATAGACGCGCTAGTATTATAAACTTTACTTTACTACTGTAGAGTTAATATGGGGCGCCTATTGCTCGCTCCTTTGTCTTTTATTGCTATTTCCTTTGCAACCCAAAACTGGTCTAGTATATTTTAGCTAATAAGCTATTGGGTAACCGCCTTAAGACCTTTTTATATTAAGAGTAGTGTATTATAGTTCTCTATACTAGCTACTAAGAGCATTACTTCTTAGTTAGTGCGTAGGGGGCATTATAGTATTACGTGTTTTGGTATTTGTCTTAGCCAGCCATATTTATATCTTAGGCTACCTACTAGGACACCTACTTAGTAGAGCTAATCTTTTAGTCCTATTATTCCTATTCTTAAGAGTGTTGCCATTATATTTTCTGCCTTTATTAAGCCTTCTTAGAGCCCTTAAGTATTTACCCCCTATAGCATTAACTACGTTATAGCTTGGGTTCCTTTTGCCTAAGTTAGCCTCTATGCCTTTAACTTTTATATACCTCTTTAGCGTTGGTCCAACCAGTGTTATATTATAGTAGATGGTTTCCTGGCATTCTTTTATACTCTACTTTAGCTTCTTTCTCTCTCTTGCTATTATCTTTACTAGCCTTTTACGCGTCTCCCTTCCTCCTCTATGTGGGCTTAGTGTAACGGGACTAGCCCAGTTACAGTAGGAATGTCTTGGTAAAACACTCGACAGATAAATTCCAACGCTTTGATCAAATTCTGCCAAGTTCTACCAAGTCAATCAAATTCTGCCAAATTCTGCCGACTCGATTAAATTCCACTAAGTTCCACTAATATAATGGAATTTGGTCGAAACCTGTCAAAATCCGCGTGGGCTTATGCCCACGCGTCTGCTGCCAAGACCTTAAATATTTAGTTACAAGTTTCCTATATTCCCTTCTCTTCTTTATGCAATATCTTGTTCTCTGCAAGAGCTATATACCCTTAGATTTAGATAGAATTTATATTATTCCTTTAAATCTTCCTTAAAGCCTCTTCGCGCCCTTACATTACGTTGCGTTAAAAATAACTACTATTAAAATGGCAAACAACCTTAAATCCTACGCGTTAACCATGAGCATTATAACCCTAGTTAGGGAACAGTTAACTGCGATACAAGAAGCCTTTATAGATGCTTTAGCTTAGCAGCGGGCTGCACTAGAAGCCTAGCATTAGCGATTAATAGAAACACTCCGCGAAGAACTCTATAACGTCAAAACACTTACGTTAGAGACTATAACACCACCTATAAACGAAATTAAAGTAGCTATATCCGAGCCTAGCCCCTTAAACGCGAACTTTAAACTAGTAATAGTAACTTAACCCATATCTATAACGAATTTAATACCTATTATAAAATCCAAAAAGCTCCCTAATCCTCTAATGTTTAATAGAAATTAAAATAACCTACGTCCCTTTATAACCAAGCTCTATCTTAAACTCTTAATAAACTATAATTAATACCCCACCAAAGCTAGCAAAATTAGCTATAGAATGTCTTGTTTAAGCAAAGATGCTGCATAAACTATAGATCTATTCTTCTGTAACGGCACCTTTATTAATTTTAAAATCTTTATCTCCCTACTAGAATAAATGTATAATAACGCCAGCCGCGAATATATAGCTGTTACTAAACTTGAAAACCTATAACAATAGAACCGAGAATTTACCAGCTTCTTTTTGGAATTTTTAGGCCTTATTGGCAAACTAGATTGGAATAAAGCCGCTAAAGTTACTGCTCTTTAACGAGCTATTTTAGATAAGATTAGAGCCTAGTTAGTAGGCAGGGAACTGCTAAAAGACCTGCCCAAATTCGCTATAATGTGTTAACAAATTAATAAGGACCTTTAATATAATAAATAAACTCGTTCTCTAAAGCCAACCACGCCTTATATTTAAAACTTTATGAAACCAACATATACCCTAAAACGCGATCCCTCTCTAAACCTAAAAAGTCCTATATACAACCTTATGGACCTTAATACCACTCGGTTTTATATACCCTTAGGAACCAATAAACAAAGAACTTAAGCTATAAACAAAAAATGCTTCGGATATAGTAAAAAAGGACATATTTAAAGAAATTGCCAAACTTACCCTTTTAAAAAGGTCCGCCGTAGTTCCTCCCAGTTATTAAATCGCACTCGTTCTTTAAGTCATACTCGCTCCTTAACTTGCACTTATTTTATAAATTATACCTAATTGCCACGAAGCATCTTACTTTTGGTTAACTTAGAAAACGAATTGTCCTAGGGCCAAGTTACGCCTTAGGACAAAAAGTGGAAGAGCATAAGTGTATAGGCTCTTCCAGCGCTAATACACAATATAACTCCCTTAATGTACTCAGCAAAATCCAAATACTTAGAAAATAGAAGGAAGTATAAATCCTTATAGACAGCGGAGCCACTAGCATAGGCTTTACTAATACAAACTACATAAAAACTTAACGCCTAAATTTAAAGAAACTTAATAAGCCCTAAGGCCTATAAGGCTTTAATGGCAAACCCTTAATATATAGCAAACTAACGCACTACGCTCTTGTGAAATTGCGGATGGGTAAACACCTTAAATACATTTCCCTATTTATAATACCTTTAAAGCCTTATAAGGTAATACTTAGATACAGATAGCTAAAACAACACGACCCTTTAATTAGCTGGGTTAAAGAAATACTAAAGTTCCGTACGACCTACTGCTAAAGTTATTACTTAAAAAACCATTTGCCTTATAAACATATACACAACTATTTAAATTTAAAATAATATGAATTGCCCTTACCACGAGCCTTAAACTAAAATAATAAAGCCATAACTGCTAATTATCGTAAAGAATGCGAAGATATTACGCCAAAACCTCTTAAAATTTATATAATACAAGCCGCACCTTTTATCTTGTTAGTAAAAAGACAAGACTATAAAATCTTTGCTATAACAATGGAAGATATTAAGAAAGCGCTAGAACCGAAATAATATATTAACCCTTGACCTCTTGTGCCTAAAGAGTATTATAATATAATTAATGAGTTTAAAAAACGATTTATAGACCAACTAGCCCCGCACCAAGATAAGCATAATTTTAAGATAGAACTTAAGCCTAGTATAACACCAAAGTTTGGTCCGCTATATAGTATATTATAAGAAGAACTGCTTATAATATAACAATACCTTAACAAGTATCTAGAAAAAGGATTTATTTGCCCTAGTTAATCTCTATTTGCCTTACCTGTACTATTTATTAAAAAGCTAGGAGGAGGCTTAAGATTCTATATTAATTATTAAGCTCTAAACGTAATTACGATTTAAAACCAATATCCAATTCCCCTAATTTAAGAGACGCTTAACTATTTGGTAAAGGCACAGTACTTTATAAAGCTTGATATAGTTACTACCTTTAATAAAATCCGTATATATAAAGGAGATAAGAAGTATATAGCTTTTTATACATAATGGGGACTCTTTAAATACCTAGTAATGCCATTTGGCGTAAAGAATGGTCCCAGTACATTTTAGCAATATGTTAATAATATACTTTGTGAATTCCTTAATATATTTGTTACTATGTATATTAATAATATCTTAATCTACTCGTCCTTGCTTTCTAAACATTAGAAATATATTAGAATAGTCCTTAAACGCTTATAAGATGCGGGCTTATAATGCGATATTAAGAAATACAAGTTCTACGCGCCTAAGGTTATATACTTAAGCTTAATTATATCCCATAACGGAATTAAAATGGACCCTAAAAAAGTTGCTGCGATTATAAACTAGGGAAGCCCTAGCAATATACAAGACATTTAAGGATTTTTAGGATTTGCAAATTTCTATTATTAATTTATTAACTACTTCTTGGAAATTACCTAGCTATTAGTAAACCTAATAAAAAAGAATATAAAATTTAAATGGACCGCTAGATGCGAATAAGCTTTTAATAACTTAAAATATTGCTTTATAACTACTCCAATTCTTGCCCACTTTAACCCTAACCTTAAATATATTATTAAAACAGACTTGTCTAATTATGCGCTAGGGGGAGTATTATTGTAATATAATAAGAATAGCGAGCTATATCTAGTAGCCTTTCTCTCCCGGAAACTCGCCCCTGCTAAATTAAACTACGAGATATATAATAAGGAACTGCTTGTAATTGTTAGATGCTTTAAATAATAGCGTCCCAAGCTTAAAGGATTGTTGTTCCCAATACGCGTATTAACGGACTATAAGAACCTACAGTATTTTATAACTATAAAGCAATTAACGTAATGCCAAATTCATTAGGCCGAATACCTCTTATAATTTGACTTTAAGATTACGTACTAACTGGGCAAACTTAATTAGAAGCCTGATGCATTAATATAATAATTATAAGACCTACCTATAAATGCTTTGGATGAATAGATTACAAATTAATTATAGATCTTATTGCCCCCTAAATGTTTTAAAAAACTATATCCTATATTCCTAAATACGGAACTTAATAGAAATAAATTAGAAGTTAATAAATAGGAAATAGAAATTAATAAGCTAATGGAATATAAATATATGGATAATATATGGATAATAAATGTAATAAAAGCAATTTAAATAGAAAAACGACAGTATAAGGATATTACACTCACTGAATGCGAAATTTAAAATGATTAATTATACTATTAACAGAAAATAGTAGTTCCGAATTCCGAACCTTTATAATTTAAGATACTTAATTTTATATACAACTCCCCTATAGTAGGGCATCCTGGCCATACAAAGACTTATAAGATTGTTTAACAAGCATATTACTAGCCTATAATGCATAACTATGTACAAAAATATGTTTAAGTATACAGGATGTGTGTATGTGGAAAAACCTCTTATATAAAGAAGTAAGGAGTATTTTAACTGCTACTAATTCCAATACAAAGATGGCGCGATATCTTAATTAACTTTATAGTTAACTTGCCTAACAGTAACAGGTTTATATATGTTATAATAGTTGTTAACCGTTTTACGAAAATGCGATATATAATACCCATGGACTTAATTAACGTAATAGCAGTAGCCAAATGTTTTGTTAAGTACGTCTTTAAGCTATACAGACTTCCTAACTTAATAATATCCAACTATAGAAGCCAGTTTGTTTTAGACTTCTGGCAAGCTCTATATAAATAATTAAGTATTTAAATATAACTCTTAACTGCATTTTATCTAAAGATAGATGGTTAAACTGAAATTGCGAACGCAATTATAAAATAATACTTATAAATGTACTGCTTTTACCTATAAGATAACTGGGAAAAGTGGCTGCCTTTGGTTGAGTTTACTGCTAATAATATAATTAATGTATTAACAGGCGTAACGCCGTTCTACGCGACCTACGGACAAGACCCTTAACTTAGACTTAAACTATAACCTAAAATTAATATAATAGGACCCATGATTAAATAGATCCAGTTAATTAATATATATAACTTCGCTAATTAAATAAAGCAATTAATAGAACTATTATAAAGTAAATTACCGTACGCTTAAATGGTATAGGAATAGCATGCGAATAAAGGATAAGCTCTCGTATGGGACTTTAAGGAAAGTAATATGGTTTACCTAAATACACAAAACCTAAAGACTTAATGGCCCTTAAAGAAACTTAACTGGACGTTTATGGGCCTATACTAAATTAAGAAGAAACTAAGCCTATACGCCTATAAGCTTAAACTGCCAACTGAGATAAAAATATACCCGATGTTTTATATAAGCTTATTGCAACGTTTAAAAGATGATCCTATAACTTATAAAATTCCGCTACCACCTCTTATAATTGTTAATAATGGTAACAGTTCTTACTTTATTGACTTAATTAATAATATGCAATGGAAAACATAATTTAAACAATTTAAACTTCTTATTAAGTGGGAAGGATATAAAACACAAACCTAGGAAACCTATAATTAGATTAAGGCTAACGCGCCTTCCTTAGTAAAAGAATTCTATAAGGACTATCCTTTGCGGCCTGTTTTGGCTGGATAGACATAATATAAAGGTAAACGACTGCTACCTAATATAAAGACATGAAATACAATAGCAAGAAACTTGAAATTAAAAAGAACTTAAACTATATTATGACGCTTGTAAGGCGATAAGTTATAAATTATTTTAGACCTTTGGCTAAAGGGAGGGTTACTATAATGGGACTAGCCTAGTTACAGTAGGAATGTCTTAGTAAAACACTTAACAGATAAATTCCAACGCTTTAATTAAATTCTGCCAAGTTCTGCCAAGTTAATTAAATTCTGCTAAATTCTGCTAACTTAATTAAATTCCACTAAATTCCACTAATATAATGGAATTTGGTTAAAACCTGTTAAAATCCGCGTGGGCTTGTGCCTACGCGTCTACTGCCAAGACCTTGAATATTTAGTTACAAGTTTCCTATATTCCCTTCTCTTCTTTACGCAATGTCTTGTTCTCTGCAAGAGCTATATACCCTTAGATTTAGATAGAATTTATATTGTTCCTTTAAATCTTCCTTGAAGCCTCTTTGCGCCCTTACACTTAGGCCCTAACGCAGCACTATTCTTCTTCTACTTTTTTTACCTGTTTCTCTAATATATCTTCCCTACTTTAGGGTTGTTGGATTATTCTCTTATAGGGCACCCTAGGGTCCCTCTATAGTTTATTTAGGCGTATCTTAATATACTTTATAATATTAGAATTGCGTTTACTTTATACCCTTTATATTGCAGCGGCTTTAATATATAGTTATAGAGGGGGAATATTAGCTTCCTTCTTAAGCAGTGCTGTGGCTGTATGCTTATACCCACCTGTTATGCTTTAAAGGCAGGCTGTTTAGACCTTTTAGAGTAGTTTAAGGAGTAATTTAGGGGGGCCTTTCTTAGTTTCTCTAATGGCCTAAATACTAGATCTATATATTATAGTTGGCTAGATAACTGCTGTGTATAGTAGGCATAACTTCTGGAAGTATGGACCCTATATAGAATTGACGATCCTAGATAATGTAATATACTATACTTAGCCCTTATGGGCTGCTTATGCCGTATATACACTCTACTAGAGCTTGCTGTCTACCTATACTCCTAATACCCTTAGGCCCTAAACTAGTTAACCCCCAAAGCCTTAGATATAAATTATATACTAGAGATCTGCAGATTAGTTGCGTTTTCTTATAAAATAGATTAGCTGGTATTTCTCTAGTAAGAATTAGACTTTATATTATCTTACCTATTCTATATAGGTGTTATAGGCTCTCTTTAATATTTTGCAATTCTCTACGGCCGTTAGCCCGTATATAATTAGGTTTGTATTATTAATAAAGCCTATCCCTTAGCTCGCCCCTTCCTTAAAGGAATTAAGTAGGTTGCTTATAAAAAAGAGGAAGAGTATAGGTAAGAGGGGTAATTCTTATGGTATTCCTATTATAACTGCAATAGTAGGGCTCTAGTATCCGCTAAAGACTAGTAATATTTCTTTCTGGCCTATAAACCCTTAAACAAATTATATAATCTATTCTAGAAAGCCCTTTGCCCTAAGGATATATAGAAGGCGCTTATAGGGTATGTTATTATAGGCACCGCTAATATTTAGGCTAAGTATTAATACTATAAAGTCCCTTCGCATCGCCTATGTGGATTTAATAGTGGCGGCAAGTAGCGTAAGTGCTAAGAGTATTGAGCGGTTCTTTCTTGCCCCTATTTGGCTTTATAGTAATAGGGTATATTCCTTAGCTGTATTTGCTATATAGTCTGCTATTACCCTTTCTAGGATCTTGCTAAAAGTGTTTTTTAAGGTAATAGGGCGGTAGCTTCCTGACATTAAGTAGTCTACTTTGCCTTCTTTTTATAGAACAACTGTTATTATAGCTTTGCTAAGTTACGGGTAGTAGCCTATAGTAAAGTATGCTCTGGCTACGTCTGTAAGCTAAGGTGCTATAAGTAATTTATAGGTCTTTAAAGCCTTATTTAGAATCCTATCTAGTCCTAATACTATATTATTTAAAAGGCGGCTAATAGTTCTAGCTATTTCCTCAGTTATTATATTGCTGTTAACCTATAGGCGAGTTACCAGTGTTTTACCTGTGATATTATTAAGGTCCGCTAGAGCTAGTTAGGGAAAGAACCTTTCTATAAGAATCTTTACCTTCTTATTATTACTATTAATGGCCTATAATTCCTCTACTCTTTACAGGAGCGGTAAGTATAGGTCTTCTGCTAGGCGCCCTGCCTTTTTCTTTACCTATTTTACTATGGCCTAAAGGCCCTTATTATGGGGGAGGCTTAGGTTAGAAGTATGCTTGTTTATAAACCGTCTTTAGTTATTCCTTACTTCTTTTTTTAGGGTATTCTTTAACTGGTTTCTTATATCTTTATATTATCTCTTATCTTTAGAGTTATGGCTGCTTATATATTTCCTTTTTACTTATTATTAGCTAGCAATAAGAACTGCGTACTATGTGGACTATGCGTGTTGCGTATAGGGGCCCGGTTTTAAGACTGGGCAGTGCTCTTTTAGCCCGTTTTTAATTGCTGCCTAGATCCTTTCTAGTCTTTAGTTAATTTCCTTAGGGGTAGCTACTAAGCCTTACTTATTTGGTATTGGGTGGATTTCTTCTAGGTCTTAAAGTTGTTGTTTAACTATATTAAGGAAACTATCTATTTTAAGCTTCCTTATTGCGTATCTTTTACTATTTAGTTGCGCCTTAATATCTAGATCTAGCTACACCTGGATAGGGATATGGTCTAAGGCAAGTCCCTATTCTTCTTTGGGGTTATACCTTTTAAGTCTTTAGTATAGGCCTTCGTCCATAAATATAAGGTTAATTATACTTCTGGCGGTGCCTTATTGCCATATAATTACTCCTAGGGGGGTAGCTAGTTTAAGGCCCCAGATATCTATAGCTCTTAGTAAGCACTTTGCCTATTATTTAGCAGCAATATAGATACCTCCCTACTATAGGTAGTAAAGGTTTATATCTCCTAATAGAATAAAATCTGTGCCTTTGGTTTCTAGTAAGCTTATTACTAATATAATATTCTCTATTTATAGGACTCCTTTAACCCTAGGATTATATATATTAATAATTTATACCAGTCCCCTATATATCTAGATTATTATAACTGCAATATCTAGGTTAACTGCCTGCTATAACTATAAGGACAGGCTAATAGCCTTGCTGATTATAAAGCATACGCGTATAGCTGCTTTTGGTTTATATAGGAGCTAGAATCCTTAGGGGCAGTATATTAATTATATATACTTATTAAAATATGGCTCTTATATAGCAAGGATATAGTATTTCTTTGGGTCTAGACTGTCTAGTAGAGGCCTTGCCAGATAGTGGTTTGTATTGCCGCAGTTATACTATATAATAGATAGGTGGCGGACCCCTAGTAAGGGTTCTTTATCTCTCCTTTATTCCTCGCTTCTTCTATTTCTACTTTCTCTAGGATTTTTAGAACTTCTATCTCTTATATCTGCGCCCTAGTCGCTACTTATTTTATATAGAGCTTTCTATTCCTATGTCTTATGTTCCTACTAGCACTTCTATATCTAAATCTATTATTATCTCCAGTTCTTCCCCTAATTTTATTGATTGGCTATATGCCCTTTATAGGTTGGCTGCGAATATTATATTTACCACGTTAAGTCTAATTCTTAATTGTCCTGGTTTTAAGCTTGCTATAGCTGTCTATAGGGGTCTTCCTATAGGGCGTCCTCTCCCTTATATCCCCTATATCCCTTATATCCCTATTTAGTCTGGCGATATTGCGCAGTGTTACTTCTAGCCCGTTAAGGCTTAGGATAGCTAGCCTAGCCCCCCAGTGTTAAAGGTAGGAAATGCTAGGAAGGCACCTGCGTCCCCCTAGCTTATTACCTGTTATTTCTATTTATATAACCTAATATGCAGTTATTCCCGCAGCTATTAAGCCCTTGCCTTTTATCTCCTGTATTTAATATAGTCTTCTTTCTCCTATGCCTTATATATGCTTTAGTGGCAGTTTACGCATTTTATTTAGTCTTAATTTAAGTAGTATCTTATATTATAGGGGCCTACATAGTGGCCGCAGCATACCTATACTGCGTATGTGGATTAGGTGTGTCCCTATTATACGCAGTAATAGCATTATTTTAGGCGTAGTCTGTAGTTATAGAGCCTTATATTATTGTTGGAATCACGGTGGAGGGGTTTTGGTTTCAATCGTTTTCTCTATACTTTTCTTTCTACTTCTACAGGTGGAATTTGATGGATCTCCTGAGCTCGCTTAGCTCACGTGGTCAATCCAATTAGTTACAAGCAACGGTGTCCACTGTATCACAGAACCTTATTCCGACAATTATATATAAGGCCATTTATAATTATTCCTTTTTAGATAAGGAGTTTTTGCATTCCTAGTATATATATACTAACAATAAGGGAGCTATATATTTAACTAGTATCTCCCTAGCAAGTCTCTAGCGACCCTTATATCCTCTTATTATTCTTATTATATACTTAGTTTGCATTTTTCTATTAAAGCTAACGTATTTCACGGGTGAGCTGGTCAAACGGGTGAGCTGATCACTTCAAAAACACACCAAAAAATGGAAAAATCACACTTTAATATCTTAACAACCACTTAATAATAAATTTTAATAATTTAA
>Ga0307507_10006554_pt1 | contig 17768 bp, 4 predicted proteins | sample 7_EM_MG_FD_207223 | JGI IMG/M metagenome (GOLD analysis project Ga0307507, IMG submission 207223) | Populus trichocarpa ectomycorrhiza microbial communities from riparian zone in the Pacific Northwest, United States - 7_EM | ecosystem: Host-associated > Plants > Roots > Unclassified | place...
TTAGCAATCTACTGCCAAATTATAGGCTATAAAGTAATATCTTATTAAGAACCTAGATAAGGGCTTTATTAAGCCTAGTAGTTAAGTCCCTTTCGCCTTACTAATTCTCTTTATTAAAAAGCCAAATGGAGGACTTTATTTTTATATTGACTACCGTAAGCTAAATAATATAACCCACAAGGACCGCTATCCACTACCCCTACTTAATAAGACACTGGCCCAAATAAGTAGAGCTAAAGTTTTTATAAAGCTTAATATCCGCTAGGCCTTTTACCAAATTAGAATAGACCCTAAATCCATAGATCTTACTACATTTTAGACCTATTATGGAATATATAAATATAAAGTACTTCCTTTTAGACTAACCAATGGACTAGCTACGTACCAGCGGTATATAAATAATATACTCTTTAACTACCTTAATAACTTCTATACGGCCTACCTAGATAATATTATAATTTACTCTAAGAACAAGCTAGAACACAAAAAGCACGTCTATAAAGTCCTATAATGGCTCCGCGAGGCTGGTCTCCAGGCCAATATTAAAAAGTTAGAATTTAGTGTTAAGAGTACAAAGTACCTAGGGTTTATTGTTAGTATAAACGGAATTAAGGCCGACTTAGAAAAAACAGCTGTAATTAACCAGTGGACACCCCTATAGACCATAAAGGGGGTATAATTATTTTTAGGTTTCTGTAACTTCTACTAACGTTTTACTAAGAACTATAGTAGGATTGCTTAGCCTCTTAACTGCCTTACTAGGAAAGACCAGCCCTTCCACTTTAACGCCATATATATGCAGGCCTTTAATAAGCTTAAAAAACGGCTGGTATCAGCTCCTCTACTTGCCCACTTTGACCCAGAACGGCCCTTAATACTAAAAACGGATGCCTTAGACGGTATAATAGCCAGTATTTTTTCCCAGAAGTAACCGGACGGAGAATGGCACCCCGTTATATACTATTTAAAGACTATAATGGATACCAAGCTAAACTACTGCATCTGTAATAAAGGAATGCTGGCCATTATCTCTAGCTTTTAGTACTAGCGTGCGTAGCTAGAGGGGACCCCTAAGCCTATTAAGGTAGTTTCAGATTGCAAGGCCCTAGAATACTTTATAATGACTAAGGCTCTTACGGCCTAATAGGCATGCTAGGCGGATATCCTATCTTAATTTAACTTCTTAATTATATATAAACCAGGCGCTATAAACCGTGCGGATACTCTTATAAGGTGTAAACAGGACCTAGGTAACTAGACAGCTATAAAGATCTTATTACAGACCCAGATACTACTATAACTAGAGCACCTTAACCCCCAGATACAGGTAGAACTAAGTATAGACTCCTTAGGCGCTAAGATATATCCTATTAACCCCTTAAGATTTGACCTTATTAATAAATTGCTATAGATAAACCGTACAGCCTCTTCTCTATAGGAGTACTATAAGAAGGCAAAGAACGTTACCAGCCCCTAGTCCCTTAAAAACGGATTACTTAAGCATTAGGAACAGCTAGTAGTAGTAAAGGAACAGAACTTATAGACTTAGCTTATTACTGAAGTATATACCTAGGTCTCTACGGCCTACCTTAGAAAGAATAAGACCTATAAAATTATTGGTAACCGATATTACTGGCCCGGAATGGTTATAGACATTAACCGCTATGTATAGAACTATAACAACTGCCATAGGTTTATAATTCCGCGAGATAAGACCCTAGGACTATTAAAGCCACTCCTAATACCAGAACGCCCCTAGTAGTATATCTCTATAGACTTTTACGAGCTGCCTATAGACCGTAATAGATATAATATGGTAATAATTCTAGTTAACTATTTTAGTAAGCGCCTATTCTCAATCCCCTGTTATAAGGACATCGATGCTAAGGAGGTAGCCTAACTATATATCCATTATGTCTACCGAATTTACGGACTACTAGATACTATTATATCCGACTATAGGCCGCAGTTTATATTGGCCTTCTAGAATAAGTTTACTTAGATCCTTAGTATTAAGCTAAAGCTTTCTATAGTATACCACCCCCAGACAGATGGTTAGACGGAGATTATAAATTAATACCTAAACCAGAGACTCCGGCCCTTTATTAACTACTTTTAGGATAACTAGGGCGAACTACTACCCCTAATAGACTACGCCTAGGCAACCCTACCCTATAACTCTATGGGGTTTGCACCTATCCAGCTAGAAATAGGATATTTACCTTATACTAGCTTTAACTGGAATAGACTAGAAGGCCCACAGACTATACGCGAAAAACTATCTTATAAGGAAGCCCAGCAATACGCTAAACGCCTAGAAGAAGCCTAGACGGTAGCCTATAAGAACCTAGAAAAGGCCTAGAAATTAATAGAATAGCAGGCAAATAAGTATAGGCGCGAGCCTAACTTTACTGTGGATAATAGGGTTTAGGTTATGACAAAAAACTAGAAGATAGAATGGCCTAGCCGCAAGCTAGACTATAAGATGGCAGGACCATATAAGATCCTTAATAAAGAAGGCAACTTATATAAGGTTAAGCTCCTAGACTTAATTAAGGTTTACCCTATCTTTTTGCTGGATAAGCTATGGAAGGCTGCAAATAACCCACTACCTGGATAAAAGAATAAGCCTCCCCTACTAATTTAAGTTAATAGCGACGATAAATAGGAAGTTAATGAAATACTAGCCTATAAACTAGTATAAGGAACGCTACGATACTGTGTCTAATAGAAAGGCTATGATTTAGACCTAACCTGGTACCCCGCCTAGAACTTTATAGGCTACCCCCAGAAGCTTAAAGAATTCTATAACCAATACCCTAATAAACCCGGACCCCCGAAGTACCTTAACGAGTAGATGGAGTGCTAGTATAGCGAAGACAATAGGCTGCCTATTAAGCATAAGGACAAGAATACCCCACGGATATAATATGGACATACAAAGCCTGAGGGCAGGCTTTTTTAGAGGGGGGGGTAATGTTACGGCGCTGGTGGAAAACAGTGGATCTTGGCAGACGTGGATTATAGTAGACGCGAGTCACGTGACTTAAGGACCGCATAAAATATTGAGCGGCGCTGCTATTCTTCTCCTTCCTTTCTCTAGCTTTAGATCCTCGTTTATAGACAATCCAATCGTATAGGCTTGCGCGTCCTTCTTCCCGTGCTTGTGCCTCGATTGACTAAGTTGCTAACATCCCTATAGGTACTCTATATTATATATAAAGCTTTAAAGGCCTTATAGCCTCGCCTTATATATCTTTTAAAGTGTTATGGGACGGGGGCAGTGGCTATAAAGCGTATGTATTTAAGGAGTCTATAAGATATTGCGCGATTGATTGTAAGGGTCGAGGGCGTAGGGAGCTGATAACGTGTTACACTACTTACCTGCCCATACTACTTACCCGCCTACCCTAAAAACCTGCCAAAAATCGGAAAAACTACACCTTGATATCTTAATAACGGCTTAATAATAAATTCCAAAATTTTATAACTAGCCTTTTATGCCTATATTAAGACTCTTAATAAAGTTCTAGCGTAATAAGCCTGGCCATTATTAAGATATTAGGTTTTGGCCTCTAATTTTAAGCTAAATTATAATATCTCTAGAGCTACTTAATAGATTACTTTTTAAATCTAATAAGAGGTTTAAAATACGTATAAAAGGTTAATTATAAAATTATAAAATTTATTATTAAGCCGTTGTTAAGATATCAAGGTGTAGTTTTTCCGATTTTTGGCAGGTTTTTGGGGTGGGTGGGTAAGTGGTAGAACACGTTATACTACGCGTAGCTGACGTAAGCTATACGCGAGGCAAGAGCACGGGGCTCTGTTAAGGAGTCTCCTATAGGGGGCTCCTGTGGTGGCGTTCCGTAACACTACCCCCCCTCTTATAGAGGCGGAGCTCCGGCGACGCTGTGGTTACTACAAAGGCCGACGGTTTTGAAATCCGGACACGCCTAAGCGAGAGCTTAGAACACCAAAATCTCTACGTTTTTAAACTCGCATTTTAATATCAGCCCATTATATGAAAATTTTAATTAAGGGCTTATAGGATAGAGGAGAAGCAGCTCTCTTATTTTATATAGATTTCAAGATAATTAAATCTAAGGTAAATTTATTATTATAACTAAAGAATACGCTTAAAGCAAAGCGCTACCTATATTCTTTAGTCGTAAGAATAAATTCACCTTAGATTTAATTATTTTAAAATCTATATATAATAAGAGAGCTGCTTCTCCTCTATCCTATAAGCCCTTAATTAAAATTTTATATAATGGGCTGATATTAAAATGCGGGTTTGAAAACGTAGAGATTTTGGTGTTCTGAGCTTTTGCTTAGGCGTGTCCGGATTTCAAAACCGTCGGCCTCCGTATATATATATAGAAGGGACGCTTAAGGTATAGAGAAAAAAGAAATATCGCTTAAGGGGTTATTTGTAAACAAGTGTAACGGCGTTATCTGCTAAGTTCTGCCAGACTATTGAAGTTCTACCAGACTCTGCTAAGTATTAAAGTTCTACCAAATTCTGCCAAATTCTACCAACTATTAAAGTTCTATAACGGCTCCTATAGAGGATTAGGCACAAAATCTCTGCTTAGGCCCAGTTTCTATGGGTTTACATAGTAGAAGTTGCTGATTAGATCTTTTGCGTTTTTAAAATCTTCCTATAATTGCCATTCCGGCTAATCTATGTTAAATTCTATATAGGTAGCTCTATAGTAGAGTTGCTATTCTCTACCTTTGCCAAAAGTATTTAGAGTTAACAATTTGTTTAACTGTCCACTTCTTATAGTTTTTATCTTTGTTTTTATCTCAAATTAGTACTAGTAGGGGGTTAGGCTATATCTATCCTAGTAGGGGGTTAGGCTAGTAACGGTATAGTAGCTATAGGTAAAATATAGGCTATACCCTATAGGTAGCTAAGGTAGGCGGGAGCTCTAGCTTATATATAGCTCCTTTATTAATGACTTATTTAATCTAGTAGGGGCTAAGATTCTTGTAATTAAGTGACTTTATAGGCCTTTATGTAGAGATATTATGTATATCTAACTATACCTAGTTGCTAACACGCATTTTAGGTGGTGGTATTCTATAATAGTTAGCAAAGTAGGCCTACTTTGCTTAGGCCTAGGCCATTTCTCCCTTGCAGTAATTAAGTAGATTTTTTATATAGTCTATATACTAGTTAATAAGCAGCATCTTAAGGCGTTTTCCATATGGCAGTTTCTTATTAATAGGTTTTAGTGGCTCTATACTAGATTAAGGGTAATAACCCTTATTTGCGAAGAATGGGGTAAGTCCTATAGTGGTTAAAATATAGTTATTTACTGCAAATTTACCTAGTAGAAGGTAATCTACCCAGTTATCTTAACTATAGGCGACTACCTATTATAGGTACGCTTTTATACTAGTATTAGCGTTTTCTAGTTATCTAGTAGTTTTATAGTAGAAGGATATAGATATCTTAATAGAGATGCCAAGGTGTTAGTATATTTATCTCTATATATTAGAGTTAAACTATATACCTTAGTTAAACTTATAGAAAGATTTTTCCCTCAACCGGCTCCAGCAGACCTTAGCGACATTACCGGTAAAACACCGGTGACTTGCCTAAGGGTTAACAGCGACATAACAACTAAAGAAATGGCCAGAACTATTAGCCGCCTCTTAAATAATACAGCACTAGGACTAGATGGGATCCTAAACAAAGCCCTAAAGACCTGTGGACCACTTATAGCACCTTGGCTTGCAGACGTAGCCAGAGCATACTTTGCAATAGGCTACTACCCGCGACTCAGAAGATCTATAACGACGGTTATCTTACGAAAAGAAGGCAAAGCAGACTACTTAATCCCAGGAAGCTACCGCCCTATTGCCTTAGAAAACACCCTAAGCAAGATCTTAGAAAAGGTTATAGCGGACCACATAGCAGATATGGTAGAGGAACACGCCCTACTACTACAAAGCCAAATGGGGGCAAGAAAGAATCGCTTAACGCTATTAGCACTTACACTACTCGCTGCTACTATTAAAACTGCATGGGCTATGCGAAAGGACTTTATAGTATTAATGCTTAGCCTAGATATTAGCGGCGCCTACAATAATGTACCCCATGAGCGTCTCCTATATATTCTTAGGGCAAAGGGCTTCTTAGAATGGATTATTCAATTTATTTAAGGATTTATAGGCCAGAAAGAAATATTACTAGTCTTTAGCGGATACCAGAGCCCCCCTATTATAGTTATAATAGAAATACTATAAGGATTACCTCTGTCGCCTATACTCTTTCTCTTCTTTATAAGTAACCTGCTTAACACCTTTAAGGAAGGGGCGACCTAGGGGATAGGCTTTATTAATAACATAAACCTAATTATATATGGGCTAATAGCCGTAGAGAACTGCAGGATACTAGAGAAAACCTATAACACCTATATAGAATAGGTAAGATAATATAGAGTCCAATTCTTACTAGAGAAATACCAGCTAATCTATTTTATAAGAAAACGTAACTAATTTGCAAATCTTTAGCATATAATCCATATCTAAGGCTTTAGGGGTTAACCGGTTTAAGGCCTAAGGGTATTAGGAGTATAGGTAGACAGCAAGCTCTAGTAAAGCGCACATACGGCACAAGCGGCCCATAAGGGCTAAGTATAGTATATTACTATATCCAGGATCGTTAATTCTATATAGGGTCCATGCTTCTAGAGGTCATGCCTACTATATATAGTAGTTGTCCGGCTAACCATAACGTATAGATCTAGCATTTGGGCCACTAGAGAAACTAAAAAAGGCCCCCTTAAATTACTCCTTAAACCACTCTAAAAGGTCTAAATAGCCTACCTTAGGAGTATAACAGGTGGGTATAAGCGAACGGCCACAGCACTGCTCAAAAAGGAAGCCAATATTCCCCCCCTATAACTATATATTAAAGCCAATGCAATGCAAAGGGTGTAAAAGGAATATAACTCTAACGTTATAAAGTATATTAAGACATGCCTAAATAAACTATGGAGGGACCTTAGGGTACCCTATAGGAAAAGGAACCAACAACCCCAAAGTAGGGAAGATATATTAGGAAAACAGGTAGAGAAAGCAGAAGAAGAATAGTGCGGCGCTAGGGCCCAGGCCTATATAGAGGAGGAAGGGAGACGCGTAAGAGGCTAGTAAAGACAATAGTAAGGAAGAGAAAGGAGCTAAAGTAGAGTATAAAAAAGTACTAGAAAACCATCTACCGCAATATAATACTGGTTGGACCAACGCTGGAGAGATAAATAGGAGTTAAAGGTATAGAGGTAGACTTAGGCAAGGGGAACCCAAGCTATAGCATAGGTAATACTATAGGGGGTAAATACCTAAAGGCTCCAAGAGGGCCTAATAAAGGCAGAAAATACAATAGCAACACTCTTAAGGACAGGAATAATAGGACTAAAAGATTGGCTTTACTGGGTAGGTATCCTAGTAGGTAGCCTAAGGTGCGAATATAGCTGGCCAAGACAGACACCAAAATACGTAATACTGTTATACCCCTTATACACCGGCCGAGAAGCAATGCTCTCAGCAGCTGGCATAGAAAACTATAATACACTGCTCTTAATATAGAAAGGCCTTAAGGCGGCTACCCAGTGGCTTATTGGCTAAAATGTGCTAGACCAGTTCTGGGTTGCAAAGGAAATAGTAATAGAAGGCAAAGGGGCAAGTAATAGGCGCCCCCTAATAACTCTATAGGAGTAGAGTACAGTGTGTAATACTAGCGCGTCCGTAGGTTTGTTACGGCAGTAGTAGTTCCCAAGGAGGTCAAAAAGTAAGGTAGTAGAGCACTACTGGTGACTTGTAGGCGACTTGTAAGCGAGCCCCAAAAGGCAGGGAGACGGATTACGGGGTTTTCTCAAATAGAGTTTTCTCCCCATATATATATAAGGAGTAGTCCGCGTGGGCCCAACAGGGATCCGAATCGGACGTTAAGCAATGAATAATAATATACCTTAGTTAAATGTAATTAAGTTAAGTAACCTATATAATTGGTAAACTTTATAAAGAAAGGCGTTAGTAATGTTACTAATAGCTATACCTTTAGTTAGGACATAGTGGCGCTCTTTTATAAGTTAGTATATTATTATAAGGATATTATTATAGGTATAGCCGTGTTATTTATAGGGTAGTAGGTTAACAATAAAATCTATAGCGATATCTGCCTATTATTATATAGGTACTAGTAGAGGGTATAATAGTCCTTAGTACTTTATATTAAAGGCCTTAGCGCGCTTATAACTATAGCAGGCGCCTATAAAGCGTTTAACTAAGTCTATTATTTTAGGCTAGAAGTAGTATCGGCTAAGAAGCTTATAGGTTCCTCCTCTACCTAGATAGCCGCTTAATTAGAGGTTATAGGCCATTTAGATTAGTTGCTGTTATAGATTTTCTAAGTTGGGGATAAATAGGCGGCCTCTATAATAGAGCCTATTCTCTTTTACTTCTAAGGCTACTATATTAATCTAGCCTAAGCTTTAGAGGTTAGTAGGTAGTATATAGGCGCTAGCGGTCTTTACAGTAATAAGGTAATATAGTAATAGGTTAATAGATGTGTTATATACTATAGTAATAAGCTTATTAATTTTAGGAGGTAACTCTAGCTCTATGGTATAAAGCTAAGGTACAGTTGGCTCTATTATAGGTAGCATATCTAGGGCTAAATTCCATGCTTTTAGAATTGTCTATTATTAGAACTAATTATAGGGGTTATCTTTAGACTAAGGAAGGTCTTATAAGCGGCATATTAAGCTATTAGGCTTAGTACCTTATACTCCTAGCCTATGTCACGGAGTGAGTATAAGTGGTAATAATATATAGCGAAGTAGATATTATTAGGCTATACATAAACTGTATAATAAGGTTAAGACGTTGCGTAAGAAGAGAAGGTAAGGAAACAGGAAGAAAGAGTATATATTGTTAGTTTAGTTGCTTAGTTAATATATGCACAGAGCAGAATAGGATTTGAGTAGTAGTCCTAGCAGAACTTGGCAGGATTTAGTAGACTTAGTAGAATATGGCAGAATGTGGTAAATTGCTATAGATTGCCGGTAGATTACTATTAGATTGTCGTCTTATGGTTAGTCTCTTTTTGCTGCGTTAGTGGAAATAGGTGGATATAGGTAGACATATGTAAGGTGTTACGGAGATGTCCTATAATAGTACCCCCCCTTTAAACTCAAGCTTCTATAAAATAGGGCTGTAGTAATTCTAAGTAGAGTTTATAAAAGTCTTTTACGGCTTATATAAGTCCTATAGAGTTAATAGGTTCCCATATAGGCTTAGTAAAGCCTTTCCATTTTATAAGGTGTATATATTTACGTTTCCATTTATTATACTTAATATTATTAGCTCTTTTAATAAAGTACTTATCCTTACTATCTACTTTAACTAGTGGGGGAGGGTCCTAAATCTATTTAGGCAGGGTATCTAATATAGGGGCGGTAGGGTAGAGGACTAGTGTATAGAATATAGGGTGGATTTAAACCGTACTAGGAAGCTTTAGTTAGTAGATATAGGGAAAGACAACCTTTTAGACCTTATAAGGGCTAGAGTTCTTTTAATTAAATTTCTTAGTAGGTTGTTTTGTGTTTAGGTTTCTTATATCTAGCCAAATAAAGTTACTAATTTAGTAGGCCGGTGCTAGGGTTCAATTCTTATTTACTGCGGCTTTATAGATAGATTAGGCCTATATTATTTTATTAGTAAGAAACTCTTATAGTTCTTCCATCTTCTTTATAAATTTATTTACCTCTATAACTTATAAGACGTAATAAGCTAGGCAAGGAACATTACTAAAGGGTTTAAAACCTATTTATAAGTGCTAGCTATAGTTAGCCAGAAATGGGGAGACCTTTATAGTTTCTAAGACGGAGTTATTTATAGTAAACTTAGTAAATATAAGCCAGTCTATCTAGTTATCCTGTAAATACAATGTGTATATCTAAATATACTATTCCATTATAGCATTATACATTCCGTTTAACCGTCTATTTCTAGATAGTATACCATAGATAATAGTACTTTAATATAGAGTTAAGTGGTTAGTTCTTTCTAGAATGCAGAGATAAACTGGCTGCCTTTATTAGAGATAATTGTTTTAAGGAGTCTATAGAGTTTCTATATATAGTCTAAGAACAGTTAGGTAATGGCAGACGCTAATATATTAGGGTAGGTAATTAAGTATTTTATCTTAGATAGTTAGTCTATAACTATTATAATATTTATACAGCCTTTACTTATAGGGAGCTCAATAATAAAGTTAATTAAGATATCCCTCCATCTTTAGTATAGAATAGGTAGTGGCTTTAGAAAGCCATTATATATCTTATATAAAGCTTTGGCTTATTAGTAGGTATAGCAGCTAGAGACATGCCTTTGTATTATATTATATATATTTGGCCAGTAGTATTCTTATTAAAGTAGTTCTAGGGTTTTTCCACGGCCTAGATAGCTAGCTACTAGTAGGTTATATACGTATTTAAGAAGCTTAAGCTTAAGTTTATTATAGTTAGGTATAACTAGGCGGTTTTAGTAGTACAAGCGATCCCTACAAGCTTTATATTTACTTAAATAGATCTTTTTAAAGCGTCTAACGCCATCTTAAATTAGCTTAAGTGTCTCTTAGATAAACTTATTATTTAGGTATTTATTAACTATTATCTGTTTAATTAATTAATTAGTCATTTTAATGATATATATTATAACGTCTTTAATAGGAGGGTTAAATAGCTCAGGACAAAGTAGGGTTTAATTATAGTAGGCGCGCGCTTCTTCTTATACTGGCATATTTTATAAACGTTAGGTTAAGGTATTAGGTTTTTAACCTTAAACGCCTAGGCGGTATATAATTAAGAATTAGAAATAAGATAGATATTCTAACTAGCAGGCCCAATAATAACTTAGCTATTTTGTGGTTATAAAGTACTATGGATTCTTATAGTCGCTAAGGACCTTAATTAGAAATCTGGTGCCTTTCAGTTTAGGTTGCTATTATTTAAAATATCTAATAATGGCCAACAATTTCTTATCATAGATCTCGTAGTTATATTCAGCTAAACTTAGTTATTTTAAGAAGTATACTATAGGGTACAGTACTCCTTCCTTATTATACTAGGACAAAATGCCTCTAGTAATATAGTTAGATAAGTTAGCTTCTACAACACTCTTTTAGTTTAGGTTAAAGTATTAAAGTATAGGTGCGGTAGTAAATATAACTTTTAGGTAAGTAAAGACCTTCTTATATTCCTTATTAAAGATAAAGGCTTTATCCTTTTAGGTTAGAGCTATAAGGGGTAAAACCAGGGCGGAGAAGTTATTAATAAACCGTTAGTAAAAGTTAGCAAATCCTATAAAGGCTCTTACGTTCTTAACGTTTTTAGGTTCTTACTAGTTTATAATTACTTTAATCTTCTTTAGGTCCATTTATATACCATCTATATAAATAATAAGTCTAAGGTATAGGACTTCCGTTTTATAGAACTCGCATTTATTTATATCTAATTATAGGCCAGCTCCACGTAGGGCTTTTAGGATAAGGTCAACATATTTCTTATATTTAGTTAGGTTATTGCTATATACTAGGATATTGTTAATATAAGCAGTACAGAAAATGTTTAGATAAGGTTGTAGAGTATTATTTATCAAGTGTTAGAATAAACTTAGGGCATTTACAAGGCCAAACAGCGTCACTAAATATTTAAATAGTCCGTATCTAGTACGGAATGTGGTAAGCTATTTATCTCCTTTTGTAATATAGAGGTAGTTAAATATATGGATAAGGTTAAGTTTTATATAGTAACGAGCCTTACTTAATTAATTTAATGTCTCTTAAATTAATGGGAGCGGGTACCAATTCTTAATAGTAATAGCATTAAGAGCTTAGTAGTTTATATAAAAGTATAGACCGCTACTAGGTTTCTTAATAAAGATTATAAATATAGCTATAGGCAAAGAGCTTGCTCTAATAAATCCTTTACTAAGGTGTTTATCTAAGTACTTCTATAGTACTTAGAGTTTATTTTAGGACATTCTATATAGTAGTCTAAATCCTAGCTATTTTCCTTCTTTAAGTATAATCTTATAGTTATATGGTTGGTGCTCTACTAACTTATTAGCTTCCTTTTATAAGAATACCTCTAGGTACTTATAGTGGCATACTGGTACTTTTATGGCAGGGTTAGTATGCTTCTTTAATATTAGGGCCTTTTTAATATCGGCTATTGTAACGGCGAAGATTGTATATTTGGGTTTTCTAGTAAGTTATACTAATGGAGTAGCTCTAATTATGTGAATATCTAAGATGTTAAGCGAGCTTAAATTGTTCTTGGTTTCTTATATGGTTTCTTATTTAGGTTTAGGTTTAGTATTAAGTACAAAGTTAGTATTAGATTTAGGTTTGGGTTCTTTAAGTATCCTTTTTATAGTAAAATACCAGTTCTTCTAGTACTTTTATATATTAAGCTTAAGCTTCTACTTAGTTTGGGGTGTAGTAGTTAGAGTTAGTTCGTGTAGTTATATATTATTTTTAGGTTCTTGGTGGACGTTAGTAGAAATCTTATATTGGTGGAATTTAGTGGAATTTTTAGGTTAGTAGAATTAGGTAGACATTTTAGGTATAGGGTAGACATTGGTAGAAATTTTAGACTAGTAGATTCTGGTAGATTCTTTAGATTTTAGTTTAGGGTCTAAGTAGTAAGTTATAAGGCACTTCTGCTTATAATAGAAAGCGGTAAATAGAAGCTTAAGGTTGTCCTAATTAATAGTTACCTTATATAGCTTTATCTAGGGCTGTTTAAGGATTACTAGGTAACCTAGGGTAGTTATAAAGAGCTTAATTAATTCTTTATAGTTTAGGTATTAGAGTCTTAAGGCCGCTATATAAGTAATAAAGCCTAAAACAGTATATTTACCATTAAATCTAAATATGTTAATATGCCGGTTAAGGGGTATTAGGGTAAACCTATTATCTTACATAAAGATCTTATTAATAAATCCTATACCGCTAGCTCCTATATTAATTAGGACTTAAGTATTAGCCTATTAATCTTTCTGCCAAAGACGGTAGTTAATAGTTATACTACAATTCTAAGAGTTAGGGTTTACTATATCTAATATATTTAATAAAATCCTATAATATAGCTGTCCTAAAAAGTAACTTAACTTTAAGATATGCCTTTTGGTGGTAAGCGGAAAGGGGTTCCTCTAAAATATTAGTTGTAACTTTATCCTTATAAGTAGTGCTAACTAAATATAAAGTTGGAGCTAGATAAAGATTAGAGTTAGTAGCTAAAAGATCGGTATAGTAAACAGCTGCTAGCGTTAATTATTTATAGATCTTTTTAGAAGGGGGCAGAGTAGTAGTTAGAGAGGTAGGATCTACTTCTATATTTAAAGCAGAGGCCTAGCTTAGTGCGTTATTCTTATTTAGAGGACCTTAGTAGGGTATATCCTAGGGTCCCAGTGTTAATATCTATAGTATTATGGTGCTTAGGCTGGGATAATAACTTAGTAGATATTTATAGAGTTATTATATTGTACTAAGGAGCGGACTTCAGTATTAGGCGTAGTATATTATTATACCGTTTATTAATAATGTTTATGTAGGCGTTAAGGGCTCCTAGTAGGTCTATACCAATTAGGGAGGTTTTTAGTTTAGGGCTTAGATATTTAATAAGGCTGTTAATTAGTATGGAGTTATTTTAGCCTGTTTCCTTTATGTAACAATTAAATTTAGAGAAGTATATTAGGAAACTTTTTTTCTTAAGTTATATAGTTTATCTTCCTTTAAGCAGTAGCTTAGTGGTTTAGGTTACTATATATAGCTTTAAGAAGTATAACTAGGCTTTATACTAAGTTTAGCTAGAGAGGTTTAATAAGGTTAGCTATGTCTCCTCCTAGTTAACTTAGGGCGTAGTAGAGTTGGTTGGCTTTAGTTAAGCAACGGTTAGTATTACCAGTTAGCTTATTTTTAAGCTGGCTTAAAAATAACCAAAGCTCTTATTGTTTGCTAGTAAATACTAAAGGGTTTAGTAGTTTTTTAGATTGTTATAACGCAGTAGTTAGTTCTACCGGTAGGATAACTATTACTAGTTTAGGGCTTGCGTTTCATATATTGGCTTCTAGTAATAGCAATTGGTCTTAAGGGCTTAGCGTGGTCGTCTTAAGGGTGCGGATTTTTTCTTAAAGGGCCTTAATTGTTTTCTGGTGCCGTACTTCTTATTTAGCTTGCTATTAAGCTATAGCAGCTTAGTTTTATATAAGGGCGTCTATAAAGGACTTTTGTATATCTGCTAATTGTTCCCAGAGTGTGGATATAATATTAGTGGCCATTATAGGGGCTTTAAGGTTGTTCTGTATTTTAAACAGGATATGGCAGAGTATAGATTTTTAAGGTTTTAACGCAATGTAGTGTTACGGAGTAAGTATAAGTAGTAATAATATATAGCGAAGTAGATATTATTAAGCTATGTATATAAACTGTGTAATAAGGTTAAGATATTATGTAAGGAGAGAAGGTAAGGAAACGGAAAGAAAGAGTATATATTGTTAGTTTGGTTGCTTAGTTAATATATATATATATATAGTAGAATAGGATTTAAGTAGTGGTCCTGGCAGAACTTGGTAGGATTTAATAGACTTAGTAGAATATAGCAGAATGCGGCAAATTGCCATAAATTGCCGGCAGATTGCCATCAGATTGTCGTCTTATAGTCAGTCTCTTCTTGCTGCATTAGTGGAAATAGGTAGATATAGGTAGATATGTGTAAGGTGTTACGGAGGTGTCCTATAATAGCCTATATATAATTTTAAAGTTAAAACTGGAGAGGAACTCGTTCCTGCGTACTTAGCGTTAGTTTAGCTATTTTATAGTTATAAAGTACTTAAGGTTGCGATAATCCATAAGGACTTTAGTTAGCTAGTTATGTTCTATTAAAAAGAGTTCTAGTTAGAATTCCTTAAACGCTTATATAATTATAAGGAGTTCCTTATTATAGATCTTATAGTTATATTCTTATAGTATAAGCTTAAATAAGTAGAATATAACTAGGTGGAGGAGATTATTATTACCTATTTAAAAGAGGATGCTTATATTAATATAGTTTAAGGAGTTAGTTTTAAGATAGAGTTGTTGTCCTGGTATAAAATAAGCTAGGATAAGTACTTTAGTAAAAGTATTTTTAAGGTCTTAGAACGCCTTCTTGCATTTAGGCATCTAGATAAAATATAGATTTTTTTTCTTTTATAGAAAGGCCCTTTATTTATATTATTGCTATAAATAGTGCTATAACATTTAAGAAGTTATATATAAATTTTTAATAAAAGTTAGCGAAGCTAAGGAAGGCTTATATATCTTTAATATAGTTAAGGATTTAGTATTTAGTAATTATATATACCTGATCTGCTGCTAATACCCCAAATATTTAGTTATAAGTTTCCTATATTCCTTTCTTTTCTTTACATAGCGTCTTATACTCTGCAAGAGCTATATACCCATAGAGACAGCACCAAACCCTTCGACTTTTAGAGCTCTTGCTGCACCTGGCCTAAAAAGACCAAACCAACCAAAAGAACCCTGAAAAACACCCTAATAATCCCCTAAGATGCATGAATTACAGGGGAGGCACAGGTGGAACAATAGTAGTACGTAGTCGCGCGCGACCGCCAGACCTATACCTAATAATAGCCCCCTATAACAATAACAAGGACGGGCGAATACTATACCAGAAAGCGGAAATACCCTAATTAAGAAGGTATCTAATAAAATATAAAGCCTATTAGACGCGTCTAATATTTAGAACTGTAGGGGAGTATCTATTAGCCATTATAAACTAATATAGCTAGTAGAATGGCTCTAGTCTAGTGAACCTTAGGTATCCCTTTAGTAAACCCTTAATTAAATCCTCTAACGGCTAAATAAAATTAAAGATAAATAAAACCCCCCCTAATAGGTGAACTGTACCTAGGCCGCCGTAGCTGTGCTTCTATAGCATAGGGAACCTACCCCCCTAAAGATAATAACTGGGTATATAATCACAATATAACCAAATATAGAAAAGGCAGAGGAACTTAGGGGATAATTAGAAATAGAAGTTCTTATAGAGATTTGTAAGGAGGTTTATAACGCCGTTATAGTCCAACACCTTAGGAGTGGAGACATTAGAGTTACCCTAAAGGACTAATAAGTAAAGGAACAGGCCGTAAGGGTAGGGGATAGGCTAGGAGAGTATATTAGCATAAAAGTGCTTTGTAAAAATTACCTAGTTAAAGTCCTGTTAGTTCCTATAAGCCTTAGGGTAGAAAGGGGACGCTAGGTGGATAATACAGTAACTATATAGGAGATAGTAAAATAAACGGAACGCCTTATACTAGGACTTGTAATTACCTAGATTTAATAGCTTTAATAGGAAAATATAAACTAAGCATATAATAAGAATAATAAGAGGATATAAGGGGCGCTAGAGACTTGCTAGGGAAATAATAAATAAATGTATAGCTCCCTTATTATCAGCGTATATATACTAGGAATGTAAAAACTTTTTATCTAAAAAGGAATAATTATAAATGGCCTTATATATAATATAAGGCTTTATAACCACAGACTATGCCTGGAATAATGTTATTACTATGTATAATAGGGACATACCCAATCCATATACGCAGTATAGGTGTGCTGCGGCCACTATACAGGCCCCTATAATATAAGATAATGTATAAATTAAGACTAAATAAAATGCGTAAACTGTTACTAAAGCATATATAAGGTATAGGAGAGAGAAGACTGTATTAAATATAGGAGACGGAAGGAAAGGGCTTAATAGCTATAGGAACAACTATATACTAGGTTATATAAATGGAAACAATAGGCAATAAGCTAGGGGGATGCAGGTATCTTTCTAGCATTTCCTACCTTTAATACTAGGGGGCTAAGCTAGCTATCCCAAGCCTTAATGGGCTAAAAGTAACGCTGCGTGATATTACTAGACTAAATAGGGATATAAGAAATATATAGGATATAAGGGAAAAGATGCCTAGTAGGAAGACCCCTATAGACAGCTATAATAAGTTTAAGGCCAGGATAATTAAGAATTAGATTTAACGCGGCAAATATAATATATATAGCTGGCTTATAAGGGGCATATAGCCAACCGGCGAGAACGGGGGAAGAACCAAAGGCAATAATAAACTTAGATTTAGAAAGGCTAGTAGGAACACAAAATATAGGAATAGAAAGCTCTATATAAAATAAGTAGTGGCTAGGGAGTAAATACAGGAGATAGAAGTTCTAAACATTTTAGAGAAAGTAAAAACGGAAGAAGTAAGGAGTAAAGGAGAGGTAAAGGACCCCTACTAGGGGTCCGCTACTTAACTATTATATAGTATAACTGCGGTAATACAAACTACTATCTAGTAAGGCCCCTACTAGACAGTCTAGATATAGAGAAATACTATATTCTTACTATATAAGAGCTGTATTATAATACCTATATATAATTAATATACTGCCCCTAAGGATTTTAGCTCCTATATAAACCAAAAGCAGCTATATGTGTATACTTTATAATTAGTAAAAATATCAGCCTTGCCTTATAGTTATAGCAGGCAGTTAATTTAGATATTATAGTTATAACTATCTAGATATATAGGGGACTAGTATAAATTATTAATGTCTATAACCCTAGGGTTAAAGGGGTAGTATAGATAGAGAATATTATATCTATAATAAGCTTACTAGAAAC
>Ga0307507_10006555_pt1 | contig 17757 bp, 14 predicted proteins | sample 7_EM_MG_FD_207223 | JGI IMG/M metagenome (GOLD analysis project Ga0307507, IMG submission 207223) | Populus trichocarpa ectomycorrhiza microbial communities from riparian zone in the Pacific Northwest, United States - 7_EM | ecosystem: Host-associated > Plants > Roots > Unclassified | place...
TAAATGCTAATACTTAATTATAAATGCTGCTAAATGCTGGGAAATGCTGGGAAATGCTAGGAAATGCTAGGAAATGCTGAAATGGCAGAAAGGTAAAATTAAATGCTGGTAAATTTTTTCCTGACGAAGCTCTCAGACACTCCGCAGAAGATTTTATCAGGTAACAGGGGTGCGCAGGGGGCTGGAATTAGTGCGCTGTTCTAATTGGTCTAGGAGAGGGTCACGCAAGTGACAAAAAAAATGAGACTGCAAATAGGATAAGCGAGAGTACCCCAAAACTCTCCCCCTATACATTTCATCATACATTTTGCAGATGCAGAGCACTCTACACTATGCCCCGTCCCTATACTTCTCAAAATAATAAGCAATATCTCTACTACGAGCAGCATAAGTCTCAAAAACACTATCCCTTAACCCGCTGATTCGGGTCCTACGTTATCGATAAGAATCTGGCCAATAGGAAGCTCTTGTTCGAGCCTCCGTGATGAGAACTGCAGTGACCTAAGGTTCTTCGTACAGCTCGGTACGGTGTTCGTGCACGGTGCAGCTTGGCATTGCACCCCAGCGGGTTAAGGGATACAACGCCGCAGAAGGCCTGTATTACTGGCGTAATCGAGTTTAACCACGCGATAGGCTTCCAGGGCCTTAACAATAAAGTCTTTAATTACTACGGCTGCTCGAATGCCTCTGGCTATCATATTCTTAGTAGTAAAAGTAGTCACACGGAAAGATAAATTCCGGTGGTGGGCGATGAGAACGTGGATCTCGCGATTTTGCAGTCCCACTTTTTCTGTCAGTCGCGTGAGGATCTATGCGTTACCCATGTCACGGAACAAATATTCTGCGGAGCGTCTGATTCATGAGATAAACGTTGAGGTGAATCTTTCTAATCCCCGCCTGTTTGCCCTGTTTGCATAATTAGCCATCTTGCGCCTGCACCTCTTCCTTCTGTTCATGTACAACTTAGTTATATCGTAGTATATCATTACGATCATCTTCTCGTTTCCTGACACTAACATGTCTATTCTTCCGGACCACTAGTATCTTTCTAGACCTGGTACTTAGACGCTTATTTATGGATCACAGACTCACCCAAACTAGAGCTCTGAAAATGCAACTGGGCTGCACGACGATGTCACTTGTTGTCGTTCTCGGCCGCATCCCCTTGGTATGCCTGCCGAATTACGCTTTCGAATATTTTATTATGCTCTCCACCCTCCATTTAATAGCCCTCAGCCACTCGGCGAACTCCACCACGATGATGAAACACACTTTGATCACACGATCATCAACGTAATACTCCTGAGAGAGGAAGGCTTTCGGGAAGGCATTGGACAACGCATTAGCTAGGGTACAGAAATTATGACTCGCTTACTGCGTGTTAGTCGACATGTCCATGATGAGGCTGAGGGAGTGCTGTACAAAGAATTTATGTTTCGTTTCGACCTACCCCGGCAGACAAGGAGGCAGACACCACTAGTCCTTTCATTGTGTCCCTGGCTCCGGGACTTGTGCCATACATCCGCCACATATATACATGAATCATCTTGGACATTGGCGACAATATTTTGAAACCGAATAATGGAGGCGAGTGGCAGAAGGGGTTTGAAGCAATCAGAGTAGGTTTACCCAACATTTCGAAATTCATACTATGAGTGGAATTTGTAGGAGGTCTTGTATCGCCGTCCTCGAGGCAGGGCTTAACCGAGACCGTTTTGCGTCTCATGCGCATCTTTCGAGGTGTGCGCTCTTCGAGTGATTCTGGCGAAGATCTAGCCCACATCCAACAGATGGAAATTATCGATGAATGTAGGTCTTAATTGGGTTTTCCGGATGGTTGATATATGCAGCAATTTTGATTTAATAGTAATATGATCCCACTTCGCATTTCCACTCAGACTTGGGAACAAACAAGCTGATTTAAGTTATGATGATGATCCAGTGATGGCAATAATCAGTTACGCATGGGCCACCTCAAAATTTCAACGACAAAAACAACTGCAATAATCTTCTGCTCTGTATTTCTTAGTTACAGCAATCGTATAACTCCTAGATAAATATACATAACCAGGTATATAATCGCCTAAAACCGCACGGGAATGGCTATAATCGGTGTGATTATATAATCATAATCGCCCAATTTGGGGTGATTATATAGTTATTGCCATCACTAAAGTTATCTCAGTGAGCGACTCAGCCGGCAACCAAGACAGTAAATCTCGCTAGTACTTAACCAGTATAACTTTACCAGACTCTTACCAGTAAGATTGAATTAGGGTTAGTTAACAATTCTATCTTGGTTGCCGTCTAAGGGCCTTTGGTTCGAAAATGTAGGAGGGTCGACTTATCAATAGAACGCGACGCTGCTAAAGAGTAATATATCTCCACTAGTTGACTAGTTAACCACTACAAAGGGTAATTGATTACATTTTAAGGGCCGCTTTATTTATCTATGTACTTATTTATATATTTTAGCTAGGGCCATCGAAATCGGACTCTGTACCTATACGAGGTGAGGCCTACGAACCTGCTGGTCTTTAGACTCAATAGAGCTAACGCAGAGACGTCGCATAGGGTGCGGGTGGGAAGCTAGTAGTTGTCGAGACGTCGTAGGTAGTAGTAAAAAGTTTTTACATGGAATGGTAAGATCTCGAAAACCACTACTAACGGTTTCCCCTTTATAGTAAGCAACTACTACTACAATCTTATTCTAAGCCTTATGTAATCCTCGTGGGTACGGCGCGGAATCTAAGCGGCTTGTAAGCCAACTCAAGCCAAGCAAGCCAGGCAAGCTAAGCGTCAAGCAAGCTAAGATTAGGGTCTCGCTTGGCTTGCTTGCTTGCTTATTCCTAAATCTGATTTTACTCTAGTTCAAGTCAACCTTTATCAATATCTTCTCTTTGCTTCCGTGATTATTAGATGTTGCTACCTCGTGGCCGGGGCACTACATGCCTAAATTCATTGCGCAGCGCTACTAATTCTTTAACTGTTGCACATGCCGGCACCGACTTGCATATGTTGTAGATTTTGCCTCCTACTATTCAATTATTCCACGAATTTCACCTCCGGAAACTCCTTGCTCTCGCCATCTAACAATTTCCCCTGACTCCTATTCAACACAAAGTCCAAGAATGCCTCTACGTACTTTCCAATAACGTTCATTGCCCTTTCTCCGTCAATACTTCCGATTAGGTTCACAGTTCCCTCCGGTAACATTCCAACACCGCCTAATTTCGTTGCTATTAACGGCAGATCACTGAAAGTATAATGCGCGCTGCCAATCAACTCCAGTTCCTTTTTCCAACCAGTTAGATGAGGCCACAAATCTGCCCACGTGCTGTCAGTACTGAGGTTCTTACCCTCATGACCGAAGAGAAGGACTGGCTTGTTCGTTCCTATCTCAACAGCGGAGCCAAAGACACTGCCATCAAGATTTACGCCTCCAAGAAGTCGTGAGTCATTGCTAAGTGCAGCAATGACACCTGCGCCGCCAAGTGAGTGGGCAAACGCCGCGGCTTTTCCGACCGCTTTTACAGAGCCGCAGGCGTTGCGGCCCAAGAGCGACTGCAGAAAGTCTAGAGAGCTGAACTGATCGATCACGAAGCTCAAATCTTTCGCCCGAGTCTCCACAGCCAATGGGATCTGCGCGTCGCTAAGGTTCAGCCCTAGTGCCGTCTCGCCGGAAGGGAATTCGACAATATCGGTATCATAGGGATGGTCGACCGAAATCACCGTGAATCCGGCGCTCGACACAGTGGCTGCCATTGTGTTGTACAGATAGCGCGACGTCCCCAAGGCACCAGAGAAGAGAACAAGCGGGAAGGCATCTGACTGATGGCGATTGCCAGATGACGCAACAGCGCAGGTTTCGAGAGTTAGGTTCTTGAAGGTACCAATGGGGATGCCATATGCGGAGTACTTCGCATCTTCGTAGGAGGCTGTGATGGAAGGCATATACGGAATCGTGGTATAATTCGAGCAGTGCTTGGCCGGGTGAAAAATAGAGATCATGAGGGCGCGGGATTGTGTAGATGAGGCGAAAGGGTCGAGGCGAGTGTGGTCGATGAGTTCTGTGGTGGTGATGGAAACGGGGAAGTGGCCGAGTTGGATCGATGAGGCTGCAGAAGAAATAGAAAAATGTGAGAGAACCATGGCTGAGAATGCAGCGAGGATATTAGAGGATTTCGATAGGAAAGCCATGTTTTGAGGAATGATTGAAGCTCCAAGATGATATGAACGTTTGAGGTGTCTGAATCTATATTTCCGCCGCGCGCAGATACTTATATGTCTTCATGAAAATATGTAATGATTTGAGCTCAGGTCTGTATTACGCAACCAGGGAATCAAAAACCCAATAAAGCTACAATCGAGCGCCATTAGCAATGCCCGGAGTCGTATGCTGTGGAAGAAGTCAGGATTTTGTAACGAATCAGAGAAGAGCGCTCAAAGGTTTCCTATTGCAGCTAGCCCTGGCCTTTCGCTTTAGGCTCCGCCGCAACTTGACCTACGTAACCCCAAGACTTTGAAATGCGCCCAAATACGAGCCGCGTTCATATTATACGCTTTTAAGATGATTGCTTTCCCTTGTTTGCCTTTGACGAGGTGGGCATGCTGTCATGTCTCTTCTCGGCCCCTTGGACAAGCGCCTCATTGTGCGGAGATGTAAAGCATGCCAGCGTCGAAAGATCAAGGTATCCTATTACTTCCTCGAACGCTGAAAATGAATGGTAGTCAATTTTATTAACGCTCTATAGTGCTCCGGTACGACACCATGTGCATATTGTTTCCGCACAAACCAAGTGTGTGATCGAGCGTCCAATTCAGTGCACCAACAACCTCGTCATGGAGCTGTTGTATTTGCCCCACCACAATCTGGAGCCACAATCCTTAAACCCAATAGCGGCTTTATGAGGGAAAAGCCGATCCGTCACTTGGAGCCCTGGAGTGATCCTGATGATCAATTCGTTGCTCATTTCTTTTCGACCTTTCTTACCGTAAACGACTTAACTAGCAGATCATGGAGAGGCCTGGATTCCCATCTAAATGATCTCTTACACAATTCTTCTGCGCTGCGAGATGTAGCTGTTGCCCTTGCTGCGCTCGATAGCAGTCGTATGCCACATTCGACTAAGAAGTGGGAGGGTAGCGTTACATTGAAGCAAAGAGCTTTGACGTCGTACTCGCGCGCTATTCGTGATATAAAAGGCCTACTTGCGTCTCCCGCTCAATTAGGGGAGTCATGGGAGAGCGCGACCTGGGTAACATTCTTTCTTGGGATTTTTGAGGTAAGCGAGATTTCCATATTTCCTGTACTAGGTAGTTCAATAAATTGCTTACGGCTCTAGCTCATGCTTGAAACCTCCGAGAGCAACTGGGAGAAACACTTTTTATACGGGACATCCCATCTGCTCCGACTCAAAGGCCCGAAAAATTGCATGGAAAGTCCGGGGAAGGAGCTTTTCCTAACCCTTCGAATCTTTGAAATATCGCGAGCGCTGATTTATACCGACTCCTCGTTCCTCTGTGAGCCCAATTGGGTAAGATTAGCACAGACGCTAAGGGACGGTGTTGGCAATGCGTGGCATCCTAAGGAGGTAATATACGATTTGATGCTTTGCTGCTCGAATCTTTGTGTTAAGTAAGCTAAACCTTGGACTCAATATTTGAGGCAAATAATCCACTAACACTCGAGCACTACATAGAGCACTTCAGTACACCCAAAAACCAGACCCACGCGATCCTTTCGTTGGCCTGTCTCTCGCTACAGAAGGTGCTCGATTCCGGCAATGCCTTTCCGAGTGGTATCAAAGAGCTCAGCTGCGGTCCTTTTCCCAGCAACAACTACTCAAAAACGTCGAATTACTCCTATCTCTGATATACTACTCAGCCCTCTCGATATACTTATCCGGCATCTACGACTACCAGCTATCCTCATTCCCTCTACCTACAACATGTCTCCCCACCCTCTCCCGGTATCAGGTTGAAGAGCATCTATCCTCCGTTATCAAACTGACGAATCTCGCACTGAAAGAAACGAATTTGACGGGTCTGCTGTTCCTCTTTCCATTACGTGTGGCTGCTGCTAGAGCTAAGACGGCGGAAGACCAAGCGCAAGTTCTGGAACTTTTTCAAAGAGTGCGGAAGAAGGGTTTCGCAATTTTAGAGGTCTTTGAAGTGGAGGTTTGTAGGCTGTGGGAGGCACACTGATAGGTGTTAAGAGGGGGTGCGTGGAGCCTAAAGGCCCTAGAGGCGGTACTACCAAGATTCGAGATTAGAGCACTTAAACCTATATGACGTTGTTCAAGGTGTACAAGGGAAGGGTCACTCGTTTAGTCATCGTAATGCCACATGTTTTGGATGAGTGTCTGAAGTACTTCAAAATAAGCTGTTCATAGGAACTTTGAGAGTTCTCTGGGGTTCTGAAGCCATCCACAGGAGGATGCTCGGGTCACCCAGAATTTGATGTGTTTAATAGCAAACTGGACTAACTGATATTCTGAAATCTCTGACAAATCTTCGGACAAATACATATGTAACCATAAGAGAAGTCAAGGGTATTTATATATGCACCCCACATCAAGCCCAAACGAAACACCAACTCTCTCCCAAAAATCGTCATTGCATCCATTCAGTCATAACAAAATCATATCATGCTCATCACCCCAAGCTTACGTTCTCCCGAGATCCTGCTTCCGCCCCCTCGCCTTCAACCTCCCCGCCAAATCTCCCACCGCATTCGCCCAACACCCCATCTCGTCAATCCCCCTGACATCGTCGCCGACAAACTGCCCCAAGAACTCTCCCATCTTGTCCTCCTTGTACTTCTCTCCGTAAATCACTTCCGCCCTCGCACCAACACTGGCCTCAATACCGCCCGTCCCGATGCCCACCCCGACCTCGAAGCTAACCTTTACCTTCGTCTGCAGGCTTGGCAGAAGCATACATGGGCGAATGGCGATGCGCTCGTCACTCAGGATGACTTCGTCGGTGATGTAGCAGTGGGAGAGGCAGCGGACGCCCTCGGCTACTGCGAGCGCGGTGGCCCATCCGTTCCGGATTAGGCTGAGGAGATCGGGAATGTGTGTCTGGCTCTGGGGGAGGCATTGCAGATGCGCTCGGAGCAACTGGAGGAAGAAGCGCTTGCTAGTTGTCAGGGGCCGTGGGTGCGGCGTTGCTGAGTCTCCAATGTAGGTCAACGAGATCGGGGCATTAGGGGTGTTGGTGTTGGTGGCGAAGGAGGTGGGATAGAAGAAGAGCTGGAGGTCGTTGAGGTGGGTTAGGGTTAACGTAGATGGAGAAGACGAAGCTGAGGCAATGCTCCAGCCGTGGTTGAGTTCAAGCGTGGTGACTTTATCTGCAGGGATTTAGCCAGGCTTCAAGTAGATGGTGGGATTAGGAAAGGGTTACCCTTGAAGGCGTTTACTTCGCTTGAAGACCAACCGCGGCATTCCTCGCGCACACGCTCAGCAGCCTTGATTTCTTCCGTACATTCCATCTTGCGTTCTTTGACCGCTTCGATAGATGCCTCTTTCTGAATAAGCTCTTCTTGCAGCGACGTGACCAAGCGTTTCTTTTCCTCGATTTCTACATCAGCTGCAGTTAGTTGCTCCCGTGCTGCTTCAAGCTCCTCGCGATCGCAGCTCGTCAGCTCGTCCTGTCGTTGCTGGAGCTGCTTGCACTCGGCCTCTAGCTCTTCATGATGGGCAATTAAAGCGGGCAACACCGCCTCCAGAAGCTCTTCCTGCTTCATCAGAATGGTATCATCCTGGTCAAACTCCTCTCCAGTCTTGATAAGAGCAGCTTTGAGGTCACGAAGCAGAGTACTCCGCCATCCATACCATATCTCCTTACTTTGCAGTCTAGCGTACGTTTTCATGTTCTTGAACTGGTTGTCCATGACGTAGCGCTGATCAGGAGGAGCAGACATGTATTCGTTGAATAGCGCTGGGTTTTCCTCGTATACGTCTGCTTCGATTTGGCGGACGACATCCTTGCCGCCGGAGATGTATCGCTTTAGCTCATGACAAGCCTGTAGGTTGGGGTTAGTGGAAGTGCTCACGGGCCGGACAAGTCGCAACTTACGTGTTGGTACATCTCATATTCAGGAATAATACAAGCGGCAGCAATGACAAAATCCTCCAAAGAGTCATCTCTCTCATCACCTTCATGTCCACTAACACCCTTACCATGAAAGGAGGGCGGGACGGCTGTGTGGCGGCGTTTCGTAGTTGTGAGGTCCATGAACCGGATATTGGTCATGTCAAGGAAATCTTGCAGTGGAATTTGTTCGACTTCCTCGTCTTCCTCATTTCCCGTGAGTTGCTCTTCTGCTTCCTTTGGCGGAGACTCGTTTCCAAAGACAACACGCTTCATCGGGCTGATACTCTTCCTTGGTGTCGGAGTTTTCCTAGGCGTTGGTGGTTTCTTTGGAGTCGCTGCTTTCTTTGGAGTTGTTCCACGTTTGACGGGTGATGTTAGCGTCTGCTTTCTTGGTGTAGACAGCAACTTGATAGAGTTGGTAAGAGCTGTTGTGCTCTTTACGACTGGCTCTTCCCTAGCCGAAGGAAGCGGACTATATTGCACAGCCGGGGGTGATCCCAGGCGCTGGCTAATGCTGGGTAAGATGATCGGATTGTCAAAAGCCTTTGTCTGCTCACTAAAATTCACGGCTCCTTTTGGTGTGGAAGCGGGCTCATCCTTCGATGCGCTACGTGTTTGCTTCCGAACAAATGGTGAAGGCTCGGCTTCAATGGCAGTCTGGTTCTGAGGGGTAGACTGGACCTCTGGTGTTGGAGTGGATAGGCTTTTCCGCGCAGGTCGCCGTGGAGACTTTTGGGGAGTGGCTTTGGCCGGCTTCACCGGACTTGGAGAAGGCTGTGAGAATTGTGTGTCCGATATTCCAGGACGTCTAGGAGATTTTCTTGGTGATGTGCTCCGTGCCTTTGGTGTCTGATTCTTTGGAGTGGTCGGCTTAACGGGAGTTGTTGGCTGCGGCCCAGCCCCTTTGATACCCCCTATAAGAGCGGTAAACTCCATTGAAAGATCCTCATTGCCATCTTCACTCCCCTCGAGCTCTGAAGTCTCGTCTGTAGCTGTGATTCCTTTTATACCACCAACAGCCATAGTGAAGTCCATTGTTTCATTACCAAATGACAGATCAACACTGCTTCGGCGGTGTGTATTATCTTGTGACTGGTCGCCTTGGATTCCTCCGATGGCTATTGTCAGATCCATCGTCTCGTCTCCGAGGGAGGAGTCTTCCGCAGATGACCGGCGTCTCCTGATACTGCTACGACGGTTTACCGGTCGCTTGGCTGGGCTTCCTTGGGACGCACCAACCATTGATGACCGTCGTCGCTTGAGACCCCTACGACAGCTATCCTGGTCGATTGGGGCAACCTGCTGGATCCCTCCAAGAGGCATTGTCAAATCCATCGCTGCCCCTTTCGCATCCGGACTTTGTGACTGCTGTGGAATAATTCGACCAACAGCACGAGTGATGTCCATGCTCATATCTTCGCCATCCTCCTGTTCAAGCTCATCGAGGCCATTAGATAGGCTAGAAATAACTTTCGCCTTGACAGCCGGAGAGAACGGATCGATGTTTTCCTGGTCATCAAAAGAGGGAAGGTTTCGAGTTGGCTTTGGCGTAGCAGCGGGTTTCTTCGTCCACGGCTTAAATGCAGCAGTGATTTCGTCTTCGGCAATTTCCATTTCCATTGAGAGATCACCATTCTCGTCAAAGTCAATACAGCGCGTTCCAGCTTGGGCGGCCGCTTGACTGGGCGTCTCTTCTAGTCTGGCGCTCATCCCAGTAGAGTCACTTGAACTGGAATCAATCGTAGGCTCGGCCGCATCCTCAGCATCCAAACTCATCATCGTATCCTCGCCATCGTCGTCGGAAGCCTCCTCGATTCCATCGCTACCTGTAGGAGAGCTGCCGCTTCCACTATATGGACTCGACGAAAACGTGTCTTCCGGGTTGTTGAAGTTCATTGGCGGAATTCCGGAGCTCCGACGACGGCGTTTTCTCTGGTGTAGGTCGCATTGGTTTGTAGGTGAAGATCTAAGTATAGGTTCTTCGGTTTGTTCGGGTGGGGTGGACGGAGGCTCGGCCAGATTGGAATCTGGAGCTGGAGAAGTCGCATTTGATTGAGGTGATCTGGCGCTTGACGCTTGCGATATTGAGGATGCTCTCCTAGTAGCATCGGACGAGGCGGAGGATGTAGTCGCATCGCGCATGTATTCGATGACATCCCATGTATGCAATGTAGCTTCGGGAGCAAATGACACGCGTCGTCTCGCTGAAAAGCAAAACATGTTAGCATTAATCGGACAGTCCTAAATCTGTGCCTCGTACCTAGAGATTTTCGTCGCGCTTCTCGTCGTTTCTTTTCATCTTCATCATTGGTAGCTAAGATTGATTTTACGGCAGGTATGAATGCAGACTATGAGACAGTTAGTATATTTCTAGCACCGGTACACAGAACATAGAATATGCGCGATCGTATACCTTTCGGCGATTTCCAGAGTCTTCCTTCAGCGGAGCATCGAGAGCTCCTAGAGCTCCAGGCCCAATGCTCTTGCTGCGCACTTTTTTGCCGGTTTTCTTTGGAGATAATGCAGGCGCATTATTGAGAGAAGGTCTCGCACTGAGACCCTCAGCAATGTTTTCCTTGTCGAAATCCGTCGACATTGTTTGTTGTTTGTTGTCGGCGTTGCAAAGTTGAAGAGGTACTTCCACATGCGCTAGGGAATCGATTAGGTTTGTTTGTTGTTCTTAGGCTTGTTCGCATCTCTCGAAGGGGAATGGTCGTGATTTAGTCATCAAGCGAGCCAGCGGCCCGTGCACGCCCACGAAGCAAGCAATTTTCGGATTGGAAGTTGAGAAGCGACACCAGGTCATTTCAACTACGACAATCTATCCGCCTCACCCCTCCTTCTCGACCAAATACCGATCGCCGCAATCATGGCGACCGAACTTACAGTCCAAAGCGAACGCGCTTTCCAGAAGCAGCCTCACATCTTTCTCAACTCCAAAGCTCAGAGCGGCAAGAGCAAGCGTATCGGGAAGGGTGGTCGGAGATGGTATAAGGATGTTGGATTGGGCTTCAGGACACCCAAGACCGCCATCGAGGGCTCCTACATTGGTATGCCGACCCAAATGCTATCTCGTTGCGGGATTGCGATGATTACAGATCGTGAATGGAGGCTTGAGGACACTCAAAGTCAGCATGGCAATGCTGCACTAATCTGAGGATGCAAGAATCCAAGGAATCGCCCGCCCTCAGGCCCTCAACTTGTTGCCTACTGGGGACGACGGACTTTGGAGTCAATTTTGGCTAACTGTTAAATTTTAGACAAGAAGTGCCCCTTCACTGGTCTGGTTTCCATCCGTGGCCGTATCCTTACTGGAACCGTTGTTTCTACTAAGATGCACCGTACTTTGATTATCCGCCGCGAATACCTTCACTTCATCCCTAAATACGCACGTTACGAGAAGAGGCACAAGAACTTGGCTGCGCACGTCTCGCCAGCTTTCCGTGTGGAGGAGGGTGATCAGGTTACTGTTGGACAGTGCAGGCCTTTGAGCAAGACTGTAGGTCCACTTTTCTCTTTTAGATAGAAGGAGAACTTTCGCAAATTCTTTGATGAGTGAAGCTTTCAAAATGCAATGGATGGGGTAATTCACCTTCACAACTGGAACAACTATGCTAACAATACTTCACATGTAGGTGCGATTCAATGTTCTTCGTGTGCTTCCTCGGACCGGCAAGCAGGTCAAGCAATTCAGCAAGTTTTGAATTGGGTTTCTTTAGGTGTTATTCATGGGACACGGCTCTGGGCTCAAGATGCGACACAAAGGGAGCATGTAGTTTAGCAGAATCCCTATTCTGGGTGACTACACTTTGATTCTTTTGCTGAAGATATTTTGTGATGTCTGCGTGAGGCTTTCAGTATGTCTCTGATCTGGCATCCAAATTGTCGGAGTGAACTTGCGAAGGCGTTGTGACATTTGACTTCTATTATGATAGAGATGGGCTATAACAAGCAGGGTTCTGTATGCTACTGAAAATGCCTAACTATCCTCAAAAGAAAAAAAAGTTGATGTGGTATTTTGTCTCATCACTGCCCAGTAACAATGCCGAAGCGTTGAAATGGGGCGTACACAACTTGACTTCGCTAATGTCTCACATGAGCCCGCGTTTGCTACCTACGCGCGGCATCCTTCCGGATGCTTTTGCATGCACCTCGCCCTTGCATGCTATCTCGTTGACTGCAATCTGGTGAGCAAGGCTGTCGATGCCTTTGCTGAGAAGTGATTGATTCGTTTCTCTTTTCCATACCCGTAAGCGCAGATCGCACATCAACCTCAGTCCTTGAGCCTTGCTCGACCAATCTCTCAGCTAGAAAAGTTCGCCATCGCACCAGAAGCCGAAATCTAGCTCAAGTTGCTTGCTGTACGGTTCCATCATGCATTAGGAATGCTGAAACGTGAGCATCCAGCCGGATAACAGCATCTCGAAAACTCTTTTATGCCCGAACCTTGCGGCTCCGACATGGCTAGTTCAGTAGTCGACCTCACGAAAAGTGATGATGACGTGGTAGAGCTAAGCTCACGTTCATTGCCTGAAGGATTGAAAAGAACGAAAAAGAAGAAGAAACATCATTTCCCCCGGGATATACTCAATCCTGAAGGAACATCTAGCGCTTACCGAATCCTGAAAGGCAGATCCAGTACAGTGATTGAAGTAAGTTCCGGGGATGATGAAGCGCTTCAGGGGGGCACAGCGTCTAGACGCGTAAATCTACAAAGAGAGTCAAAATCGCCCGCCGGAGTAAGGGACAACATACCATCTGGCTTGGATACGAAAACAACTGCAACTCAAGCTGGATCGTCTACTTCACGTAAACCTATTGACGGCGGTGGGCAGAGCCAACCAAGCGGGCGTCCTATGCCGGATCCCGCTACTAGCATGGCAAACAACTCTGCTTCTGACCCTCCTCCCGTCAGGCCTTGGTCAATTGAAGATATCTCTGAAAATCCCGTCCTCAAGAATCTCTTCACCAGTCCTTTCCAGACAGCGCAGCCAATCGGCAAGCGAAGGCGAGCCAGCCCTGAACTTGGCGAGAGAACACAGACCACAACGAACTCGCGTGAGGAAGGAGCAACAACCACGAAACTTACAGAAGTCGCGAATTGCGTTCTGGATGAACGTGAAATTGAGCAAACAAACTTAGATGTTGGCGGTGCTGCTGAGGGAACGAACGAGCTTAATAACATGAGGCCGAAAAAGGGCATGGGCTCATCAGCATCATCCCTTCAAGTTGAGGATCCTCCCTCGAAACCAAAAGCCAAGGAACATTTAGCAAAGACTGCACGCCCGGTAAAATCTCAAGCCACTTTCCCAATTCGACGCGCACCTAGGCAATCAGAAGAGAGCACGCACCGATCACGTAATGGTTCACGTTCAGGTTCTCATGAATCTGAGCCGCCCAAAGAGCCAGAAAAAGAAATCGCACGACTTCGAACATCGCGTTCACCACTCAAGAATGTTTCATCAATTTCTGTCGCGACCAGCGATCCAGCGGGTAATATGGATGAAACTATGGGTTCAAGCCCAAAAGCGCCGGAGGATCATCCCGAGCCTCCTATAACCGAAGGTATGATAGTAGAAGACACCCATTTTGATTTACATAGCATGAAATCTCATCACATGGCTCGCATATATATTTTCAATCAGAATGGCAATTGCTAATCGGCCTGTCCAGTCTCAACCAACGCTCCAGCCGAAGAACTCAACATGGATGATATACCAACATCAGCTGTAACCGTGGAGAACATTTTGAGAAAACACATCGCTAGCCTTCGCGAAGATCATGCGTGTTTTGTGAAGGTACGAATGCGATTTTTCTGCTCTCTTTATCATATTATCTTGCTTATATGATCTCTAGCACACATTACCGCGTCATCGAAGATGTTTCGAGCGCGAGGCGAAGGCAGGGAATCTGGACAAGGCACAGACAATCCCGAAAGAATTTCTGCAGGAAGAATCGCCTTTTGCCAATATGAAAGCAATTCAAGTCCCGACAGTTCCAAAAGCTACAGATGGGAAGTCACTGATAAAGCTTACCCAAGAAGTTTTCTCAGATCGCGCTCATAAAGGCATTAGATCCTATTTGAGTGTTCCATTCACTACCTATAACTCAACTGCAGTCAACATTCCCCCGTATACAGACTATGTCAGCCTGAGGGATAATGTTCTTGCCGAAAATAATAGGAAACTCCTTTATTGGCCCTATTTCGACGACGATGAGCATGAAACCCTTGGGAAAAAGGGCCTGTGGAATGAATTGGATGAGCGATTCGACATGGTCAATGAACACCGGCCACGTCGCCTTCTCCAGGCAGAGCAGTGTAGAGTATATAGACTATACGCACAGACCTTCCTTGAAGAGATCGGAATCGATTGGAAACACGTCTTGTTCTGGCTACTAGCCGATGACAAGGAGATTACTGTCATTGAGTCTACTGCTTTAAGCGGTGAGAACCAAACTGGAGACCTTGATATGCTGTCATTCATACTTAACCGAGCACCTCATTGCGAGGAAGATTTCGACCGGCGCCATAAAAAGTGGCAGACAGTTCTATCAAGTCTTACAAAACCATCAGCCCACCAATTGAGACTATCTGCTCACGCTTGTACCGCGTTTCTGAAGCTTTGTGGATTCAGCTTATGGCACATCGCTCGACAAAGTGATGCTGCTCGACCACCACCATCTACCCGACATGACCAAATGAGTGAGAACGCTCAACGCAGTTCTGAATTTACATATCGAAACTTGGCTTGTCGAGTCTGCCATCTGTAAGTGAAGTTTTGCCGATTTGTTCTAATGCCAATGCTGACCACATCAGGCATAACTGCCCTTTCCACGGCGAGATAAGAGAAGAACCTGGTTCTGACCCGGAATCAGATACAGAGAGTCAGAGCAGGTACACTTCTCGAACACGGATGGAATCAGATATTGATTCGTCTGCTTCCGAAATCGATGAGCCTGCAGACTCGGACACGGACTCAGATTCAGAAATTATAAATTTCAAGAAACACGTCAATGCAGCACCTCGTGAGCACCCTGAGAGTGTACTCACAAATAGTCACACAAGCCACGCGCAGCAGCCTAAATATAGTATCAACTTCTGGCTCACAAAGACCGAAACATATCTACTCCATAAACGCCGCCCGTTTTACCCTTGCAGCCATGAAGGTAGCTGCGAAGAGGCTCACTGCCGCTGCTTCCGGGAAAAAATTGCCTGCGAGAAAACCTGTGCCTGTCCTTCATCTTGCAAGCGACGGTTCCGAGGCTGCACATGCGCGCGTGACAGCCGCGTCCGAGTGTGTTGGAAGAATCCTAAGTGCGAATGTTCAATACTAAATCGCGAATGCGACGCCGACCTATGCGGAACTTGTGGCGCTGCAGAAGTGCTGGATCCGGTGAATCGATATGACGAACATGGTGCGAAAGACAAGTGCGCGAACGTGTATATCCAGCGTAACTTGCCAAAGCGGACATTGCTAGGTCACTCAGAAGTGCAAGGATTTGGCCTTTACATCGGCGAAAAGGTGAAAGCGGACGACTATCTCGGAGAATATAAGGGTGAGATCATCACGAATGGGGAAGCAGGCCGACGTGGCGCAATCTATCACCATCTTCGGACGAACTATCTATTCAATTTGAACAAAGGTAGGCACATCTTTATAGCTTCTTTGAAAGTCGATGATATATTAATGTTAGCAATGGCCGTGTACAGAGCAAGAAGTCGACTCCACGCGCGCAGGCAATAAATTCCGCTTCATCAACAACTCCAACGAGGACAGCATCATAAACTGCTACCCACACGTCATGCTCTGCAACACAGTCGTGCGCATCGGCATGTACGCCAAACGCGACCTCAAAGTCGGCGAAGAGCTCTTCTTCAACTACGGCTACCCAAAAGAAGCCACCAAAGGCTTCTGGGAAAAGGGCCAAAGCAACAGCACTGCGTACAACCGCAAGCCCTCGGCGCAAGTCGCGACGGTGAAGTCGAAAAAGGACAAGTTCGCCTCGGCGTCGCTGACAGCCGCCTCCGCCTCGGCCACGACCACGCTCAAGAAGACCTCGGTCCCGGCGTCGCGTTCGACGTCGGCCGCGCGCCAGCCCAGGGCTGGCGATGCTAGGCCCCGCAAGAAGGGTGTCGCGGCCCCCCGCCCCGTCCGCAGCATCCAGGAACGCCGTGCGCAGACGGCGCGGGCTCGCGCTGTACGCCTTAATGCGCTCCAGGCTAGCCGCTCTTCGAACCCTGCTGCGTCGATCAGCCGGCCTAAGCGCGATAGGGGTTGTTCGTCTACTGTTGGCGGGGAGCAGGCGAGCATGGATGAGGCAGCTCGGCGGAGTAATGAGGAAGGGGACGAGGATGATGATGAGGACGAGGAGAGTGAGGACGAGGAGTATGTTGAGGAAGAGGAGATTGATGAGTTCGATGTTCCTGTTAGCGATGAGGATGCTGAGGGAGGCGCGGAGGATGATGAGGACGAGAGTGAGGAGAGCGACTTTGATGAGGAAGGGGATGATGTGGGGAGATTGGGGAGGAGGGGTAGTATGAGGGAGGGAAGCAACACGAGAACGAGGAGCAAGAGCAAGAGCAGTGGGAGGAGAGGCGGCGCGAGGATTGGGGCTGGGAGGAAGAGGAAGAGGGGTGATGATTAGGGGAGTGGGAGGCTTTGAGGAGTTTACACTGTCCGATATCAGCTGAAACCACCAAATCACTTTTCTAGATGCTTACTGTCTGATCAAGGTTGCGTCCTTGCAGTCATGTGACCGCAAATTGCCATCACGTGACGGCAATCTAGGGCAATTTGCGGCAACTTGCCTACAAACGCGAGTTAAAAGGGTTTGATTACGTAAGCTAAGCGAGCTTAAGAAATCCACTAAATTCCACCTATAGAATAGGAGAATAAGAAACATCAATTAAAATCAGTTACTACCCATACTATTGCAATAGTATTACGTATTACCGGAAGTAATACTAATACTGATTAGTGATTATAAATTAGGAGACGTATTATCTATAAAGAGAGATAAGCTTAATTAGTCCCTGCTAAAGGCCTCTACCGATCTCGCCTGCTAAGGAGCATCAGTTAACGTATATTTGAAAAGTTAACCCCTATCTAATAGGCCCTTAATTTTTTATATACAGCCTTTAGGTGTTTAAGGAACCAACCCCTTTTAATAGGCCCTTGGTTCGCGTCTATTATATATTTTATACTATCTAGATTACGTTAAGGAGCATTAGTTAATGTGTACTTAAAAAGTTAACCCCTATTTAATAGGCCCTTGATTTTTTATATATAGCCTTTAGATACTTAAAGAACCGACCCCTATTTAATAGGCCCTTGGTTCGCGTCTATTACGCATTTTAAATGTGTTAGGTACTTAAGGAACCAACCCTTTTAATAGGCCCTTAGTTCGCGTCTATTATGCGTTTTTTATCTAGAACCTAAAATTAAACTTAATAGGAGTTATGAGACAAGAATTAATATATTAGATATTAGGGCATAAGTTAACGCAGAACAGGAGAAATAGCCTAAAGGCATTAACTTATAGTCCGACGAAACCACTATAAAGGATATTAATGAATTTGTAAAGTTTAAGATCCTAGAATACGAAGCGTATAACCTTAAGGACAATAAACTATGGGAGGTCTATAAGGAAGATTTC
>Ga0307507_10006556_pt1 | contig 17757 bp, 19 predicted proteins | sample 7_EM_MG_FD_207223 | JGI IMG/M metagenome (GOLD analysis project Ga0307507, IMG submission 207223) | Populus trichocarpa ectomycorrhiza microbial communities from riparian zone in the Pacific Northwest, United States - 7_EM | ecosystem: Host-associated > Plants > Roots > Unclassified | place...
CACCAGATCTCAATCCTATTGAGAACACCTGGGCACTACTCAAAAGAGCCCTTAGAAAGCGATTCTCCAGGTTGGAAAGAAGGCCTCACAGTGCTGCTGAATTATTTCAGGCAGCAAAGGAGGAATGGGATTTAATTCCCCAAGAGAAGGTGGATGGGTGGATTGAGAGGATGCCTGAGAGACTGCAGGCTGTACTAGATGCAAATGGAAGTCATACCAGGGTGGTAATAATGTTTTCTTAAACTTTACTAGTTCTACTTTTATAGTTTTCTTAATTGAGTTGTCTACTTTTTTTCTTTTTTTTGTTTCTATGAAGGGTTGGGGTGGTTGTGCGGTTGCACCGTAGGGGTATGAGGACTTTATGGACACGAGTGTACCAGGGTACCGCTTCTTACGGGGTTGTACTCATACAAGCACTGCATTCGAGTGCCGGTTACACTGCTATCAAAACCAACAGACCTACCGAGGCCAATCACTCTCAACCCCATGATTGGCTCAGTCAGAAAAAAAGAGACACCCATCCATTGCTGTCACTAAAGAGTCAGAAAGGTACGAGTTTATGCTTAATCCCGGACCCGCCCGTTTCCGGGGATCCCAACCCGCTGGGGAAGGGGTGGATGAGGTGAGCCGTAGTCTACTCTATCGGTGAGATTTTTCGCTTCCCTTTTCTTGGAAGGTACGCGTTGCGTACCACACAATGCTTACTTTCCTGGATTGTATGGGTACCATTGGTAAAGGTATGGAGCAAGCGTTGCACTGATGCACTGTCCCTAGGAGCTGAATGCCGAGGGCTCAGGCAGTGACAATGGTGCACAGTGATGTTGTGCTTCCCCCTGCGTGAAGTACTCGTACAGCACTCGTACAGCGGTTGCGCAAAGGTGTAAGTTAGGAGAGAGAGCCAAAGGTACTTGCACCTAGAGGCAGCACATAAGGCGGCAGGCTCGAATGATGGTTTGCGATTTATTTCTATAGGCGTGGGGGGAGGCGAGGTTTAATGGGTACCGGTACAAGGGGTAACAGTCTACAAGTACTTGTACCCCTTGCCGCTCGTGGAATCTGGGAAGGGATTGGGGAGGGGGGGGAGGGGCGGTGCTGGTCTGCACAAGGCTGGCTACTACTGTATGATGCTGTATTACATCTACAAGTTACAGGCATAAAGAACCCGAACATTTGAGTCCGAATTTTGTATGGGCGGTCGGATACGCACAGACAATTTGCCATACAAAAATTTTATCCCTGTGTTGGGGTTCTTTTTTTCTTTTTTTTTCTTTTTTATCAAACTTTCGTTTATTAGCCTACTGCCTACTAGATACAGCTAACTAATAAATCTTTCCGGGCTTTCCATAGCGTTTAGTCTGTCTGCCCTAACTATCCCACCTATCCTTCTTCCAACCCATGCACTCTGACCCACCTTTCTCTCTAGGGTACCAATCAACGAGATCCCCTCTTATCCCGACCAATAGCCAGAATCCCGTCAGAACAAAAAAGAAATACCCATACCTAAGACCTGCGTGTACACTAGATATGTCACGCGGTCCTGGTCATGTAACCTTAACGTTACTCACATAAAAACAAAACAAATAAAACACCACCCTTTCGCCCACCGAGGAACAAACGAAATAACCCCTGGTAACTCCTCTATCTCCCCAGGATCCCTCCCTCTATGGCACTGATACAAATGGCCGGTGTAACTAATTGTGTGTCTGTAATGTCGGGCCGTGTGAGAATGTTTGTCACTTCGTCTCGAGAACAAAAGAAACATGCATGTCGTCCGATGGGTCATTGGCTTCATCCCTCCTTCACCCAAAAACTCTCCTCCAGTCCAATCTCATCCCAAATCTCAACTCCTCTTCCAGGTATGGGAAATCACAGCACACCATGTCTGAGTTAAGATCCCAACCCCCGCAAGGCTTAAAGAATGTCATGGCACTTAATAGTGCCCGCCCCAAACCCTCCATCACTCCTACCCCCATCTTTTCCTCCCAAAACAAGCTCCTTCCCTCTCCCGTCAACATCAAAAACAAAAGAAATATTGCCCTGAAGGGAATCCCTAAGGATACCACTACCGGATCCACTATCGGAATGTGACACTTGCAATGGGTACCACCGCCTCAAGTTTCACCAGCCACTCTGAGAGTCCACCACCATAAAAAGCAGCCTCCGAAAACCGGAATCCTATTCCTCCGAACCCTAACCCCCCAGCCCAGCGTCATTGGCCCGCCAACTCCGCCACCGCCAACACACCAGCTGCCTATCACACCAACCCTATCCCTCGTTTCTGGGGGTCAAAACAATCCCCCCTCCCAAAACTCAACCCCAAAAAATAAGGAACACTGTATCGTGGAGTCCTACCGCACCTGCCTGCCCACCGTAGTAGAGCTAGAGAAAATCCGCTGTTCGAAGAAAAGTCAAAATATGGCGTGCCATAAAACTAATCGAAGAAGAACATGCCGATAAAATTGGGAAGATAATCCCTCACGGGATAACATCAACTCAAAAAGAACGAACCTCAGAAGAGGAATCTTGTACTTGAAGCTATCGTGAGAAAGCAAACAAGGATCCTAACTGGTCCACGGTGATAAAATAACTACTCACATGGAGTTGAAATTTCAATTGTTGTGGTTGTAGGGGTGACAGCGGATGTTCGAGTTCTTTATACCTGTAACTTGTACATATATGATAGTACGATATTGTTGGTAACACCGCATCACAAGTTCATCCCTTGCCATCATTGCAGAGTGGGAGAGAACGAAAGCGGTGAGCCTCGAATGTACTCGTACAGTACAATACCTGCACTGCACACAGTACTTGTAAGTAACACTTCTTACCCGCTCGCACGGACACGTCTATATCCTCTCTAGAGATCTTGCAAACACCATATATGTGACTACAATAGGTTAGACCCAAGGTTCGTCTCTCGCTTACTTAAACGATTGGAGCAGCACTTTTGCAAATCAGGCGCTACATAAGTTACCGTTCACCTACGGTAGTCAAACCCGAAATAGCGCGAGAGCAGCCGAGTAAAGCATATGATAGCCCAATAGGCGAGTGAGAATAAAAACCTCTTCAGGAAACTCCTTCCCTAGCAAACGTGAAAGCTTCGTTAAAACCAGCAACCCCATGAATGAACCAATTGTCGTCAAAATCTATTTAACTCTGAGGGGGGGCGGCAACATTTCTTGAAGATCTCGCTCGCCTATCGACCCACACTTCATTTGACTGTCTGTCCTGACGCCATTTCGGGTTTAACCAGATAAGGCCGCACCGCGGCCCTTCTTATCTTTTAGTCTAACTTAATCTGCTGCGGTATAATAAAGGGAATGGAGGGATATTGTGCTCTAAAAGCTATTAAATTTATATAAGGCTTTACTGTGCCATAGCTTTGTAGGTTATTTCGTCACGACAACGAAATGGATTTCTCTGCTATTATAAAAGGATCTTTGAACGCCTTTTTGTATGACATTTGGCTCTCTCTCTCTCTTTCGCACTTTCCCTATCGCACAACCCTCACCATATACCGATACCGTGCCAGTGCTTTTACGCCCTGCCTATCATACACTTTTCGAGAATAATGTTCTGCGCGGGGGGGGGGGGGGGGGGGGGGGGGGTATTAATATGATAAGCCAATCAAGTGCTTTCATGAAATACTCGCGCGAACCGCACTTCTTGCCTCACCTTTCACCACCACCATCGGTACCACCTTTCGATTTCTTCCATCGCACAGTGGAGATACAATATGTCAGGCTTACTGGATGATGCCTTGCTCGCAGAGCCTCTTACATACCATAATATTATGCTACTATGACATATAATATTAACGATGGGAACATATGACCTGAAACTTCGTGTTTCCTGCCTACAACTTAGCATGGGTATCATCATATGCCCGATCCATCGTGAAATATAAAATGGTTGTTTGTATTACTACAGCAGTCGTCATCCGTTATCCTCACCTCCCAACCAGGACTGGCTTAGCTAGGGTAAAATATATCGAATTACTCACCTCCCATCGCTCTCCCATCTACTTGTCGTGCTAGCAACAATAATGACCAAGGAAATAAGGGCTTCTAGGACTCTCTACAGCTATCGCAGAATAGAGCAAGAAAGGATAAATTTTACATTGGCTCTGGCTGGCTGGTAGTCGTGCTCCCACGATGGTAAGCAGCCATATTATTGAAGTTCCCAGGTAAATAGACGGGATGGATACGGCACTCACAGGTCGGGTCAATCATTCGTTGACTTAAAAAGCTCTGTCTGGATGACAAGTTTATTATTCCAGAAAGGGTATTCCAGAACCCACTGGAGGGCGGGTGATTATTCTGAAAGGAGTCTGTCTTTTTTTCTTTTTTCTTGCTTTCATCGTCGGAGAGAGAAGCCACGTGAGCCTGGCTTTTGTGTTTAATGCTTTTTTCTTCTTCCTCCCCTCTTCTTTTTTGGAGGGCACTATGCTAGTGCGAGTATTAGCCTGCCTCATTCTGTCCCATCCGAAGACTTATCCTAGTCAAGATGAGGGTAATTTTTTTCTTTTTTTTTTTCAAAAAAAAAAAAAAAAAGAACACATGGGAAGAAGCCGCAGGAAAGACGCAACGCCGCCGTAGCTTGGGATATCGCGTCAGATCAGAAGATCTAGATGCCGGACTCGAGTCCAAGTACTGATTTTTTTTCTTTTTCTTTTTCTTCTTTCGTTCCTCTTCAAATGGTTGATGGTTGCATGTTGACAGGGGGATTGGTTGATTCTTATTCCCATTTTCGTTTTTTTTTGCTTTTTATTCTTACTCCTGCTTGTTACTTTTTTTTCCTCTTTTTGATCATGTATGTCTTTTGTCCTATTTTGCTTTTGGTTGCCTTAATCCTACCCTCTGCCCAGGCCAGAGGAAGAAGAAACAGGAGGGAAGAGGATAAAGGAAAAACATTTTCTTTTTTTCCCTTTTTCCTTTCTATTTCAATTCGGGTTTTCGTATCCTAGGCCTAACAGGACGAGGTTCAGTACAACGTAGGTTTTTCTCCTTCTCTTTCTCGACCCTTTGGCAACGGTGATACTTCCCGGCAGACTCGGGGCTGGCAGCCGCCGTCTGGCCGATGTTCCTTTGTCCTCGTGCAAGTAGGATATAGTGGGCCGGTGCTACTGCATGACCCAGTAACGTTTGGCAGGATGAGTTGAACGAGGCCACGGTACTGGCGAGCAGGCTTTGGCGGGCTTTGTCAGAATTGTAGCAGCAGCAGCAGAGAAACAGCAATATTGATGGGGGCAGAGGTAGCTGTACCAAGTAGGAGGAAAGGTTTCTACCGTACAATGTTTCATTTCTCTCTCCGTTTTTTCTTCTTTTCCCTCTTTTCCCTCTTTTCCCTCTTTCCCTCTTTCCCTCCTTTTTTTCTTTTCTTGGACCTTCATGCTCACCTGGCCATATTCTTTTCGACTTTAACTCGCCGGAGTGGAGTGCTATAAATCCGTAAAGTACCGTAGATACCGTTTGTAAAGAGTAAGCAAACCCGAGCCAAAGTTGTAGGGGAGATAAAAAGATAAATAAGATAAACGCCCTTTGCCGAAGTAATTGCATGGCTCCATCTTATTCCATACCTTCTAGAGAGGAATAGTAGAAAGGTGAGACCGCTGCAATATCGGCACTGTTCTATCACTGAGTCAATACATCCAAAGCGACAAGAAACAATATTATAATAATATGGAATAGAGCACGGCAGGACAGGCAAGCAAGAAATAGGAGAAGCAACTCAACTTGTCGTATAAGTTCTTCTCTCCCCGCATTATGCTTTACATAAGCAGAGAAGGAGGAAAAGAAAGAGCAGGCTTGTCTTATACTCACACCAGATGGTTCATAATCACAATTCACAGCAGAGGGAGAAGCAATGGCAGCATTAACGCGATCACGACCTACCGTTAGCAGGATGAGGCTTTAAAGGTAACCTCCTTGGTCAGTTTGTTCTATGCTCGGGATCTATTATTGATTTTCATACTTGCTGGCTTTGCTGCTTGCTCTCCGCTTTCTGGCTGTTGCTGCTGCTCAATCATTCTACTGCACTCCGAGCAGCACACAGCCCACAATCCTTTCCTTGCATGGTTTTACCATCCCATAGCCCTCCTTTCTCGCTCACTTTGAATTTATTTTACTTCCTACTCGCCCATTTCTGCTTTGGTGTTTCTACCTCTGCCATTTCGATGCCCATACAGTAGTAGGGTGGTGGAGCGCGACACATTTGGCTACAGGATACAGACACACTGCAACTTATCAACCCGTTCATGTGCTCTGTTCTGTTCTGTATGTCTTGTTGCCCCACTCCCCTCCTCACATCTATCCCTTGTCGTAGGTGGTGGCCCTCTCTCGTCGTCGTCTACCTGTAGTCTATCCTTCATTCTTCTTCTCTTCCCCCACCCCACCACCACCACCCCCTCCGCTTCCACCACCACCTTCACCTCCACCATCCACAATCCTGAGTTAATCCTCCACATCTCTCTTTACCTTTTCTTCGACCACTTCTTCGTGCTACTTCCAGTCGACTTCGCCTCTGCATTCCTCCCAGCTTTCCCTCCCTCCTTATACCTTAATTTCCTAGGCCTTTCTTTCGCTAACTTCATCCCATCTTCCTTGCTCTGTCAAGTGTCCCTCATTTTTCTTCCCCCTTATTCCTCCCCCCCCCCCCTTAACACCCCCCTGCGACACAACTTCGATTTCGTCGTCATCACTACAACCATCGTCAACATTCATCGTCATTCCCCTTCAACCACAAACTACCGCTAGCCTTCCACCTCCTCTTCTTTTTTTAAAGTTACCCCGCTATAATCTCTTAACTTTTTCCCCGAGACGAACGATCCTCCATTGCAGTCAGTTCAACCTAGCAAGATCATTTTTCTTTCGTTCCCTTCTTCCCAAAGAGAAAAACAGTCACAAAGATCATGGGTCGAGTGGACCCTTTCCAGATACTCAACATCTATGAGATCGCAATGATAGTTGAGTTTTTGCCTCCAGTCGATGTTGTGCGCTTGCGTCGGGTCTCAAGTGTGTGGGACAGAGTCCTAAGCTCTGATTACATCTGTAAAGTCGCTCTTCAAGCCCACTTTCCGCATTCAAAAGAAACCAGAGAGCTTTATGAAAGGAATGCTCTAGCCACCAAGCAACCGAACTTCCGAGATAATATCATGGAACTCGACGGGGAAGTGCCTCAAACGAGCAAAAAATCTGGCAAATCTGGAAAGAAAAACAGTAGGCCCAGACCTAGGAGATCGTTGGAGCTTCAATCAATCCTCGCTAGTCGGTTCAACAAATCCCAAAGCCGTGAGGTTTCTGAGGTCTCCTTAGGTTTTTCTAGAGCTACTTATCGTCTTCACACAAGAGCAATGGCGAAACCCACAAAGGTTCATAAGTATCGTTTACACCACATCTGCGACCGAGGGTTCGCTTCTACCGCTCATTATCTATTCTGGTGCGAATCGAACAGAAAGATCTGGCAGCAGAAGATCGGGGAAGGCATTAGTGGTCGTCGTGGTCTTAAGCTCGGCAGCGTTGGTAATAGAATCGCCCACGTCCACCAAATTACTGCGGTCGAAAACGTGCCCGGTAGAAACGGAAGTGGATTGGTAGTGCTTCTGTTTAGGGAGGTCTTGACTTGGGGGCTGGAGATGGCCGCGTTGGATTACGAGACGGATGAAGTGGTTTGGAAAGTATCGCTTCACGACAACCCGAATTCTCTCCAACGGACCAAAGGATGGGTGCATTACTTGACTCAGGTACAGGTGCCTGTGCCGGCTAATGGCGGTGGTGTTACTCAAGAGTATAGATATACTCTAGTTGTTCATTGTCTTCTTACCGGAAAGGTGCTTACAAGAACTGCTCTCCACGACTCTTGGCCAAGGCAGAAGCGCTCTGGATACCCCAACAACCTGCCGGAGTGCCCTGGTGCCTATACTGTCTTTCCAGTGTCTAATGTCGAGGGTGCTGTGCCACAAAAGATGGTTGTCGCTTTCGAAGACAAGGGCTCTAGAATCCCAGGAGAGGAGGTTCCCAAGAAGGCTGCGTATAAGGTTCTTGTTTACTCTCTTGGGAGAAAAATTGGGGAGGAGGCATCTTTGTTGAAGGAGATTGATTTAGAAAGAAGTGGGATTGAAATTGGGACTGGCCTGTTGGAGAAGGCTATCCGGATCGAGTTCAGCTCCCAACCAAAATCGAACAAAGAGCAGCCCAACCTTATGATAATTGAGTCCAAGTCACACCCACATCTCGTTCCGCCAAAGACCCGCAATTCGACCGAGAAGCTCGAATACCCTACCCTCTCTGTCTGGACCCTGGAAACTGTTAATTTTGATATACTTGAAATCCGTCGGTACCAGAGCAGGTATGCCGAAGACGAAATACACCCATCAGTTGAGAGTCGTATCGGTGCCCATGCTATACCGGTAGCGGAACATACCAGGATGGAGGCACTCAATGTTGATAGTGGAGTGAGCTGGATCATATTTGACGAAAACAAGAGCCCAGTCAAAGCCACCTCCAGCGATATTAGCGATGACGAGAGCGAAGATGAGGCTAGACCTGTGTTCCGCCCGGCCACGAGGATATGGCATCCTCCGACAGGTCATAACCCACCCATGTCGGCCAGGATAGATACAGTCGGGTACGAGGAGGTTGCAGACGGGACTTTAAATGGGATCTGGTGGGAAGGCGTTAGGGAGGAGTCAGCGTTTAGTCATCAGATGTCAATGACTCCCGAAGGCTGTCGTAAGAGAAAGAGGAGTAACAGTGTGCCTATTGAGAGACCGGGCTCGTCTGCCAGTAATTCATCGGGGTCCAGCTCCGGAGCATCATCTGCACCAACAGCGTCTACAATCTATCCAAGACCTTCCTTTACTAGCAATTCCATGCCTCCTTCTGGCTCGACCACATCCCCGAGAGAGAGGTGGTTCAAGCAGGTTTCGAGACACAAACTACAACAGCCCGAAATCATGAGAAGGAGACGTCGACAGAACCTTGGCGAAGAAGAAGAGGATTGGGGTATGATGCCTGTTAGGACCAATCCCACCATATTCCTCGGAGGCAACAGCAGAGGTGATACAACGAGTGGGCTAGAGGCCGATGGGGATGAAAGATATCTCGTTGTTTTGACTAGGGTCAAGGGATGGACTAGCATGGCTCTTTGTTTGGACTTCGAACCCGAGTGGTAATCTTCAATGCTTATCTATCTGTGGGGAAACGTGGCGGGCTGGTATTTGGCTCAATTTCAGCAAAAAATGTTTTCATTCTCATCATTGCAATTCGCCCGATATTATTTGGGGGGGGGGCGGCTTCACCTTCAAATGTATTGGCTCTACTTCCCTTTTAAGTTTCCCTCTAACGGAGTTTTACAATAATGGCACTTTTTCCCCCCTCTTTCCATTATTTTTTCCTCTAATTTTTCTCTCGCAATGGCAGAACTTTAGATTGTTACGCTACGTTATTTTTAATCAGCCAATTTTTATGTACCATTTTGTTTTTTCATACATTCATATTTTAGCACCCTTGCCTCTTCATGACAGTTTTGCGGCGAAGGACACAGATGCTTCACTTCCCCCCTTTCTCCCCTTTTTCCTTTACTTCACATGCCTTGCTTGCTATCATTTCACAACTTCATTATCACATACTCTTCATCATCTTCTTTTTTGCTGTAAATGTTCTCTCCCTATTATTTTTTTCATTCATCCTCTTAGATTCATTCCTGGACACGGCGGCGGCTTTATCTGTTTTTTGTTCTTGCTCGGGTTTCACGTTTTTCTCAGGTTCATAATCGCTCACCGACGCCTTCCGCGACTTTGCCCATGCCTTTTCTTTCTCTTTTGTTGGGTCACGTTATGTTCTTGCATATATTCCTCAGTCGTGCGTACATAAATATATACTATCACGGACAAGAGTGGTTGTGGGCATGAGACTGGTGGACAAATTGCTTTTACGACCACTTTTCTTGTAATTAGGGGTACACGGACGTCTCCCTCGTTATATCTCTTCCATCTTATCAGCTCTTGATCATGGAATTTCGGGTGATAATGACGATTCCTCCCCCTCTTTACTCATAGTATGAATAGAGGATATTTTTGGGCTCTCTTTCTCTACTTCATTCCTGCTTCGCTTTATTCGCTTTGCTCAAGCCAGAATATCTAGAGTTTAGTCATGCGCTCACTCGGCATAGCATCTCTCTTTTTTCCGCCAGCTATGTCCGAGGTATGCATGCGTAAGAGTTTTCCTATCCACAAATAGCTCTACCAGATAAAATCTTATTATTCCCATACCTGCTTGCTACTTGGTGAATAAGGCAAGCGCGCGTCTAGCAGTGGTCGTGTATTGCGCTACACAGTGCGCGTAGTCAGGATATCAGTCAGGAGCGCTTGTCTGCCCTCCCGAGCAGACACCGGTAGGCAGATGGGTGGTTTCTACTTACAACCTAGCGGGGGAATCTACTACGAGCCTGGGAGGGTGAGCAAAGGTTATCGTGAAAAGACATGAAAAAAAAATGAAAAAAAGGAGGAGGAAAAAAGATGTGATATAAGCAGGACTTAGATGGGTAAGTGTGTGATTGCAGTGTAATGCAGTAAGTTACAGCGTCAACTCGAGCTAGCCAGCTTAACTTATGTCCTGGATGATAGAGCTTCTAGTATGATATAAACCAACTCCCTCGCACCTACTGCGAGAGAGAGAGTAAAAGTTTTGTCTTTCTGTCTTTCTATCTAGCGGTATGTATCCCACTGCTAATACCGGTAGTGGGACTCGAGGGGTTTTGCTTAGTAAGTAAGTCAGTAAACAAATAAGAAAGGACGTCTAGATTTCCCTTCTGGATAGGGCGCCGCTTTGTTTTGTTGGCATTTTCCCCCGTCTCCGTCAAAATAGGAAACTCAGACGTCCTGAGACCCCTCTCCCTTATTCAAGTTAATACGGTAGGCAAGGCAATAGAAATACCTTCTTCATGATCTTATCGATCTGCTGGTTCTGTCTAGTATCCATTGCCATCCCTTTCAACCGCTCAGTAATAGCTCTCAGTTGATCCAAATTAGAATCAATTAAAATTTTCATCCTCCATAGCATCATCCTCCGAGTCCCCTTCGAATTGATATCGGGACCTCTCGGCAAGACTGGACTTCCCCTTGCTCTCCACGCGCCCAGTTGCTCTACTATATCGAGGGCCCTCCGGACAACGTTCTTAGACTCATGGCCAAACTCCCGAGTCTTACAGTATCTCTTTCCTCCCTCTCAAGCTGATGGCGGGCAATGATCTTAGCCTCCTCTGCCTCGGCGCGACTCTTAGAACATAAGGGATTCCCCACGCTTGGAACCAAGAAAGGAATGGGAAAGACCGGGTATTTATGAACACAGCCAGGCTAGTCCCCCCGCTCTATAATAATAACATAATAATAATATACCGGTATCAGCAGTGTGGATGGGGAGTTAGTGACAAAGCAAGGAGAGAGAGAGAGAGCAGAGAATACCGCTAAACAAGGAAACTGAAGGAATGAAGGAAATGCTTGAATTTACATCTTTCGTGTCTGTCTGTTAGGAAAAATTGATACGGTAGTCTGAGTATTTTCCCCCCCTCCCCTCCAGTGGGGGATTCCTTTATCTTCCATCACCATGTTTGTACAATACGACACGATACGATACTTGGCTTGAGTTGATTTCTTTAATCTCTATGGGGCGGGGGGGTATGATAATGTTATATACCGGTATACCATAAGCACAAGCGAAATTACTGTAAAGAGTAGCCAACCAACCATCCCAAATCCCAAAACAGTAACAGAACTTTATTATCATTACAGGAAGATAAATAAATTCTTAAACTCAGAAAGAGAAAGTGAAAAAAAAATGTGAAAAAAATTCCTCCCCTTAGGTAACTTAATCTGCTATGATATCCACTAAACATAGTTTTAGTAGTTAGTCCCCTCTCACGAGAGAGGGAGCATCTATCATACTTTTTGACTTTATATAATATAATATAAAACTGCTCGTAAGGGGTAGGGGACTAGATAGAGTATGTTTTTGTTTTTTTTTGTTTCTTCCCTTCCCTTGCGGGATTAGGTGATGTAGTGTAGTGTGCTCTTGCCTGCCTTATTGCTAGGCTACTTGCGATCCTCTCCTGGTAGCATTCGTTGGCTTATTCGTTCGTTCGCTCCTTCCTTAACTGTGCTTCCTTATGCTTCCCATGCGCTCGTCAGGAACCTCGTGCCTATCGTTCGCGAGTGGGGTCTCAATTCGGTGTTATGTTTGTTATGGCATTAGGCTAGCTTCGAATTTATTTATTTTTTACTTAGGCCCTGTTTGGCACGCAAGAAAAATGGCATTTTTCTGACTTTTATGGCATTTTTGTTACAAATCCAATATTGCAACATTGCACCTTTTTCATTATAGCACAATTCACAAGCCTCCTACAGAATCTTTCTTTTCATTGCAATAGTCAGAATAGCAGCTACTATCTTGCTATAAATGCTTTTATACATATTGGCCAAAGGAGTTTGTGCTTTAGGAAAAATAGAGTTTTTAAGAAAAATGGCATTTTTTTATAATAATATTATGGTGGTATGCCAAACAGGGCCTTATTTTTTCCTTCAGTGCTGGTACTCATTTTAGAGGCTCCCTGGCTCCTCACTGACTACTCTTGCAGCCACTAGTTTTGTTTGGTCGGATACCCTTAGTCGCTCTCATCCTCGGGTTCCGCACTGGAAACAAATATTTTATGGCGAGTGATAACATATGATTAATACATCCCGCTGTGCGACCTTTCTAGCATAATACCTTCTGTCGGAATAAGCACACCAGCAAACCGGGCTCTCAACCTGTTTACAACCGCCACCCTTATGCACCATAGAGTATGTAAAATCCCGAACTTTTTTTTAGCCTACTTGTCTAGATACACTAAAATAAAACTATTCCCCCTGCGCCCCAGCTGAGACAAACTAACTAACACGACTCTCTATCTTCAGGGTGGGGGGTATCAACCAACCACTGATCTAGAAAAAACAAAGACATTATACAGCAAATAGCCTACCACCGGAAACGAGATAGTATACGTAGAGAAAGGGGCTGTATATCGCTAGGGAAGGGTCTTATCAACCATCAACACGGGCTTGACCCGCGTTGTCACGTTCTGGATCGCGCATCCTGTTGGTTCCACCAGATCAGCACCAAATATGGCAAAAGGGGAGGCAAGGGGCATACTTGATTATTTTGACCTGATTAGTAGTATTTTGATTATTCATCGTTTGGGGGGTAATAAGAATGAATTGTTTCCCTATGGATCTTTCGGCGGCCCGAATCATCATGTTTACGCTAATATTGCGGTTTATAGCATCCATGAAAACGTCGCTGCACGCCTGCGTTAGAACAGGGGGGTAAGAGAATTAGAAGGAAGAAATATCATACAATTCATCCAGACACCTAATCGGGGATCCCATCGCCTCCCATAACGAGAGCAGTAGGCATATAGTCGAGAAAGATTTTTCACCACCAGATAACGTCTTCGGCCCACGGTTTCCAGTGTCTTGTTGGCCGGGCTGTACTTCAATGATCAGTTCCGCGGGTTTCCAAGTGTGCTCTAGACGCAAGCGACCCTTAAATGCCCGCTCACTCATCATCCATGAAAATTGCGCTCTTGCGCGGGCACTGATGTAACACTGGAAAAGGCCCCAGCGACGGAGACGCTCCTTGTAGATAGTAATCATTATCCTGAGGAGTTCTTGAAAAGAGGCGCGTTGGTCCCTGGCTTGGGTATAATCCAATGTTGCCTGCTGTGCTTGCGCAGTGACCTCTTCGGCAGTGCCTCCAAGCATTTGCTCTGCCCGTTCAAGCTCCTTCTGTAGTTTCGTGAGCCTATTGTCCAAAGCTACGGTTGAGTCTCCACGGGGGACTCCGACACGTGGGCAAACTGTTGAAGCCGCTTGAATGTATCTCTAGTAACTTGGTTAGCGTTGCGCTTAGTGATATGGAGAGGAAAGTCATACATCAACCCTAGATTTTGCTTCCTCGGCTACTGCTCTTAATGTCGCGGCCTCTTCTTCGTATTGGCGATGCTTCTCATACCAGTGATTTTTGTTGGCGAGACACTGTTCACGCCTGCGCCGGGCGGTAGCTTCATCAAGCCGCGCATCCTCGACATGCTTGGCAGCTAGACTTGCAACCTGGCTCGCCGCTCTCAACTGAGCGACCAACTGAGAGGCTTTCGCGCTCAAATTTTCCTTGCTAACAACAAACTCCTCGTACTGCCGGCCGGTCATCTCCTTCCGCTCCTCCCAGACCTTGAGCTTGGCTTTAAGGTTTTCAAGTTTCCCATCGTTCTGGGCATTCTCTTCCAACAATGCTTTAACTTTCTCAGCTGCATCTTCGCACTTGTGAACTTCATAGTTAAGCTTGCTTCTCTTGCTCTAAGACACAGTTAGGATCTCCTTTATATTAAAAGCTTACGCATAACGACTTACGCGAAACTCCCCGATGTCTCGCTCAATCACTCTGAGTTCCTCTTGCTTATTGCGCAGTGCATGCTTGGCATTGTCTAAGGATGCCCTGAGTCGATTTATTCGGTCTTCAACCTGCCTTTGGAATATCAGTACATCTGGAGGTTACCCAAGAAGGTGAACTACGTACTGAGTCTGGGCCGCGAGGTCGGACCTCATTCGGGAGGCATGCTTGATGGGTGCAACAGGAGTAACCCCCATACCGCCGCCGCTACAAAGATCAGCTAGGCTCATCACTCAATCCAGAAAAGAGTAAAATGTAACATACGCCCCGCCAACCTTGTGTCCCCAGTCGGGTGATTGCTTATTAATCGAAAAGCACATGCCAATATGGTCGCCTTGTCTTCTCTGCTCCATGACATCAGTTGCTTCCCGAAGATCTTCTATGAGGATTGTCTGTTCAATCGAATTTCCAACAATAAGGCCACGTCGGACACTGTCATCGGTAATCTAAAATTTATAAGTATTTGGAACTTGAACATGTGCAGAGAAAATACCTCTAAGATCCTTAAAACCGTTTTGAAATTGCGGGAGGGCTCCTCGAGGTCCATTCGTCCCTGGGAAATGACATTGACTGGGCATTCTCTATTAAAGCTAGTTAGCGTAAGCAATTAGATATTTCGGGTACATAAAACATACAATCCAACTTCTCGCATCAACCTTTTTAGTATCGTGACATCCTCATAATCAGTGACTAAGAATGCATTTAGTGCCGAACCAAAAATGTTTTCAACTATATGAAGCCATTTTGGATCTCGGAGAGTTACGTGAACTCCAACAGGCCCAACAGGCTTCTTTTTAAAACGCTGCTCCTTGTCGATCGCGGAAAGGAGTTGCGGCATTTTTCTATCAAACGCATTCATGAAGTTTTGTTCAGACTTTCGAATTTGGGCCAGATGAGCCTGAGCGCTCTGAAAGTCTTCCGTGCATGAGTCAACAGCTGCTCGGGCCTTAGACACCTCTCTCTTAGCCGCTTCGAGGGCCGACTTATTCTCTTTGTTTTTTGCTTCAAGATCGTCGAGAGCATCCCTCGCGCGCTGAGCTTCCCTTTCATATTGGTCTTGTTCTTCGATCAGCCGTGAATTCCTCCCACCATCGTTCTCACTAAGCCTTCTCTCTTCAGCGAGAATCTCGTCCTTAGCTTCAGCAATTTTTCTCTGACTTCCTTCGAAGGAGCCCTTGATCTCTCTCTCGGTTGCCTTCAAATACCAGGGTGTAAGCAAGTCAAATGTAGAATGCAACAGGAGAAACAGACCAGTAAACCATGCAGTTCCTTCTTGTTATTGTCAACAGCCTCTTTTGCAGTTTCCTTAGCCTCCGCAGCGGGGGCCAGCTTGGCCTTTTCTTTATTAACTTTATCTACGGCCTCCTCGTGGGCTTGGTGCGCATCGTCAAAGGCCTTTGAGGCTGTTTCACGCTCGGTCTCCGCCTTGGTCACCTTATTCTCCGCAAGATTGGTTTTCTTGACTTTCTCTTCCAACTCTACCTCAGCATCCCTGACCTGAGCCCAAGCCATCTGCCTAATCAGGACTTCAATCTTGTCTCGGAGCGTCTCATGGCTCTTGAGTTGATCCAATCTCTCGTTCGCCCTGACCATAAGCTTTTTGAGATCATCTATATCGGCAAGTTTGTTGTGCAAAACGGCGTCTGTGCTATCTATTCCGTTCTTGATGAGAGCATAGTCCTGATCGAGCTGTTCCAGATTGACTCCCTTCGCAAAAAATTTGTACTTTTCGGCATTAGTTGAGCTGGATAAGAACTGCCGAGCGGAATCCTGGGTGAGAATGGTCATCGGATTGTCGACCTGAAGTCCAAAGTAGTCACATATTTCCTCGAGCTCCTCTTTTTTCGAAGATACCACCTTGCCATCGCTGCTCTTAAGTTTATAACCGCTACTACCATCTCTTGTAAAATTTCTCTCAATAAGGATGGCATCACCGTATTGGTCGGTTTTGAATCCATCGCCTTGGTTCTTCAACTTGACGGTAATTCGAGAAGTGCTTGATCCTGTTAGCATAGTTTACGTTACTAGATGTTGGAGCGGAATAGACTCACTCCTCTCCTTCTTTGATCAAGCTCTTCATGGAAGTACCGCGGTTTGTTGCAGCCGCCTTTCCTCCGAGACACAAAGTTATCGCAGTAAGAATTGCACTCTTACCACTTCCGTTATGACCGATTACAAAGTTGACGAAAGGACCAAATTTTATTTCGAGCCAACGATGACACTTCTCAGGCGTGAGCAGCTTAATGGTAGCAAAGGGAAAGCAAACATACCATAAAGTTCTGACATGTAACACTCTGGATGATACCGTTTTCAGCGGGGACCTAAACTTTCAAGTTAGCATATATGGACGAAATCTCAGGCATATTCCGTAAGAATACATTGGGCTTCTCTATCGCCATTTCCTCGCGGATTTCCATCTCGGCCCTCTGGGTTGAAAGTTCTTCAAGGTCGAAGTCATAGTCGGGGACGCGGGGAGAGCTTGAAAGCTCCAAATCATCATCGCCGCCGTCACTCTCATAATTGAAACGGGGACGCTTTGCAACCTGACTGTTAATCAGCTAGGTGAAGGTTTAAGGAAACGCCGAGATAGGCTTGGAAGGTACAAAATTGCGCGACAAGGTGAGCTCTTCTGCTTCAGGTGATTCCTCCTCCTCTCCCTCCTCCTCTTCCTCTGATGCAGGAGCGTTACGACGACGCTTCGGTCCAGGCATTTGAAGCTATCCAGTTTACATCAGAGCCTTGTACCGTCAAGAATAATTTAGAGGATAGGGAGGAGAGTGTAAGGTGAGGAATAGTTGAGCGGAGGGAAGAAATACCTAGGTTCAGTGAAGTAAACCAGATGACGGGGATAACGTGGGGCGACTGTGGGCAATGTGGTTCGAAATTCCAAACGTTGGGTGTGCTTGAGGCGAGAAGACGCGTAGAGTGGATCAGCAGAAGTCGCGGGGTCTTGGCGCGACCTATCGTCTCGCAAAGCCAACGTCGACGTGGCTAAGCTGGAGATAAGATTTACCGTTCTGTCGGGAGCCCTGACCACGGATCACTGTGCTGATAAATACCCACAAAACGCACTTTCCTAGACCCGTTTTAAGCTGACTCTCTAACACAGGTGCAACAGAACGTCTGCAACTTCCCCCCACGTGATCTGCAACTCAGTGGAGCAGCATGCGTTTGGGGTGTGCATGTTAGATATACAAACCAAGCATAAGTTCCTACCACCATCTTCTCAAACTCGAGCTTATCCCCGCAATGACTGCAGCCCCTCTCGACGTCAAAT
>Ga0307507_10006557_pt1 | contig 17748 bp, 21 predicted proteins | sample 7_EM_MG_FD_207223 | JGI IMG/M metagenome (GOLD analysis project Ga0307507, IMG submission 207223) | Populus trichocarpa ectomycorrhiza microbial communities from riparian zone in the Pacific Northwest, United States - 7_EM | ecosystem: Host-associated > Plants > Roots > Unclassified | place...
CCGTCTGGCTGTGCCGGGTGGGGGGGCTAACATCCTCTGGGAGGGCGGTCGGGTGGGGCCGTGAGGGCTGTGGGGCCAGTGGTGGGGGCCGGAGCTGACACATGATATGACAGATCACGTGAGGCACATTGGAGGGTCCAGATATCCTCGTGTGTGGCAGACTAGTTGGCCACCCTGGAGAAAAGATCGTGGAGGTTAGAAAAGAGATCCTGGTTTTCGTTCCAGATTTTGGCAAGTTGGCTGGTAACTGTCTCTATTTGGATTGTGATTGCCACGATGTCGGAGACAGTTGCGCACAGGATGCAGAGGAGTGAGCCTTCACCAACCTTGATGGTTTGGAGTGCGTGAGAGGAGAGGGCTTGGACTAGGTCGGGGCTTGAGTTGTAGGCTGATCCAGGTCTCAGAAAAACTTTCTGCCAGGCTGGCAAGGGGGAGGGAAGGGTGGACTGAGGAGAATGGTGACCGGGGTTCTTGAAAATGTGGTGTGTGGGAATGAGAGATAGCGGCAACCAAGGCCTGATTACTGGGGGGGATTGGTTCCACCTCCATCAAGGGGCGGAGTGGGGGGGTGAGGCGTGGTCTGTTGTCCCGTAAGCAAAGTGGGGTGGGCGTTGATGTAGCATGTCGGGGGGGGGGGGTGGTAGAGGGCGAGGAGCTTGACCCAAATCCCATGTCTTTTTCTTTTTTCTTTTCTTTTTTTTATATCATTCATTCATTGTTTCTAGGTACAAGAGGCTTCGTGCAGTGCTAGGTATGGAAAAAAGAAAGCCAATAAATCAAAACAAACTTAAGAAATGAAACCTAGTTCCCTATCCTCGACGCTGACGGAGAATTCTTTTACGGCTAAAACCGTTCCCAGATTATCTCCAAGGACATTTAAATAGGAGGGAAGTTTTATCACGTGAACTGAGTAATCGGTGCAGGTTACTATTTGGTTTTGAGTATCATTTGATACTTAGTATGTTTTATGATTGATTTTTTTACTCATGATGTTTTCTGTTTGGTTTCGAGTATTATTTGATACTCAGTATGTTTTTCTTTATTATATCATGGTATCGGTTGATACTTGATGTGTTTTATGTAAGGTTTTAAGGCTACAGTTTTGACAGTCTTTATGGTTATTGTATACAAGGCCCCGGTTACTCTGACAAGTGTATTTAAGACCTGCTATTCTTTGGACTTAGAGAGAGCAGACTTCGACAGACAGAGTTTTGAATATACTTGGTTGAACAGTTATTCTTCAGTTCGCTTCCAGAATCCAATAAGACTAAACCTACTTAGCTATTAAGAACTACTTGGCAGTTGCAATATTGTAAGAAGTGTGTTACAACAACTTACTCTAAGCCTCCTGTACTTACTCTGGTTATATACGGCACTTTGGTATAGAGATAGTATTGTTAACCTATTGATTCCCGCCACCATCCAGGAGGCTGCTACATTTTTTTAACTTCAACAAGTTACCAAAATTGAAGAATACCAGGAACCCAGCGGGAGCAGACCTCCGAAGAAGAAGGTTCAAAACAGAGCTAGAGAGAATCAGGGACGATCCGTCAAAGCCCCTGCAAAGGAAGAGTTCCCAATATACGAAGCAGCTAGGCAACTAGCCGGAGATAGCGCTTAGCGAGATCTAGCAGAGTCAGCAACAGAAATAGCAAAAGCAGCGACAGTCACCAACGGCTTGTTCCCTCAGTCTCCACAAAAAGGATTACTCAGCAAAGCCCCAGTAGCGGTACCAGCAGGCGATCCAGACAGCACAAGCAGCAGCCTGGACTCATACAACATGTCTGACCATGGTGAAGTGGCTCCTGGACCAGGTCCTGCACCTGTACCAGAGCCTCTACCAAGGCTTAGTATCAAAGCACCATCACACAAGAGATTCAGTGGTGATGGGGAAGACCTCAAACCAGATGTATTCGATAGATGGTACAACTCAGTAGAACTCTACCTAGGATTGCACAACGTATCCCACCAGGCTGCAGGAGCAGGAAACTACTGAATTCTCTCTACAGAAGGATGAGCGCAAGAAGCGGCATTCCAAGCGGGAGACCTATTTGGAGAAAACCTCACGAGAGATCTCCCAGTAACCTATCTCAGGGAACAATTCCAATTACCCAAGCATAAGGATGATTTCTACCAGAAGTTCCCCAGCATCAGGCAATCCTGGAATGGACAAGTCCAGAAGATAATTATCATAGCTAGAGACCTACTCATGCATAGATCACGGCTACCAGAGGACACTATAAGTGACAATGCCTTCATACAACAATTCTTTACCAGTATGCACCCAAGGCTCCGGCAAGCCCTGGATACTCAGTACACTGGAGATGAGGACATCAACACTGTGATTGCTATGGCAGAAGGACTAGACTCTATCCATCGAAGTACCGGAGCGTATGGCAAGGAACACTATGATAATCAAGATAAGGAATCCAACCACAAGAAGAGAGAACACTAACCAAAGAAGAAGTTCAATAATGATGGAAACTCTGCCAAGAGGAAGGAACAAAGCAAGAAAGGAGCCTGCTTTACTTGTGGTGGTGAGGGACATATGGCAAAGAATTGCGCAAGCAAGAAGGACAAAGTAAATCTGAAGGTCAAAAGGGAAGCATCATCCAATCTGGCAAGAGAGCTCTGCGAATATGATGAGACATACATCAATACAATACCTGTTACAATCCTCTCCTCTCCGTGTGATACTTGCAGCAAGTAACTGATAGTCTTGAAAAAATCAATTCTTCTTAGCCTGACAGCTGTTGCGATAGCTAAGTCCGTGGACTCATATCTAGCAACGTCGATTGTTAGGCTCGCATAAGACCGTCAGGTCTTGGTTAGAGGAGATATAGTAGGTAAAGGTTTTTAGATTGAAAGTATGGTATATGAAAGAACTTAGATGGTTGCGTGAAGAACCCCTATCCCAGGCCTTTTGCTTTCTTCTTTTTTTTATCATGCGTTCATTGTTATTAGGTACAAGAGGCTTCGTGCAGCGCTAGCTATGGAAAGAACAAAACCTATAAATCAAACGAATAAACAAAAGAAACCATTTAACCTATTCCACCTGGGTGTCTGAAGATATACTTGGGCCGAAACCATTTGCCCGTTTAGTCCAAGAGAACTTTTTCCCAAAGGAAATTTTTAAAACACGGGACACCTTCATGTTTTTTTCAAGGAAATATACACGTAAGGAAGATAGTTAAACAAACAAACTACGCCAAGGAAAGCAAGGTCCGCTCTTCAGCTGGTGTCAGGGGGGGAGAGGTTTGGGATAGGGAATATGAGGGGAGGTCGTAGGTCATATCTGGCGGAAAGCCAGTCTTGGAGCTGGAGATGTAGTGGCTGAGGGCTCGTACGAGGTCGGGGTCGGTCCATAGTGTTGCGTCATGCACAAGGGAGGAGACCTCCCTCAGCAGGAGGTTCCTGGCCTCTGATCGGGCAGGGCAAGTGAGGATGGCATGCCGAAAGGACTCAGGTTCAATTCCGCATCGGGGGCAGGTTGTGTCTGGGCTTTCGTCAACCAGGAGCGGTGGGCGGCCAGGTCGCTTTTTGCTGCTCTCATTTGGTGGATCCTCCCAGCTACAAACTTCCTTAAGCCAATGAACGGGTGCGGGGAGGGGGAGGGGAGATAGTCGTAGTATGAGGGAGTGGGGGCATCGGTGGCCCAGTCTTGGAGGAGCATGTTCCTAGTGCGGAGTCGAAGGGCCCGGTAGGTTTTCCTCATCAGTTCGGGGGGTGGGATTTCCGTCCCTGTGTCACAACCGGTGACTAAGCAAGGAAGACTCTCACATGGTTAATAGTTATTAGTCATCGGTTTGTTATCTTTCACACTATGGGATTAGTTGACTAATAGGATTTCATATGACGATGCAATAGCGCGTCATTGGTTTACTGTGATTGGTTGATATTTGACATGACGTACGATTGTGGTCATGTGGTTTATGTATCTCGCACATGACTCATTGTTATGAGTCATGAGATTCACGTAGGTGACCTCGTTAGGGCACATGAGTTCTTTTATGGGTTTTGATGGGTTGCGAGATAAGGCCCAGCTGACTCAGAGAAAGTCAGCTGATAGATTTCACACTATGACTAACTATGAGTCATGAGTCGCGTGAAGCAAGGGTATGAGTCACGCAGGGTTAGGGATGAGGGAAGAACCCCTATATAAGGGCACCCTCGGGGCATGGGATTTGGGTTCTTCACGCAACCATCTGAGTTCTTTCCTCAGATATACTTTCAATACAAAAATCTTTATCTATCACGCTTTCGGGAATCAAGACGAGACCGTCTTATATGAGCCTAGCGATCGACGTTGCTAGAGAGGAGTCAAAGGACTTAGCTATTGCAACAACGTATCGGGCAAGGAAGCAGTGATCGTTAGGAAACTATCGGTTGCCTGCTGCAAGTATCACCCTGACAAGAGAGGATTGTAACATTTGGTTGCGTCAAACAGCAGCACCTAACAAACAGACACAAAGGAGACTAATAACGAAAACGACATCGACCCCCTAGCGGAAAATCTCGATCTTTCATCACTAGGAGAAGGACTTGAAAGGGCCTTAACGGAAGAGAGGGTACCAAGCCCTCGACACCAGAGCCACCATCACCAATTGTATCAGAAGAAACAGAAGAACCAGGAAGGACACGACGAAACACGATGGCGGCTACAGCAGAACGGGGAGGAGCAACCTCCTTAGAAACAACCCCGATCCTGAACCCGGAGCAGCTGAGACAAATAATTCGATCCTTAGGGGGAGGAAACAGGAAGCACAAGGCCAAGCAACCGTAGGTTTACCGAGGAGAACGATACAAACTACGAGGATGGCTAGCCCAACTCATAGTATACTACAGGCTGGTAGGATGGCAACATGGGCATGATGAGGAAAAGATTCTCTATGCAAGAAGCCTCCAAAGGAACAACGCGGGAACATCGATCACATCTTACGCAGAAGAAAGAATCACCCAAACCTGGGACAACTGGGCAGGATTCAAAGCAGAATTAGGAAGACAATTTGGGGTAATAGACGCCAAGGGAGAAGCAAGGATCAAACTAAAAAACATGAAACAAGGGAAACAATCGATCATGGAATATTGGTACGAATTCCGCCTTGTGGCTAGGGAGGCCTAGTTAGATGACCCAACCAGAGGGGAACTACCTCTGGGAGGAATGATCATAGAACTACAGAACGCCTCGGGAGGTAGCAGCGAACAATACGAGGACCTCGAAGTGCTAGCCCAATGGGCAATAAGGAAAGAAACCAAGTTGGCAACGGTCAGACATATCCAAGATTCGCCATCAACAAAAAGCATGCAACCAGAGATGGTCAAACCCCGAAACCCAGATGGAACATACCGACCCACAAAAAATGGCAATCAGAACTACGGCCACATTATGGAATTGAACCCGACTCGGAAAAACGGCTAAGATTCAATATCTCAAGGGAAGAATTCCAAAGAAGGATACGAGAACAACTATGTCTCAAGTGCGCAGAGCCTGGACACTTAGCCAGGAGTTGCCCGAAAAAAGACGGACCCAAACCATTCAACGGACAAGCCAGAAGCTGGCAACCCGCGAAGAAAACCGCCCCGGGGCAAACCCGACCAAAGATTAGGGAAATCGAGGTCCAACAGGAACCTGAACAGTCAGGAAAGGACATATGTCCCCAGTAAGAGATGGTCTGAGGGAGAGACCCGAACGAAAACTCATCATCATGTAGAACTACTATGCGGCACGCAACTACACCGATACACTCGAAAACGACAATGACCACATTATCGTCAAGATACAACTACACGGCGGAAAAGAGTCAGTCACCATCAGGGCCATGATTGACTCAGGAGCAACAGAAGACTTCATTAAGCGCGAAGTCTGCAACAAACACAGGATCAAGATGATCAAAGCAAAAAACCCAACGTAGATTTACCTTGCGGACGGAAAACCAAGCGGTATGGGACCTGTTACCCATATGACGAAGTACCTATGGACATTAGTTGCCATAGGGAATTGGCAACCTTCCAAGTGGCAAATCGCCAAAACCATGAGGTCATCCACGGGATGTCATGGTCAAGAGAGCACTATCCAACAATCGATTGGAACGACAAAAGGATCACATTCAACCGCAAACGATGTACGACTTGGTGTCTCAAAAGTTTGCCCATTCCATATGCGATACCGGAAGAAAAAGCCCAGGAAGAAAATCTCATTACCAGATTCTCCAAAATCCAGGCCAAGGATAGTCCGACGGCCAATAACCAAAGCTTCAGAGTTAAGAAGCTATCCACGGAGGCCAGAGTGCCTATGAAGGGAACAGGAATAGCGGCAGGACACGACCTCTACTCAATCGAAGGAACCGACGTTCCTGCCGGAGGGTGAGCAATTGTTGGGACAGGAATAGCTATCGAACTGCCTCACAACACCTATGGACGACTTGCACCACGAATCAGTCTAGCTGTCAAACACTGACTCATGACAAATGCAGGTGTGATAGACTCCGACTACAGAGGAGAAGTGAAGGTGGTCCTAGCCAACCTCGGAGACCAACCATATAGAGTGGAAAGAGGAGACCGGATCGCACAACTAATTATCGAAAGAATCGACAAAGGGAACTACCAGAAGTAACCCAGTTGGACGACACCAGGAGAGGAGATCAGGGTTTCAGAAGCTCAGACACCACCATTGACCAGAGCGTCACGAGTCAGAAGGCCAAAGCACATATGGAGATCAATGAGATATCGGCAAGACCCTTCGGACAGTTTTACCGAACGTGGGGAAACGACGGTCATCATAAGATGGGATGAGATCGACAATGAAATTCAACTTGAAGCAATCAACATTAGCACCGAGCTGGCGATAAAAAACAAGAAAAACAATGAGGACCAGGATATTAGGGACACAGTTTCCCAAGAATATCATTACCTCCTTGATGTGTTTGAAAAAGGAGAAAAAACGAGAGTCCCACCCCACCGACCAGGCATCGATTTATGAATCGACCTGGAAGAACGAAGAACGGTAGCCACCAAGAAGATATAAGCCCTCAGTTACGATCAACTGGAGGAGCTACACCGATACATCAAATAAAATGAAGATCGAGGATGGATCCGAAGAGTAAAGTCAGGAAGGGCTTCACCGATCATGATTGTCAAGAAAAAGGATGGCAAACTCAGACTCTGCGCCGACTATCGGGCGCTCAACGATGTCACCAAGAAGGATCGACCTCCGCTACCGCTCATTAGCGAAGCACTGCATAGACTGGAAGGAGCCAAATACTTCACCAAGCTGGATATCAAGGACGCATACCACAACATTCGAATCAGAGAGGAAGACGAATGAAAGACAAGCTTTTCAACAAAACTAGGGACTTACGAGTACCTAGTCATGCAATTTGGACTATGCAACGCACCCGCAGCATTCCAACGATGGATGAATGAGGTCCTTATGGAGCAGGTCGATATGTGTTGCATCGTCTATCTGGATGACGTACTCATATAATCGAATACCCTACAACAACACCGAAAAGACGTCAGCAATATCCTGAAGGCAATTCGAAAATCAGAGATGAAGGTCAAACCATCCAAATGCGAGTTCCAGCAAAACGAGACAGAATACCTAGGATATATCATTGGACAAGAAGGGGTCAAGACTGACCCAATCAGGACACAAGCCATCTGGGACTGGATAACACCCAAGAAAATCAAGGAAATCCAATGTTTCCTGGGATTCTGCAACCTCTATCGACGATTCATAGAAGGGTTCTGTTGGACGGCCAAACCACTATATGCGAAAACGGAATGCATTGGCAACTGTGACTGGGGAGACAAAGAACAGCAAGGGTTCAACGAATTAAGGACAAAAATCACCACGGCACAACTACTGGTCTACTTCGACCCCCTAGCACGGACCAAAATCGAAACAGATGCCTCGAAAATATGGCTGCTCTGGTATACTGTAATAGCAATGCCAGGACGGAAAATGGAGACCAGTGGGGTACTGATCCAAGACAATATCGGACGCCGAATGCAACTACGACATACACGATAAGGAACTACTGGCCCTAGTTCAGGCATTCCACGAATGGAAAAGATACACGATAGGAAATCCGAAACCAATACGGGTTCTCACAGAGCACAAGAACTGAGTCCCCTTCATGACAACGAAGGAACTAAATGAATGACAAGCAAGATGGATGCAAGAATTAACTTAATACAACTTCAAAATTGCATACCCACCAGGAAAGGAGGGAGGAAAGCCAGCCGCCCTGACAAGAAGAGAAGGCGACCTACCCACGGCAGGAGATAAGAGCCTCACTCGAAATGTGGGAATCTTACTGCCGAGGGAACGATACTGGGATATCCCAGAAACCGAAGATATCAAACTCGATATAATGGAGATAACTGAATTTCAAGACAAGGACGAAGGAGAGATACAAAAAGCAACCAACGTCGACGACGAGATACAAGACATCAAGAGAAACTTGGACGAAGGAAGAAAAGAAATAAAGGAAGTAGCGCTGGGGCTATGCCAATGGAAGGACGGCCTCTTATGGTATCAAGGAAAGATTGGGATAGCAAAGGACGAAGGGATACGAACAACTCTTATCGGTATAGATCACGAACCCCCATAAGCGGGACATGGTGGAACAGCACACACTACCAAACTCATCAGCCGACGACAGTATTGGCCAAAGCTAAGAGAATACAACAAACGATTCAGAAAGAATTGCGACACAGGTCCAAGGACCAAAGTGGTCCGACATGCACTCCACGGATTGCTGCAATGAAACGAGGTCCCCGATCGACTATCGAAATGAATAGCTATGGACTTCATTACGGACCTGCTGAAATTAGAAGGATATGACACTATACGGGTGGTCATCGATCGGCTGACGAAAATGAGCCCTTTCATTCCATGCTCGAAGGACTTAGCCACACGGTAGTTCGCCTATCGCTTCAGGAAAGAAATAGTCAGGCTACACGGACTACCACCTGATATCATCTCCGCCAGAGGGACACTATTTACCTCCGACCTATGGAAAGAAATTACGGGGAAATTAGGAATGGAACGAACACTCAGCACAGCTTGCCATCCACAAACAGACGGACAGACCGAACGGACCAATGCCATATTGGACCAATGCCAACGAGGATACATCAACTATTAACAAGACGATTGGTGTGGTTACGTACAACTGGCACAATTTGGATATAACAACGGACATCAGGGGACCATGAAAAACACACCGTTTTTTGCGATTTACGGAATCAGTCCCCAATAATAGATGATCGGTCATCTGATCCAAGGAAAGCAAACAAACCGGAAGAAATGACTCAGTTACATGAGTCATTAAGGAACGAGATTGTTGCCCACAATTACGATAAATGAATACTACGATCTACACAGAAAAGCGGATCCGAACTTACAATCAGGAGATATGATGTTGTTGTTGCTACGCGATATCAAGATCACGAGACCATCAAAGAAACTGGACTACAAGAAAATCGGACCATTCACAATCTTGGCAAAGATTGGGGTCAAGCGCATATAAGCTGGCCTTATCACCCTCAATGGCAATACACAACATATTGCACATCTCCCTTCTCCAATCTTACCAAGCCAACCGATTCCCCTCACAGATCAAAGAACCCCCTCCTCCTATTCATATGGAAGGAGAAGACAAATACGAACTTGACGAAATCATTGACTCTCGACTCCCGTACAATAAGCTCCAATATGGAGCGAAGTAGAAAGGCTACTCACCAGAACACAATAAAGTCTGGTACCCCGCAGAAAACTTGAACCTTGCCGAACACAGTGTCCAACGATTCCACCGGGGCTACCCAGGAAAGCCTGGAGTGGATACGCGTCACGATCAACAGATCGTCCTCGGCACCTCCCCCAATCATTGAACAAGAACAACATTCGCGTAGCCCAGAGAGCAACGCCCAGAAGGTTGCCCGCAACGCTACCCTCACTAGCCCGGAATGCTCGGGCACACCAAAAAGAGAGATGGTGCATGTCTTCTGGAAATTTACGGACTGCACTAATGATGAATGTCAAATTCATCTAAGCGAAAAACAAGTGTCAGGCTGGTACCCACAATTCACCAGAAGATCGAGAAAACCGACTGTCGCCCACGACCACGACTGCGAACAGGAGATGGCAGCGAACCCAGGACGGGACTAGGTCACACAACAACCTCATCGGAGGAGAGCCAGAAGGGCTTATCACGAAATCACATGCTCGGAACCTTATTTCAACGACAATTGCAACGAACACCGATGGGAAACGGTGGAGGCCGGCTATTACCCCTGACAAGTAGTAGAAAAAGGGACACTGTTCTAGAATGCCAGAATGGAACACAAGAAGAGAAGAGCCGTGAGGACACAGCTGGAGGGTGAGGGGAGCGAAAAAACCATCGTTCTGGATGTGGAAGCCCTTGAAACAACGATCTTGGGCCTCCGAAGCCAACTCGATTGTGCTGCACAAACCATCGTTGGAAACAGACAAAGACCTCGAACGACTCGATAAGGAAAAGGAAAAACTCCGGCAAGCCAACAATCGAACAAAAGAGAGGATAGGCACAATCAGGGGTATGCTCTTGAAGGAAGGAGTCTAGCATCGTGGGACCGATGCAAGAGGGGGAAGGGAGCTAATGTCAGAAACGGTGACTAAGCAAGGTAGACTCTCACATGACTAATAGTTATTAGTCATCGGTTTGTTATCTTTCACACTATGAGATCAGTTGACTCATAGGATTTCACATGACGACGTAATAGCGTGTGATTGGTTTATTGTGATTGGTTGATATTTGACATGAGGCACGATTGTGGTCATGTGGTTTATGTATCTCGCACATGACTCATAGTTATGAGTCATGGGTTTCACGTAGGTGACCGCTTCGGGCACATGACTTGTTTTATGGGTTTTGATTGGTTGCGAGATAAGACGCCGCTGACTCGGACGAGTCAGCTGATGGATTTCACACTATGACTAACTATGAGTCATGAGTCGCGTGACGCGAGGGTATGAGTCACGCAGGGTTAGTGTTGAGGGAAGAACCCCTATATAAGGCACCCTCGGAGCGTGGGATTTGGGTCCTTCACGCAACCATCTAAGTTCTTTCATACGCTATACTTTCAATAGAAAGATCTTTATCTATCACACTTTCAGGAATCAAAACGAGAGCGTCTTATATGAGCCTAGCGATGGACCTTGCTAGATAGGAGTCAAAGGACTTAGATATCGCAACAAACTATCGGGCAAGGAAGAAGTGATCGTTAGGAAACTGTTGGGTGCCTGCTGCAAGTATGACCCGGAGATGAAAGGATTGTAACATCCTGGAGGGGGGGGACTAAGCCGGACCAGGGGGAGGCGTGTCAGGCCTCCTTGTACTGCGAGGGTGAGGTGAGCCACTGCGTCGACCGAGTGGTGCTTCCTTAGTGGGGGTGAGGCAACCTTTGTTCCCCAACTGAGGGGGAGGTATACAGAGGAGAGGCCCTTCGTAAGATGCCTGAACGAGCCTTGGGCTTTAAAGCCATAGAGGGAGGGAACGGATGGAGCGACCCTGGCCGCGGCGGGGTTGCCGTCTGGGTGGGCGCATGCGATTCTGACGTTGGCGAGCCGTCTTCTGTATCTGCAGTAGGAGATGATGCGGGGAAGGGACGCTTCGCGGGATTGGATATTGGTGGGGGTGGAGAAGAAGTTGTTTATCGTCCACCTTTGCACTCTATGCAAAAGGCTGTTCATTCCCCTGAGTGCTGAGGAGTTGGGGGTGAATAGGTCCACCCCATAGGTGAGTATCGGAAGGAGGAGGCCATTTGGGATGCGATAGCAGAGGAAGGGCCTGACGCCCGCCCCTGGGGAGGACAGGCGCTTTACGAACGAGAAGACGGCCTGGGCACATGAGAGCCTATGCCTGAAGTGGTGGGTGGTGGTTAGGGCGGGGGTGAACCAGTATCCTAGCCATCCAACTACATAGGAGGGGTGAAAGAACTGACCTTCCAGTTCAATGGGGGCGGTTGAGGGGGGGGTCCTTTGCCTTGGGGTCCGCCGATTGATAAGCTCTGTTTTGGGGACCGAGAAGGACACGCCTAAGCCCTGGCCCCTTGTGGTGATGGTGGAGAAAAGTCCTTGTAGTCGCCGTATGTTACGCCTATAAGAGGGGGAGGCCACGGTTACTGAGAAGTCGTCGACGTAGGAGACCATGAGGCCCTTGGGTACTGACATGTGTAGGGGGGCGACGTATAACAGGAAGAGGAGGGGGGATAGGCGGGACCCTTGAGGGGTGTCGACAGAGACCAGGGCGTGGACATTTGGGGAGCCTTGGAAGACTAGGGTACAGGTTCCCCCTGATAAAAAGGAGGAGACCGAGTCGACCATGTAGGAGAGAACCTGGGAGGCCAGGAGCCTGGCCCTAAGGATGGAGGTGTTGACGTTGTCAAAGCCAGGTTTAATGTCCAGCAAGAGGGTGGAGACCTTTAGCTTAGGCCTCTGGAGGGTTCTGATCTCGTGAGAGAGAGTGAGGCAGGCGTCTGATGAGCTGAGGCCGGGAAGGGAGCCGCATTGGTTTGGGTGGAGCAGGCCTTTGGACCTGGCGATGGCGGATAGTCTTACCGTCATTACTCGCTCGAGGACCTCTGATATAGTTTTGAGCAAGACTATGATGCAGAAGGAGGAAGGACCCTCGTAGGAGGCCTTGGCCGGCTTGTCCAGGACGACACCATCGGTGTCTTTTTGGGTGCGGGGGTGTTACCCGAAGGCAAGTAGGCGGGACAGATGGTCCCGGATGATCGACCGGTTGATCAAGTTGACCTTTTTCGATACGGAGTAGGGGACCTCGTCGGTACTGGCGCGGAGGATGGAGAGGATTTCGAGAGGGCGTGTGTGATCTCGGCTTTAGATAAGGGGAGGGCGGAGGGGTTTTTCTTCAGACGACCTCTGTCGGGAAGGGTGCCTTTGGGGGGGAAGAAGTGGTCGAGCAGTGCTTGGTTAATCTTCACTGGATCACAGGCACCAGGGGGTGAGGGGAATATAGGGGTCTTTCTTGGGGCGATCAGTTGTTTGGCCGTCCAGATGTTGTTCGGGGAGGTCTTGGAGAGGAAGTCAGCCCAGTAGGAGGCTCTGGCTGTTTTACTGGCTTTGAAGTAGCTGAGCTTGGACTGTCTCGCCGTAAGGAAGGTGTCAGGGGTATGGGGCTTCTTGACGCTGCGGGTGGCCTTTGTACACTCTTTTCGGAGGGTGGTGAGAAGGCGGGTCCCGCAAGGCTTGGACCTTGAGCAGGGGTGGGAGCGGGGTGCCGTAGCTTCTATTGTTGTTGTGAGGGCGTTGCGAGCGGAGGAGAACCATTGGTCGAGCTGGTTGGGGGAGGGGGCTACGGGGCGTGGTGGGACTAGCCAGTCCTTGAGTTTGCCGGTCAGGCTTGGCCAATTGGCCTCTCGGAAGCGTGGTTTGCGTTTGTCCTTATGGGGCGATGGGGGTCATAAGGAAATTAATATGGGGGTGTGGTCGGACCCGGTAGAAGGGAGGGTTGATGTGTCCCATGAGGGAAAGGCGGGAAAGATATGACGGGTGGCGAAGGCCATATTGATGGCGCTGGGTCTGTGGGTACCTGTGAAGGCAAACAGGGTGTATACGCCCGGGGTGTTGAGCAGGGGGAAGCCCAGGAGGGAGACTTGGTCAAAGTAGGGGGCGGACTCCCATTCCTCCTTGCAGGAGAGGAGCCGGGAGGGATCAGATACTGCGTTATCGATATTAAAGTCGCCTGCGAGCAGATAGGAGTACTCTGCCTCCAGGAGGGACGACTCCGCACAAACTGAGTGGGGAGAAGGGGGTAGAAGCCTGGCGTAGGTATTGCCAATCTTCAAGTGGGAAAAAACTGAGCCGAAGCAGCCTTGTGGCGTAAAAACATCCCACGCCATGAAGTTGTCTGTCTCCCAGGCAAAAAAAGGAAGCACCACAAATTTATGCAAAAACTTTTGGGATACGTAGCAGGCCAGTCTGGGCCGGGCAATGGGTGGGGAAAAAGACATAAAACCACCACAACTGGGAAGAAAACCTTTGGAAACAGGGGGGGTTTTGAAGTAAAACAATATCAACAGGGGGGCCGTCCGCAAGGGAGGAGAACAAGGAAAGAAACAGGTCCCAGCAACCCAGCTGTTGGGTTGAACGAGGGTAGGTGAGTTCGCCGGAGCCTGTCTGTGGCGAGGGGAGAGAGAGGGATTTTTAATCATTTCAGGGACGAAGCCGAGGGTTCGAGGGAGTTACTGGCCGCAGGCCCCAGCCAGTCGATGCTGGCTGGGGCCCGCGGGGGGGCGCGGACATCTCTGGAGCGAGGGAGGGGCCTGGGGGTGGAAAGGTCAACGGTCTGGGTTAGAGGGGCTTTGGGAGTAGAGGGTGCTTGTTGGCCATCGTCGTCCACCTACATGGCTTCCTCACTGTCGGAGGAGGCGTCAGATAGTTCCTCATCGGAAAGTGGGGGGGCCTCAGGTTTGTGGACGGGGGATTGGTCTAGCCCGGCATTCTTTGTGGAAGGCATTGTGGTCGTCGCCGCAGTTAGGGCAGTGGGGGGGGGACGTAGGATAGCAATAAGGGACGGCTCTGGTGTCCCCTCCCTTTGGGCAGGTAGGGTTCTGGCATCTGTGTACCGAACGAGTATGATGAAGCGCACAATAGGGGCAGGTGGGGTGTTTCTGGGTGCATCGGGAAGAGGTGTGTCCAAGGCGGTAGCAGTTGGTGCATTGGCTGTAACAGGTGGCTTGGGTCGTTTTCTCGACCTTGAGCCGCTTTGAGAAGAGGAAGAGGGCCGGGAGGAGCATGGGAACGTCGTCTGGGGTAACGAACACAACCACCGAAGTGGCCTGCTTTGTGAGCCTAACAGCGAGGCTCTGGTTCAGGTACCGGGCCCCCCCAATCGTGACCTCCTTCGCGTTGGGGATGGATTTCTTGATCAAATGGAAGCACTGGTCGTCGTCTTCTGGGAGGATATGGGTTGGGATTGAGTGAATTGCCACCTGTACAGTGGTTGGCGCCTTGGTAAACGTAAGCCAGGGGGTGTCCCCTAACAGGGAAGGACTGGTAGAGGCGGGGGTTGAGAGCATACAAATATGGGTGTCGGACTCTGCAGGGGTGTTAGGGTCGGTGCCGGTAAGGGAGATGGCACCCTGATTGTTGACCTTGGCTATGGAGACTTTGGGGAGGAGATAGTTGTAGTCAGTGAGGCTGGTGGTAGCGATGTTGGGAAACCTAGTGGTTATGCCTTGTGCGAGAGCGTGAGGGGTGGGGTTAGTTCTGACAGTGAAGAAACGTCTCGAAGCCAAGGGGAGGGAGGCAGGGGACCTTATACTCGTGTCCCCATGCTCGCAACCTGTGTGGCTGCGGTTCTCTTTGTCCTCTTCTTCTTGTTCCCCGGGGCGGAGCCGGCCGCGTGTGCAAAGGTGGAGGGTGGTCTTCTGAGCATAGTCGGGGTGGAGGATGGCAGAGGTAAAGGAGGACAGGTCATATTCGCCGGCACAAAATTGCTCGCCTCCCAAAAGTGTGGGAAGGCCTTGGTATAAAGTTTGGGATTGCTGAACATTTTCTTGAGGCGGTTGTCGTAGAAGGAGCAGTGGGCGGAGGGGTCAAGTGTATCATGGGGGCGGGGGGGAGGACAGGCCAATGGGGGAGTGCAACCGGTACAGGTTACTGTTTAATTTCAACTATCGTTTTGATACTTAGTATGTTTTATGATTGAGTTTGATACTCATGATGTTTTATGTTTGGTTTCGAGTATCGTTTGATACTCAGTATGTTGTAGTTATTGTGTCAAGGTATCGTATGATACTTGATATGTTTTATGTAACGTTTCAAGGCTACCGTTTTGGGAGTCCGTATGGTTATTGTTTACAAGGCTCCGCTTAGCCTGACAAGTGTGTTTAAGACCTGCTATTCTCTAGACTTAGAGAGGGCACACTTCGACAGACAGAGTTTTCAATATACTCGGTCGAACAGTTACTTCTTCAGTTCTCTTCGAGAATCCATTAAGACCAAACATTCTTAGCTATTAGGATCTACTTGGTAGTTGCGATATAGTAAGAAGTTTGTTACAACAACTTAGTCTAAGCCTGTAGTACTTAGTCTCGTTACATACCGCACTTTTGTATAGAGATAGTATCGTTACCTTATCGATTTCCGCCACCACACAGGAGGTGGTTACAGGGAGGGTGAGAGGGGGCCCGGCTTGGAGGGACAGGAGGGCCCTGTGGGGCAGCTGGGGGGGAGGGCGGGATTTCCTCTTGCAGGGAGGGGTCCAGGCGGGCCCCTCGGGGTGTGGGGGCGGTGGGGGCTGTGAGGCGGGCCCTGGGGCGGGCCGTGGGGGCAGCCGACGTTACCCAATGTCACAGGTCGCGTAGGGCGGACTGGAGGGGGCGGATGTCCTCCTGAGTTGCTGATTCGCTGGCAACTTTGGCGGAAAGGGTGGCTAGGTTGGTGCGGAGTTCCTGATTTTCTTTCCGCACTTGGGAAAGCTGGGTGGTGACAGTGGCCCGCTGGGTGGTGATGGCCACGAGGCCGGAGACAGTGGCGCAGAGTATGGAGGGGATGGGACCTTCGCCGGCTGTGATGGTTTGCAGGGGATGGGGGGAGAGGTCATGTACCAGGTCGGGGTTGAGCTAGAGGCTATTCCTGGTTTCTACGAAGATTTGTGCTAGGAAGGCGAGAGGGGGGGAGGGGCGAGAAGAGGGGGACGCTGAAGGAGCCTACTGGAGGCGGGGAGTGTTGGCTCAGGAGATGGCAGCAGCCAAGGCCTGATTGCCTGGGTGTATGGGTTCGACCTCCATCGGGAGAGAGAGGGAACGGGGAGGGGCTGGGCGATGTCCTGTAAGCAAAGGGGGGTGTGCGTTTGTGTAGAATGTAGGTGGGGGTACACAAATGCCAGGCCTTTCTCTTCACTTTTTTTTTCACTTTTTTTGTTTTTTTCATCATGTGCTTTGTATTAACAACCTACGGGACCAAGGACTACGTGCAGCGCTAGTTATGATAAAGAAAGAACCCCATCCCCACTTCAAACCAACCGGCACCAGGGAAAAAGCCGTCAACCCAAGTCCCTCTGGTACGAGAGCAACCGCACACCAGCCGCGCAAAATAGGAAATCAAACTCCGACTAAAGGGGCGGAATAAGAAAATCAAATAAATACACGGGGAGGAATCAACAGGAAAACCCTTGCCGTAGACACCAACAACCAAATAAATAATTGTTATAACCACTATGAAACCCATGGTAACCGACAATGAAAGAACAACAATGGGGGTGCGTGAGCCACTTACAACTCTGCGGCAATGCAACCATTACTGAGGAACCCAAGGCGTAGACATCTGCCACCGAGGGAGGGCAATACGACGACTGAGCATAACCGAGGGGCGGGCCTGGGGAGAAGTCGCAAGGTAACGGGAAGGGGCAGTAAGGTGCCAGCCAAGCGAGTGGATTGTAGCTGTAACCGAGCAAAGGGACGAGATCTGAAGGGGGACAGGAGGGGTAGACCCAATAACCGTGGAAACTATCGGTAACGATGTGCGTGTCTGACTAGCCAGCCACTAATGGAAGGAAAGAGAAATGAGAAATCGACCGTGGCCTGTTGAAATGTTTTCTCCTACTGCAGACCGTAGTCCCAGCCGTCTGTAACATGGGCGAAAGGGGGTTGCTGACCCTGTGAACGCTAAGCAAGGCAGGGAAGTGCACGCGAAATGAGGCGGTGATCGAGCCAAACAACCCCTAGAAACCAAGA
>Ga0307507_10006558_pt1 | contig 17747 bp, 23 predicted proteins | sample 7_EM_MG_FD_207223 | JGI IMG/M metagenome (GOLD analysis project Ga0307507, IMG submission 207223) | Populus trichocarpa ectomycorrhiza microbial communities from riparian zone in the Pacific Northwest, United States - 7_EM | ecosystem: Host-associated > Plants > Roots > Unclassified | place...
GTATTCGTCTCCCCTTCCATTTATTTCCATACCTTCCTCGTGTATATATGGACACTTTAGATCTCCATTTACAATTAAGTCGCTCACTCAATTCTCCCACACTTGCACTGTTACAATATTTACTATTTCAGGAGCCCGGCCTATAAAGCATTTAATCGTCTCATTAACAGCAAGGTGGGTTCTAGGAGTGTAGAGCTTCCTACAAGTAAGTTAAAGGTGCTTAGCAAGCTCATAAACTCTATCAAATATAGATCTAGGTGTAGGGTCGTCCTTTAGCCATAGTTTAGTGCATTAAAAGTAGCGCTTAAGCTGCTGAAATCTAACGATTGATATGTACTTTTTAACGATATACTCAGTACCAGTAGAGTCTAAATCACCCCAGTAGTCCTTAATGCTTAATTCCCTAGTAAGGCCCATATGAATAAGCACTGCTAAGTACGCCTAGAGTTCTTCTTTACATATTGGCTGCCATGGCCGCGGGTGCTCTAGTTCCTCATCTAGTTAGTTAAGCTCTGTAAACTCGTTTGTCCACTCCACAAGCTTATCTATAATATTATCCGTAAAAAACTGACTAAATAGCTCCAAAGGATTATGTAGATCAATATCTGGAGGGAGGTTTGCTGTACCATGGTCATCAAAATCGTGTATATTAAGAGGTACGAAATCGGGAAGCGGCCAGGGCTTGGGGGGAGATTTTTTGGCAATCCGATAAGGCGGAACGTGATATTGAGTAGGCTGAACAAGGTCTATATCATCAGAAGTACGATTGGAAGGCATGGTGGTGGATAATCAATTATTGAAATCTATATAGATGCACGCGTTGTTTTGATTCTGGTGTTCGCGCACGGACCAACTTACAGATGGACGCCACCGTTCGAAGGGATAGAATCAATAGGATCAAGCCATGATCATACGCGTACTTTTGATTCTGGTGTTCGCGCATGGTCCAACTATCGTAGGACTTCACCGTTAGAAGGGATAGATACCTATGTCTATGAACTGCCTCTGCGAGCACGCCCGTGATCGCGCCTGCGCCCGCGCCCGCGCCCGTCGCGCGCCCATACCCAAAACATTACCTCGCATTTGCCTCCCTATCCCCACCCCAGCCTCTAACTATTGAGTGCCGCCGCGGCTGCCCAGCTGGCTCTATTCGCGTTAATACATCAACTCGTCGCGAGCCATCAGAATTTGAACAGAATAACGGGTATATACGCGTGGGCGTAGGCGCGGGCGCGGTTGCGCACTGATGCAGATGCAAACAAACTTAAATTTACGTGATATTCTAACTTTATTAGGAAGGAACTAAACTCAATTAGTGGGGGGTGTCCGTGTATCAATTGGGGGGTGTCCGCGTATCAATTAGGGGGTGTCCATTTACCGCTTCCCTATTTTTAAGCCGTAGAGCTGACCGTTATTTATTTTTAGAGGTACTCTTGTCACCTTCGCCATCAGTGACATGTGGCCGTAAAGTTTTTCCACTTGAAGCTTTTATCCATCTCGATGACCTCCAGAGAGGATATCACCGACCAACAAAGCAATATCTTGATCCGAAGGTCCAACTCCGTGAAAACGCTTCCTCTAGCATATTGCAGCATTATGAAGCTGACAAACAAAAGATCATCCAAGGACGCAGCACGTTGTTTGAGTGGGTTGCTGTCGAACGGACAAGTCATTCATAAGAACTCTGTCGATTGAAGCTGGCTCTAGAAGCTCTCTATATACATAAGGAAGGGGTAGTTGACTAAGTCGGTCAGCGAGTCGGTGACCGTGTCGATGGCCGAGTCGTTGACTGAGTCATAGGGTGGTACCTGACAGTGACCTCGACGATCGACAGTTGCGGGTGTTACCTCCTTTCACGCAACTGATCCGCGTGATAAGATATACGGTTGTCGAACGGACGATCAAGAATGAGGACTCTATATTCTTGAAATGAGACTTTGGAGCCCCTATATATATACAAGGGGACTTGCTGCACCTGACGATCAATCAGTCGCTAAAGTATGCGCTGAGGCTACTGCTTACACTCTGTTACGCATGTTGGAGCTACCTGTCCCTCAATTTGACCGCAATCAGGCAGATCCAAAGCACGGTCTTCCGTCTTGGCTTTGAGACTATTCCTCAAACCCTAATAATGCTAGTTACACCTACACACCGTTCATTAGCAATAAAGGGGACCGTTTTTCCGCGAGTGGGAGAACCTGCCGGGGACGTTCTCGGCTCGAAGTGAGTAACTTGTTCAGTGATCTTTTTGGACTGGGTTAAAGTTGGAGCGGAGTGGAGTGAACTGGTTGCTAGCCTTAATAGGCAAGCGTTAATCCTGTTTAGGAATGAGCTCAAATTCACTCCTCTCCAGTCCAAAAATATCACTGAACTTGTTCCAAAGCGAATTTTACAAGACTTATCTAAGGGGTATTGAGTTTGACACTATTGCGTACGCAAGCCCATCTCTAAAGTCCGAGCCTTATACCGAGTATAATGCTGTAGAGAGGGACATTGATATCAAAACCCGTGAAAGGAAACTACTTTATAATATCAAGCGGTGGGAAACAGAAACAATGCACGGGGATCAAGAAGTAGCTGACAGCAGAATATTCGACTGGCCTCCAAACACAAAACCTCCGAGTCGACACGGGTTTGAAGTCTGGCTTGAGCACGCAAACGTCCCGCAGGAATATGCGCTTTCCTATTCACACGTCTAAAAAGATATAAAAAACAGCTATATCAAATCCATTACTACTACCACTCTCACGCTCTGTGAAGGGCGATCCTTCGTGATCACTTCTAAGGGATACCTCGGACTCGCACCTAGTCAAAGTCAAGTTGGTGATGCGCTGTGGGTTCTACAGGGTGGTCGAGTGCCTTTTATTCTCCGTAAAGCTACGGGGAGAATGAAACAGGAGGCGCGAGCTACTATATTCTGTCAGAACTCGTGTGAGGATCAAATTGAAGAGAATCTAGCTACTTATGTAGGACGGAGTAACCCCTTGAACTAGGCCCTATTTGGTGTCTGACATATTCTCACCGGCAAAGCCTACATACACGGAATCATAGATGGAGAGGTTGTACAGAGTGCGAGAGAGTTAGATGTGGAGGAAGCGGTTTTATTATAATGTTCTCCCAAACACTTCATTGCGTTAAAACTCCATGCACGTGCTCATGGTCTGGGTTTCGGAGTAGCGAGCGTTATAAGGAGGCTGGATAAGGAGATAAATTTTTTATTTCCACAAACGCGTGTCTGCCTGAAGGACTGAGACGAATTCTAACCATAGCTCTTCCCTCGCAACCTTAGTCCCAGCTGTGTGGCAAAGAAGAGCCTGAATTTAACAACCATCGCAGCAGGAGCAGACCTGATACTTTCATAAGTAACCACCCTAATCATTCTCTATACCAACGGATAATACGGAGAGCTCACCTGTGTGCATGAAGTCCCATCACACCAAGCTGATCCTGCTACATTACCATTGATTTCGTAACAGTTTACATTCACTTCGCAAGTCTCGGCAAGTGCTTGGACACATGTCACAACACCGTTGCCACTTTCGACCGTGCCTGGACATTCTTTACAAGCGTAGTTGCAACCATAGCATGGCATGCCTGAGCAATCAGTATCCCTCCGAAAAACATCGGGAAGGGCATTGGTTGGATTCGTGGATGCAATGGAAGTAAAAAGTGCCGAAGCAAAGAGGATGGGAGCAAAGAGCATATTGACTGATCGAAGAATTTGAATTTTTGTGAATGGAGTAGAGTTGTCGGAAAGACGATTAGATTGTGGTGGTCTAAAACAAAGATGGAGGATTGTATTAAGCTGAGCATGGGATATTTATATTCACAATAGAGCTGACACAGCATCTATATGTCTAAAAATATCAGTGGATAGGTTTTATTGTGACGTACTTTCTTACAGTACCATAATCAGTATTCAGCGACTAATTCCAGATGAACAGTTTAATAAAGTTTTTAGGTATCACATAAGACCTAGTAAGCACAGCACGGAGCCAATCCGGCGGCAAGAATACTGGCAAGCGGATAGAGTTAAATAGCTCACTCAATGGGTACTAGGCATCAAAAACAGTAGTAAGACAGTAGTAAGACGGTGGTAAGGAAATCCGATTCAGGTCAACAGTAGCTTCATCAACCAAGAAGTATAAAAAGTTGTTACGTATAAAACATGCATGTACCAGTATAATTAATCATTGAATATGTGATGGGTAACGCTTACCGATAACTTCCAAGAAATTTGTCGACAATTGAAACATAGAGACTGGAATACGTCATAGTTTACAGGCGACTTGCAAGTGGTAAAGCTTTGTCATGAAGTACTCGCTGCCGAGTATAAATATTCCTCCAGGATGGATAAGGTACGACCGGAAAACCAAGTGTGCATGCGAATTTCGAAGCCTGTTCCGCTACTTCAATTGGAACTAGAAGTGGAGGAGTATGTCCAACCAATCATTCAGTTAAGAGGGTATCTGTCAGTCAGTTGCGGCTTCGATTTGCTCTCCCCTTGCGGTAAGCGACGTTGCTCTGCCCAGATGGAAATGAACGCTGCTAAGTTGGAGTTCTGGGTTACGCTATACAACTAAATTCGGTGTTAGATGGAGCCCTCAACTCTAATACCAAATGAGTCTCAGTTCGACATTTGCTAAACGCTGTGAGAGTGGTGAGACATTCTCCTCATTTCTTCAGTATGTGCAGGTACGGCAGAATAAAAACGTACAAGACCAAAGCGTGCCGTCTTTATCAGATATGAGAAGACCCAATGTGGGCCAACCCCGAAGTCCAAAATGCGCCGTGAGAACCCCACTAACTCCAAATGATGCCTCCTCCTCTTCCATAGTTACCGCAAAGTCACATCTTAATATCGAAACTCGTGCCACACCCACAACTACTTGTTGCAAGAGGATTGTCCACTATTTTGAACTGACTGCCTATTAGTTCCATCGTATAGTCGACTTTGCTGCCTTTTAGTAAATCTAAGCTGGGCTCATCCAGAACCACCTTCGTGCCATGCGCGCCTTCGAAGACGGTGTCTTCATCTGGGGATATTTTGGAGCCGTCTGTAAGAGACATGAGATATTGGAAGCCGTGGCAGCCGCCAGATTCGACAGTGATGCGGAGGGCGAGGTCAGGATTGGAATCGGCGGTCATGATTTGGTGGAGGCGCTGAAAAAAATTTAACAAATGATTCACAGAGAGTAGCATTTAAAGGAGCTCAAGGGTTTACATTTGCGGCGCGGGGAGTTATTTCTATGCTCATCTCATTGCCGTTTTCATCTTTGCGCGGGTTCCGTACGGCTTTCTGGACAGCCGAAGTGGAGGAGAAGGAGTGGTGGGAAGGCTTCAAAGAGCTGATTTGATGTATTCTGGGGTGATTAGAGGGTATTGATGGTTGCGGCCGGTATAAAGGAGCAAGGAAGTCAAGGTAAAGTTGTAATCGGATAGTGACGGGTTGAGCTAGACTGAAAGATCGGCTGCTATTCTGGTGCAGTGGGCTCGCGCAGGTAAAGCTACTTCGCAGTATTCCTCTCCTAGCACTCCGGAGACACGCCGCACACACTGTCGATGGAGAAGCCATAGCGACAAAGGGGAAGAGTTTGAAAAGGACGATGGTGAACAAGAAGTTTGATGGACTGTTTAGCAAAAGGCCCGAGGGCGGAAACCCGTGGCAATATTTCCCCCTTGGCGTGGGGCCAACCACTTAAAATCTCCCGGCATCTCACTCTGTGATTGACTCACTGCATAGATAGCACTACACAAGCAATTACGACAGCATCGATCTGACAATGGCTCTAGACGAGAGGCCATTGTACGATGCTAATGAGCCAGGCATCTTTACTGAAGACTTTGCATTGATAGAAGACGCAAAAGATTCGCTCCGCCACCTCCGAAATGAGTTTATTATACCCACAAAAGACGATTTGAAGAACAAACGCTATGGACTAGCAGGGAAAACAAGCGACTATGACAACTGCTCCGCGACTTCAATACAGCCACAGCCATGCACTTATCTATGTGGTAATTCTTTGGGTTTACAGCCGCGAAGAACATCCGAATATATCAAGAAGTATCTGGATACTTGGGCTTCGAAAGGAGTATATGGCCACTTTAAGGAATTAGAAGGTGGCCTTCCTCCATGGTTGCACATAGATGATGCTGTTAAAGAGCAAACAGCAAAGATAGTGGGAGCTTTACCGGATGAGGTGGTAGTTATGCAGACTTTAACAGCAAATCTCCACTTTCTATTGGCTAGCTTCTACCAGCCGACAAAGGATAGGTATAAGATCATCATTGAGGGCAAAGCTTTCCCCAGTGACCATGTAAGTAACTAGCTATTGTTGGACCTTTGTTTTACGAAGATTGACATTCCCCTTTGCCATCTTCATTCCATCCATCGCTGATAATCTTAACAGTATGCTGTCCTTTCCCAGCTTGAGCACCATAATATACCTGCTTGCGCCCTGATAACTATAACACCCCCTTCTCCTGACTCACCATACCTCTCAACGGAACATGTTCTCTCTGTTATCTCTCAGCATCAAGCATCAACTGCTCTAGTTCTTCTCCCGGGTGTCCAATTCTACAGCGGCCAGCTCTTTGACATCGACATCATAACACGTCATGCCCAGTCTCTCGGAATTACCGTAGGCTGGGACCTCGCACACGCTGTAGGAAACGTGCCGCTTAATCTCCATGGCTGGAACGTGGACTTTGCTACCTGGTGCAACTACAAGTACATGAACGGCGGGCCCGGCGTTATTGGAGGGCTATTCGTGCACGAGCGACACGGACGCGTTGAAACATCCTCTACTAACAACAGACCAGACGATCATGCTGACAGCCTCGGATCTACTGCGGGGAAGCAGCAACTTATATATCGACCTCGATTAAGTGGTTGGTGGGGCAGTGACAAGTCTGCTCGCTTCCGCATGGACAACAAGTTCGTTCCTATCCCTGGTGCGTCGGGATTCCAGCTGTCTAACCCCTCTGCACTCGACATGACAGCTGTTATGGCATCGCTAGGTGTCTTCGCGATGACAAGCATGCAGGCATTACGCGAGAAGAGTGTGAAGCTTACTGCGTATCTCGAAACGCGCCTTCAGCATTACTCCGATGGAAAGGCGCCGTACAAAATCATCACTCCCGCAAATGCGGCAGAGCGAGGTGCGCAACTTAGCATATTACTGCAGCCAGGCTTGCTAGATTCGGTCATGGAGATCTTGGAAGAGGAGAGTGTCGTGGTAGATGAGAGACGACCAGATGTCATACGCGTAGCTCCTGCACCGTTGTACAACTCGTATGCCGATGTGCATCGATTCGTGATGGTATTTCAGGAAGCGTGCAAAAAGGCGCAAATGGGTCAACATGGACACAACAAGAGTGTCATGATAGAAGGTGGTAAGGACTCACATGGCTAGGCGGAAGTCTATTGAGTTTTCGGGAGTCGAGAAAACGATTACCTTGATAAATAACTGGGTGCTTTGCAAAGCTAGCACTTGCAACAATCTACTCGGGAAGTCAAAAGAGCTGATGCCCTTAAGATGACTCTCAACCGAAGACTTACGAATGATTTTTCTTGTCACATGAGGATTAAGGCCATGACTGTATATATTAGACATAGACATCAAGCAAATCTCAGAGCTACCTTCGTGCACTGGCTCACGAAGAACTTTACACAACATGCTGAACAAATGAATTCGGAGTACCCAAATACCTTTACCCAAGATCCTTCCTGAATGCAACGCCGCAATTAATAGTCTTAAACGGCCGTCTCCAGCGCAAATCCAAACAAACTATCCATCTGCACCCACTGCCTTCCATTTTTCTTCAACCACATCTCGATTGCATCCTTCACCGTCCCAAACCTCTCCCTATTAACTTCTGCCAGCACCTTCACTTTCTCCAGCCCTTCCCCTGTACTCCCCTCTCCGCCCACCTTTACCTCCTTGCTCCCAGCTCTGTCCACATCGAAAAGCGATTGTAGATACAACAACTGGTTCCACAAATCCTTCTCGCCGAATTCCCAGTTCATTTTTCCTAAGCAACCAGTCGCGAGCCCCTTTAGCCCCAAACATCGGTGTCCGTACACACTCATCTGCCGGGTACGCGCGCCACAGGATGGGTCGTCGCAGACCAGCCAACCAGAATAATAGCGGGCGATATGCTGTCTTACGGCAGCCTCAACTTGGGCGACGACGCTAATTGTTGTCAACGACGCGCCGCAGTCTTGATTAGCGCATTTCACGCCATCATGGGAAACGAGGCCGGGAGAGCTTGCCAGGCCGGAAAACGAGAAGGTGGCGCGGCAGGTGCGGCAGCGGAGATGGAGCGGTATACAGGATTTGAAGCGGACAGAGTCAGGGATTTGGGATTCGAGAGGGTGGATTTCGTTATCAGTGGAAGATGAAGTCGAGGATGTGACGCGATATTTGGACGTGTCGAGCCCGAGGCAGGCAGCCAGTTGTATGATATTGGTGTCGGGTATAGGAGCACAGAGGCGCTCGACAGGGGGCAGGATTTGTTTGTGGAGATAGTAATCAATGTCTATGTATTTTGAACGTTAGAATTATGTTCAGGGCATCCTAGACGGGAAGAAAGAGTGGGGAAGTGATAAGGGAAGGGCCATACCGGGTTTGAGCCCTGAGTCAGCTTTCATAACCTCTTCGAGGGTAAATGCATTCTTCGCTGCGTTTTCGGCGGAGCCACTGCTGTCCCCTGTAATCACAAATGACATAACATCTTTTGCTTTAACGTGCTTCCCCTTGGCCATCAGACGCAGGGCGACTTGAACGGAAGGCATGCTATTAGAATTTGGATATTCTTTGGGATTCTTGCCTAGTTGCTATGGGAATTTCGTTAGTGGGAGACCGAGACTGATTGCGAGACCAGAAACAAACCGTAAAGATGGTATATTTTTGCACTGGGATGGAGAAGCTGCGCATTTTTTGGGCGAGTTCCCGGAGGTATTCATGGATTTTCTCGACTACGCTTTCTGCATCATCGCCAGAAAGGAGGAAGTTCAGTAATTGACTATTTAGCTAGTTAGTCGTTGACTTCAACACATACAGAACAGCACATACGAAGAAGTCTCTTTAGAGAGAGCGCAGTACTCTCTACGTCTCATATCGAGACCCTTAACCTCCAATTTTTCGGTATACTTGCCATCGATTTGGACCATGTTGATAGCCGCATACTTCTTCTTGGCATGAAGGAGAAGACGCCGGAAAATATTGTCTATATCAATTTCCAGGAGCTTGTAGCTATCGTTAACGTCCTTTTTGAACTCATTTCCAACTTTTATGGCGTCTTGGATATTATCGGTATTAGTATTGATCATGACCGAGTCAGTGTCTCCGTAAATAACCCGAAGCATTTTAGCCTCAGCCATGTCTTTCGTTCGGCGAAGGATCTCGCGGCCTTTGAATGTAATGAGCATCGCTAGAGGGCGAGCGTAGAACCGAGACCTGGTGTATCCGAGACATCCATACATAGAGTTTGCGGTGAGTTTTAACGCCATTTGTTTGATATCCCAAGTGGCGAGCTGGTCTAGAGTTGCAGTTGGGTCTTTCATGAGCTTCTTGACCTCTCGCCGGCGATTCACGAGTGTGGCAATAAGTCTTGGTAGAACACCCTGATCTTCGGTGTCACTTGGAATCTCAGGGACCTTCTCGTCTTCTTCGGACTAATGAAAGTCAGTTAACAGTACCGGTAGAAATCGAAAAGCACTTACAATGTCTGCTCTTTCGACCGTAGTGAAGCAAATATTGAACTCCTGGATGATACTTGGGTACAAACTATTGAAGTCCATGACCAGAACGAACTTGTCATAAAGACGCTTTTCAGGTTCGAAGACAAGACCGCCTTTGTATTTATCCTTTTTCTTGGCATCAACACCCTCTTCACCTTCAGGGTTCTCTTCCTCAACCTTTTGCTTGCCTTTGCCCCACACTTTATCCGGGCAAATGTATTTGTTACGGTAGAACTCATGAAGCAAGATGTACTCGTTTCGCTCAGCTCTTGTGCCACTCAAGGTACGAGCCCAAGAGTTTCCGGCAAGGTTCGTTAAAACCTTAGTAAGGGGAAGCATCTGTACCTTCAAAGCGATAGCAGCGATGAAGAATGCATCTGCTTCGCAATGCTTGACATAATTCATAAGACCATCCCGTGTTGAGGCCCAAGTCTTAAGTGCCTCTTCGTTGTCAAGTTCCATGCGAGCATGTCCATTTCCAAGAACCAGTTCGCACATCTCCTTGAGACTCCATGATTGGCATTTCGTCATGAGAGACTGTTAAAAATTAGCATAAAAATCTCGGCAGGTGAAGGCTATCTTACTTTTCCAAGATCATTTCCCAAGTCGCAGAGCAGACGGCCAGCAGCTAACTGCCTCTCAACGAAGAAACTCCCACCTCCTTTACCTATATTTTTTGGCCATTCGCTCCTTCGAAGCCGCCCAATCCTGTGCCAACCCGGAGTTTTCCTCTCTCGCATGCGATTGAGTAAGATACTGTAGTCAATGTCGTCAAGCCGATGACCAACCAAGACATCTGGGTCGTCTTTTTGTAGAACTGCCATGAACAAGCTGAGGAGGTTTTGTTCTGTCTTTTCAAGTCGTATGGTGCCTTTGTGCTTGTCGGCTTCGGCCTTGAACCCCATTGGGAATGCTTCGCTATTCGGACGCATGACGGTGAAAGTCTTGCAGGGTAACTTCTCTGCCGGGGTATTATCTGTGAGGGATATGTTTTCATAGACCATAGCAGTGATCATGAGAATTTCTTGCTTGTTTTCTTTGGGATTGAAGGTAGTTCGAAGAGCAATGCTCATGAGAGTAAGAGGGGGTGCTTCAAGGTTGTCCGAATTTCCTATAGTTGTGACAAGGTTAGGTTTGCTCACTTGGAGCTCGAGTTTACACCAGGACGCGTTGTTGACAGCCTGGAAGTCAGCTCCTTCGATCTTCAGCCAGCATGGGCCCATTATATTTTTCCATAATACGAACTGCTCAAAGAGCGCGGTGTTCGTACCAAAAACATGAGAGAAAGTCTCGCCTTTTAAGTCTGCCGGCAGTGAGGCCTTGTCGTAGGGATACAACAATTTTAGGTAATCAGCCTCCTTGGGAATATCGGCCAACTCAAATGCGTATTTCCTTGAACAAGGCTTGATTTTGTGCATCCCCACGCGCAGTTTCGTCATCAAACCATCTACTTCATTGTAGACATCACTCATCTCCACCTCCTCGGATGTATCACGTCCGTGACGTTGACGATGTTCGCGAGGTAGAAAGTAAAGTTTCCGGAGAATGTTGTCGATTTTGACGAAGCAACTCACGTAATTTCCCGTTGTTCTGTCTTTAACCTTACCGAACAGGCAAAGACTGCCGTTGATTTCCGTGTAGTCCATCCAGAACATCCGGACACTACCGTCGTCTTCAAGAGCAGATTGTGGGTTCAATTTGCCCATGGGTGCCGAGTTCGGCGCAGGGCTACTTAAGACGTTAAGTCTGCTGGTGACTTCATTCCAGGAAGAGGCATCAATCGCATTGGCAGGGGCTCGGACCGGAGAAGAGGTGCCAGGTGTAGGATATTGAGTCTTCTTTATCTTTGGAACGGGCCGACTACCCGACATGTTCACGCTTGTTGATTGAATCCCAGAATGGCCAATCGGTTGAGCCACTTCTAAATCATCGTCTTCTTCCTCGACCTTTATAGCCACATGCGATTTTCTTTCCACTGCTTTCGTCACAGGGGATGCTTGCAGAGGAGGGTCACTCATAGGAACATCATCGTCCATTGCTGGCATGTACCCATCGTCGTCATCATAAACGGTTTGGGCAGGAGGGGTATCAAGTATGAATGTGTCTGAATTGCCTTGATTCTTCGAGGCGGCAGGGAGGTTTTCCGAGATGGGAGGAGAAAGAATACGCGTTTTCCTTCGAGATTCTAATTTTACAGGACGCATTCGAGAAGCAGAGCGGTGGCTTGGGATATTGGTGTCAACTTCGCCGAGGAGGTCTGCCATGAAGGCCGTGTCCTCCGCAGTGGCAACAGGCTGTGCGTCGTGTCAGGGACATGCGTGAAGTAATACTGGTAGGTGCTTGCTCACTTTCGGTTTTGGCGCTGCAGTCGTAGTCTTTGCGCTGAAGTACTTGCTAATACCATTATTGATCTTGTCTTGCTTCTCGCGATCTTCCTCACGCTTCCTCTTTGCTGTTTCAAGTAAAAGGATCAGCATCGGTCATAATGGCCTAGGGCAAAACTCTCATACCGGCCTTGCCTTTCAATGGCTGCTCCTCCTCGCTTTCGCTACCATAATCATATCTCCGTTCGGTGGTATCCCAATCTTCTCTCCCGTCGTCGGCGTAACCTTCTCCGTTGTCATCCACAACAAAATCGTCTTGGTCCAATCGGCTTCTGACAACTTTCTTATAACCTTCTTCATCCACTTCTTCATAGAGCTGCTGCTCCTCTTCGACCTGGTAAGTAGACAATCGCGTCTTGCCCGCTGCTCTCAAAGCTCGGAGTTCCGCTAACTTTGCTGCTCTTGAAGTCATATCTAGAGTTTATGAACAATTATAGAAAGTGAGGAAGGGGTCCAAAGTAAAATCTAAAATTCAAGAAGTAGGTGCTAACATAGTGTGAGGGGAAGCGTGTATGTAAAGAGACGTTGGTTTTGGCGAAGGAACGCGTGAAATTGGCCGACGCGCGAGGCGCGATTTGACGGGAAAACCTCGGTGTCTTCATAATTGATTGTCCTCAAAGTACTAATCCTAAGCTCGCCTTGTCAGCGACGATTGATCTCTTTCCACAACTCATTAATTAGTTATATTCCTACGGAATTTACTATCGTGGTGTCCATACATGTTGCTATAGCTTGCGCACATTCCACATGTCCATCGCTTCAATATGCCAGATACTGCCTCTCGGGATCCACTTGTATGGATTGATTGCGAGGTACTCTCAAGCTTTCATGACTAGGAAACGGGATGCTGACGTATTATAGATGACAGGGTTAGATCCAGAGACCGAAACAATTCTTCAAATTGCCTGTTTTGTCACAGATTACGATCTCAACCTCCTCGAACCCAATGGCTTCGAAGTCGTCATCCACCATGATAAAGAGACATTGGATAAAATGGGAGAATGGTGTCAAGAGCACCATGGAGCTTCCGGGCTGACACAAGCTTGTATCGGGTCCAAAACCCTGCCTAAGCAAGCCGCAGAAGGTCTTTTGCAATACATCAAGAAATACGTGCCACATCCGCAGGAAGCTTTACTTGCAGGGAATTCTGTCCACGCGGATAGAGCTTTCCTGGTCAAACCACCGTACAACACTGTGGTCAACTATCTTCATTACAGGATACTGGATGTAAGCACCATAAAGGAAGCTGCGCGAAGGTGGGCTCCAGATGAGACTTTGAGGCTAAGTCCGCAAAAGCAAGGACTACACGAAGCTCGTGCAGACATTCTTGAGAGCATTGAAGAAGCCAAATTTTATCGCAAATGCTTCTTCCAAAGGCCATCATAGAGGGCTGTCAGCGTGCACATTGCTCTTACCCTTACATGACCGTGGTGTAATCATCATTTCATTATGAAGCGTAAATGCACACTTCAATGACTTCGACAAGCCGTTTCTCCAAATTACTTGTCTAACCAGCCAACAGCTACAGTCTCGCGTACACTTTTAAACTAATTCCAAAAGAAAATTTGATCTTGGAATATTTGTTGTCCAGAACTGTGAGATCTTCCCCCAACCGCAGAAATACAAAGAAATCACAGCTCTCTGAGAACCCAGTGATATTTGCGCAGGGATAAATTTGACTTAGAGCGTGTGGCCGGACTAAAGATGATCGCAAAAAGTTCCCGTTTCCCCGCCCAGTAATAATTTCTTGTAAACTATAACACTAAAAAGAATATAATAATAATAATTCATTGCTTAACGTCCGATTCGGATCCCTATTGGGCCCACGCAGACTACTCCTTATTTACATGTGGGGAGAAAACTCAACTTAAGAAAGACTTAACTTGAGAAAACCCCGTGATCCATCTCCCCGCCTTTTAGGACTCGCCTGCTTAGCGCCTACAAGTCACCAGTGGTGCTCTACTACCTTACTTTTTAACCTCCTTAGGAACCACTGCTGCCGTAACAAGCCTACAGACGCGCTAGTATCGCAAACCTTACTCTGCTACTATAGAGTTATTAAGGGACGCCTACTACTTGCCCCTTTACCTTCTATTACTATTTCCTTTACAACCTAAAACTGGTCTAGTACATTTTAGCTAATAAGCCACTAGGTAACCGCTTTAAGACCTTTTTATATTAAGAGTAGTATATTATAGTTCTCTATACTAGCTGCTAAGAGCATTGCTTCTTAGCTGGTGTATAAGGGGCATAACAGTATTATATATTTTAGTGTCTGTCTTAGCCAGCCATATTTGTATTTTAGGCTACCTACTAGGACGCTTACCTAGTAGAGCTAATCTTTTAGTCCTATTATTCCTATTTTTAAAAGTGTTGCTATTATGTTTTCTACCTTTATTAGGCCTTTTTAGAGCCCTTAGGTATTTACCCCCTATAGTATTAACTATACTATGGCTTGGGTTTCTCTTGCCTAGATTAGCCTCTATACCTTTAACTCCTATATACCTCTCTAGTGTTGGTCTAACTAGTATTATATTACAGTAGATGGTTTCCTAGTACTCTTTTATACTTTACTTTAGCTCCTTTTTCTCTCTTACTATTATCTTTGCTAACCTTTTACGCGTCTCCCTTCCTCCTTTATATAGGCCTGGGCCCTAACGCGGTACTATTTTTCTTCTACTTTCTCCACCTGTTTCTCTAATATCTCTTCCCTACTTTAGGGTATTTAGTTTGCTCTCCTATAGGGCACCCTAGGGTCCCTCCATAGTTTATTTAGGCATATCTTAATATACTTTATAATATTAGAGTTGCGCTTTTTTTATATCCTTTGTATTACCGCAGCTTTAATATATAATTATAGAGGGGGGATATTAGCTTCCTTCTTAAGCAGTACTGTGGCCATTTACTTATACCCGCCTATTATACTCTAGAGGCAGGCTATTTAGACCTTTTAGAGTAGTTTAAGAAGTAATTTAGGGGGGCCTTTTTTAGTTTCTCCTATTGCCTAAATACTGGATCTATATATTATGGTTAGCTAGACAACTACTGTGTATAATAGGCGTAACCTCTAGAAGCATAGACCCTATATAGAATTAGCAATCCTAAATATTATAATATACTAAGCTTAGCCCTTACGGGCCGCTTATAACGCATATACACTCCACTAAAGCTTACTATCTACCTGTACTCCTAATACCCTTAGGCCTTAAACTGGTTAACCCCTAAAGCCTTAGATATAAATTATATACTAGAGATCTATAGATTAGTTACGTTTTCTTATAAAATAGATTAGCTGGTATTTCTCTAGTAAGAATTAGACTCTATATTGTTTTACCTATTCTATATAGATATTATAGGCTTTCTCTAGTGTTCTATAATTCTCTACAGCTATTGGCCCGTATATAATTAGGTTTATATTATTAATGAAGCCTATCCCCTAGGTCGCCCCTTCCTTAAAGAAGTTAAGCAGGTTGCTTATAAAGAAAAGGAAAAGTATAGGCAAGAGGGGTAATCCTTATAGTATTCCTGTTATAACTGTAATAGGGGGGCTCTAGTACCTATTAAAGACTAATAATGTTTCTTTCTAGCCTATAAATCCTTACATAAATTATATAATCTATTCTAGGAAGCCCTTTGCCCTAAGGATATATAGGAGGCGCTTATAGGGTATATTATTATTATTATTCATTACTTAACGTCCGATTCGGATCCCTATTGGGCCCACGCGGACTACTCCTTATATACATATAGGGAGAAAACTCTATTTAAGAAAACCCCATGATCCATCTCCCCGCCTTTTGGGGCTCGCTTACAAGTCGCCTATAAGTCACCAGTGGTGCTCTACTACCTTACTTTTTAACCTCTTTGGGAACCACTACTGCCGTAATAAACCTACGGACGCGCTAGTATTATACACTGTACTCTACTCCTGTAGAGTTATTAGGGGGCGTCTATTACTCGCCCCTTTACCTTCTATTACTATTTCCTTTGCAACCCGGAACTGGTTTAGTATATTTTGGCCAATAAGCCACCAGGTAGCCGCCTTAAGGCCTTTCTATGTTGAGAGTAGTGTATTATAGTTTTCTATGCCAGCTGCTAAGAGCATTGCTTCTTGGCCGGTGTGTAAGGGGCATAATAGTATTACGTGTTTTGGTGTCTGTCTTAGCCAGCTATATTTGCACCTTAGGCTACCTACTAGGACACCCACCTAGTAAAGCCAATCTTTTAGTCCTATTATTCCTGTCCTTAAGAGTGTTGCTATTGTATTTTCTGCCTTTGTTAGGCCCTCTTAGAGCCCTTAGGTATTTACCCCCCATAGCATTACCTATGCTACGGCTTAGGTTCCCCTTACTTAAGTCTGCCTCTGTACCTTTAACTCCTATTTGTCTCTCCAGCATTGGTCCAACCAGTATTATATTACGGTAGATGGTTTTCCAGTACTCTTTTATGCTCTACTTTAGCTCCTTTCTCTCCCTTACTATTATCTTTACTGGCCTCTTACGCGTCTCCCTTTCTCCTCTATATAGGCCTAGGCCCTAGCGCCGCACTATTCTTCTTCTACTTTCTCCACCTGTTTTCCTAATATATCTTCCCTACTTTAGGGTTGTTGGTTCCTTCTCCTATAGGGCACCTTAGGGTCCCTCTATAGTTTGTTTAAGCGTGTCTTAATATACTTTATAACATTAGAGTTGCGTTCCTTTTACACCCTTTGCATTGCATTAGCTTCAATATATAGTTATAGGGGGGGAATATTGGCTTCCTTCTTAAGCAGTACTATGGCCGTTCGCTTATACCTGCCTATTATACTCCTAAGGCAGGCTGTTTGGACCTTTTAGAGTGGTTTAAGGAGTAATTTAGGGGGGCCTTTCTTGGTTTCTCTAGTGGCCCAAATACTAGATCTATATGTTATGGTTAGCTGGACAACTGCTATATATAGTAGGCGTAACCTCTAAAAGCATGGACCCTATGTAGAATTAATGATCCTAGATATAGCGATATACTATACTTGGCCCTTACAGGCCGCTTGCGCCGTATATACGCTCTACTAGAGCTTGCTGTCTACCTATACTCCTAATACCCTTAGGCCTTAAACCGGTTAACCCCTAAAGCCTTAGATATGGATTATATGCTAAAGATCTACAGATTAGTTACGTTTTCTTATAAAATAGATTAGCTGGTATTTCTCTAGTAAGAATTAGACTCTATGTCGTCTTGCCTATTCTATATAGGTATTATAGGCTTTCTCTAGTATCCTACAGTTCTCTACGGCTATTGGCCTATATATAATTAGGTTTATATTATTAACGAAGCCTATCCCCTAGGTTGCCCCTTCCTTAAAGGTATTAAGTAGGTTGCTTATAAAGAAGAGGAAGAGTATAGGCGACAGAGGTAATCCTTATAGTATTCCTGTTATAACTGTGATAGGGGGGCTCTAGTATCTGCTAAAGACCAGTAATGTTTCTTTCTGGCCTATAAATCCTTAAATAAATTAAATGATCTATTCTGGGAAGCCCTTTGCCCTAAGGATGTATAGGAGACGCTTATAGGGTATATTATTGTAGGCGCCGCTAATATCTAGGCTAAGTATTAATACTATAAAGTCCTTTCGCATAGCCTAT
>Ga0307507_10006559_pt1 | contig 17743 bp, 4 predicted proteins | sample 7_EM_MG_FD_207223 | JGI IMG/M metagenome (GOLD analysis project Ga0307507, IMG submission 207223) | Populus trichocarpa ectomycorrhiza microbial communities from riparian zone in the Pacific Northwest, United States - 7_EM | ecosystem: Host-associated > Plants > Roots > Unclassified | place...
TATTCAGCCAACCCCGACTACGACCCAAGCTATAGACCAGCTCGCCCTACAAGGAAGCTTCGGAAGAGAGATCACCAACTTAACTAAGCTCTATACGGACGAAGTTAAATACTCTAGTGAATAAGATAACTTCGATTTCAAGTTTAAGATCTTCCAAAACTACTGCCTCCGGGCCGGCGTCCCTAAGCAAGCGTATATCATTGCTATTCCAACTATGCTCCGCGGGCTTGCTCTTAAGTTTCCTAAGTACCCCCAGTACTCTGCATATCCAAGACCTCCCGAACAGCCACAACAACCGCAGCAGCTTCAGCAATTTCAGCAGCTAAAGCCCCCGGAAACGACACGAATACGATTAGGCTATAGGTTACTAAATGGGTAGGGAGAATAGGAGACAAGGAGGGTAGAATAGGGATAGAGACTACGGACTTATTTACTAGTATCCTTTTATTCTTTCTCTTATTTTCTAGTTGTTGCTAGTGTCTGAATAAGGTTCTGTAATATAGTAGACACAGTTGCTTGTAACCAATTGGGTTGACCACGTGAGCTAAGCGAGCTCAGGAGATCCATCAAATTCCACCTGTAGAAGTAGAAGAGGGAGAGAGAAAAGAGAAGAAGAAATCGATTGAAACCAAAACCCCCCCTACCGTGGTTCCAACACCTGGTTAGTATATAATCTTAAAGTTAAATTATAACAGATATTCGGCCTAATAAATTTGGCGCTGCGTTAATTGCTTTATAGTTATAAAGTACTATAGGTTCTTATGGCCCGTTAATACACATATTAGAAATAATAATCCTTTAAGCTTAGAATGCTATTATTTAAAGCATTTAATAATTATAAGCAGTTCCTTATTATATATCTTATAGTTTAATTTAGTAGGGGTGAGTTTTTAGGAGAGAAAGGCTACTAAATATAGCTCGACATTCTTATTATATTATAATAACACTCCTTTTAGCGCATAATTAGATAAGTTTGTTTTAATAATATATTTAAGGTTAGGGTTAAAGTAAGTGAGAATTAGAGTAGTTGTAAAGCAATGTTTTAAGTTATTAAAAGTTTGTTTATATTTAGCAGTCTATTTAAATTTTATGTTCTTCCTTATTAGGTTTACTAATGGCTAGGCAATTTCTAAAAAGTAGTTAATAAATTAATGGTAGAAGTTGCGAATCCTAGAAATCCTTAAATATCTTATATATTGCTAGAGCTTTTCTAGTTTATAATTGCAGCGACTTTCTTAAGGTCTATTTTAATTATATTGCGGGATATAATTAAGCCTAAGTATATAACTTTAGACATATAGAACTTGTATTTCTTAATATCGCATTATAGGCCTATATCTTATAGACGTTTAAGGACTATTTTAATATATTTCCAATATTTAGAAAGCAAGGACAAGTAGATTAAGATATTATTAATATATATATGGTAATAAATATATTAAGGAATTTATAAAGCGTATTATTAATGTATTACTAAAACATACTGGGACCGTTTTTTATACTAAACGGTATTACTAGGTATTTAAAGAGTCCCTATTATATATAAAAAGCTATATACTTCTTATCTCCTTTATATATATGGATTTTATTAAAGGCGGCGACTATATTAAGCTTTATAAAGTACCGTGCCTTTACTAATTAGTTAAGCGTCTTTTAAATTAGGGGAATTAGATATTGGTTTTAAATTATAATTATATTTAAAGCTTAATAATTAATATAGAATCTTAAGCCTTCTCCTAGCTTTTTAATAAATAGTATAGGTAAGGTAAATAGAGATTAACTAGGATAAATAAATCCTTTTTTTAAATGCTTGTTAAGGTATTGTTATATTATAAGCAGTTCTTTTTATAATATACTATATAGCGGACCGAACTTTAGTATTATACTAGGCTTAAGTTCTATTTTAAAATTATACTTATCTTAGTATGGGGCTAGTTAGTCTATAAATTGTTTTTTAAACTTATTAATTAAATTATAGTATTCTTTAGGTATAAGAGGTTAAGGATTAATATATTATTTTAGTTCTAGTGCTTTCTTAATATCTTCTATAGTTATAGTAAAGATTTTATAATCTTGTCTTTTTGCTATTAAGATAAAGGGCGCGGCCTATATTATATAAAATTTAAGAGGTTTTAACAAAACATCTTTATATTCTTTACTATAATTAGCAGTTATAGCTTTATTATTTTGGTTTAAGGCTTATAGCAAGGGCAATTTATATTATATTAAATTTAAATAGTTATATGCGTGTTTATAGGGCAAATGGTTTTTTAAGTAATAACTTCGGCAGTAGGTTATACGGAACTTTAGTGTTTCTTTAACCTAGCTAATTAAAGGGTTATGTTGTTTTAGCTATCTGTATCTGAGCATTACCTTATAATGCTTTAAAGGTATTATAAATAGGGAAATATATTTAAGGTATTCGCCTATCCGCAATTTTATAAGAGCATAGTACGTTAGTTCGCTATATTTTAAAAGTTTGCCGTTAAAGCCTTATAGGCCTTAGGGCTTATTAAGTTTCTTTAAATTTAGGCGTTAAGTTTTTATATAGTTTATATTAATAAAGCCTATACTGGTAACTCCGCTATCTATAAGGATTTATACTTCCTTCCATTTTCTAAGTATTTAAATTTCGCTAAGTATATTAAGGGAGTTATGTTATATATTAGCGCTAGAAGAGCCTAGACACTTATACTCTTCTACTTTTTATTCTAAGGCGTGACTTAGCCCTAGAATAATTTATTTTCTAAGTTAACTAAAGGCGAGGTACTTTATGGCGTCTAAATACAATTTATAGAATAGGTATAACTTAAGAAATAGGTACAATTTAAGGAATAGGTATAATTTAAGGATTGGGAGGAACTACAACGGACCTTTTTAAAAGGGTAAGTTTAACAATTCTTTTAGATATATCCCTTTTTACCGCATCTAAACTATTCTTTATTTATGGCTTAAGTTCTTTATTTGTCAGTTCCTAAGGGTGTATAGAATTGGGTGGCATTAAGGTCTATAGGGTTATATATAGGGCTTTTAGGTCTTAGAGAAGGATCGCGCTTTAGCGTATATACCAGTTTCATAGAGTTTTAAATATAAGGTGTAGTTAATTTCAGAAAATAAGTCTGTTTATTATATTAAAGGTCCTCATTAATTTGTTAACATATTATAGTAAATTTGGATAGGTTTTTTAGTAGTTTTCTACCTACTAACTAGGCTTCAATCTTATCTAAAATAGCTTGTTAAAGGGTAGTGACTCTAGCGGCTTTGTTTTAATCTAGCTCGCTAATAAGGCCTAAAAATTCTAAAAAGAAGCTGGTAAAGTCTTAGTTCCGTTATTATAAGTTTTTAAGGTGTTAAAGTAGATATAGCATCCCCTAGCAGTACCTTTATAGGAATCTCCTATAGTAGATATCTAACGATAAGATAGAGCGGATTTTGTACAAAAACTAGAATGTGCCATTATGGTCATAGATGGCATATAATAATGGAGGCATTCAGTTTATAGACATTCCTTTTAGTATAGTTAATTAGATTAATAACCTCCGGTTTAATAAGGGGCGCGAACTTGTACTAATTACTAATATAGGGAAGTTTTGGGATTGTACAATGGAACCAAATAGGAAACATTATGCTATCTTAGATTTCGGCAGAATGAAAAGAGGATGGATATTGTTGGTTACACAAGGGGATATCACGTAGCTACGATTCGTAGATAGTATGATGGTTGTTCTTCTTTTTTGTTAGGAATGAGGAAAGGGGTAAGGAACTTAAGGTTCCTCACCACGCCAGGGCCACATCAACACGTGACGGCAACTTGCCTCATTCCCAACACTAGCAACTCTTCTTTTTATGGTTGCCATCTACATATATACAAACAGACAGGATGCGACAATACCAGACAGTGTACAACAATACCAAACAATATGCGACAATATGCGATAATGCGGCAGTTGGCAGAATTTGGCGGATAACGCAAAGACGGGTGGGCCGCTAAGGCGCTAGTAGTAAGTAAGCTAATAGCAATTTTCTATCCCGGGGATGGAAAATCCTGATTGGCTAGTTTAAGTTAGGGTCTACAGAATATTATACTCCTACTCCCTTTTAACCCAACCTTTAACTTATATATGTAGAGTGTTTGTATTAACAAACGTTTCTAGAGCCTTATTTAGGTTTGCCTTTGTTATTGCGTCTACTAGGTTATCTTAACCGTTAATCTATTAAATCTTAAAGAGTTCTCACCGTTTGTAGGATTAACGAAGTGCTATAATATCGATTATAAGGCGCTTCTCCTTTGTAGTACTAAGCTTAACCAAGCACTTATAGAGGGAGTATAAATCGGTGCATACGATTGTAGGGATAATAGGAAGTTTAAGTTAATCTATAATTATCTTTAGGGTAGTTCCAATTGCAATTGCTATGTTAACTCCGCTGACCATTCCATATATCTCTAACGCTAGAACGCTTTAAGTAACGCGCTTACTCTTAGTTAAGCTCTAATAGATAAGATTACCATAGATTATAAAGTCATTCTCTCCAGTAAATTCGTTCGCAATAATAATCTTATATCCCAACTAGGAGCTAAAATCTTTATTATTTGCAAACGATCTATTAACAAATACAAAGAGCTTGGCGGTAGGAAGATTAATAGGTACGTAGAGTAGTCCCCAATCAAGATGGTTCATTTGCTAGGAAAGACGTTTATTTAGGGCAAGAACGTCGTCCTTAGTTGGTTCCTAGTATTAGGCGGCAATAGAGAAATTAAATAAAGCCTCGGGTTAATAGATAGAAGTAACATAAGCTCTGTAAACGCGTTGCTCCATATATCCTTACTTTAGAGAATTAGCGTTAATAATGTTAATCTTCTTACCTTAACCCTTCTGGCGCAGAGCAATAGAATCCTCGTTTAGGGAGAGGATGCATCCGTTAAAGAGTAATAGTATTATTAAACTAAGCTTTTCCTTTAGCTTTGCTATAAGATTTGCCTTTACTAGCTCGTCTTCTTTAAGAGCTAAGAATTGGTCGTCTCCTAAGATAATTATATTATTAGTTTGCATGCCAACGATTCCAAATAGAGTTCCCATAGTTGTGATAAGGAAGCAGGGATTAAATATAGAAGTAGTCATTAAAAGCTTCTCTTTATGGTGCTTGCTATAGGTAGCCCACTAGTAAGTTCCTACCTCTACAATCCCATATAATGGCTTAAGCACAACCATAATTGTATCTTTAGGATACTAGTGGCGAATTTGCTCTAGAAGGTATGCCAATATTAAGCGCTGAAGGTGCATCTCTAATTAGGTATAGGCTTAAGTAATATCTTATAAATAAACCGCTATTCTATTCTTTATTAAGGAGGGAGCTAGCGCAATAATAACTCACTAACTAGCTCGTTGAATTGTGGGAGACTACGTAAGAATCACCTCCTTACCATTATTATTGTAGCCTTGGATAACAAGCCTTAATTTCTTAAATAGGGCGTTAGTAGCTTTACCCTTAATTTTATTAACTATTCTTAACTTAAAGATGCGAACTCCATTAAACTTAGTAGGGTTATACTTCTCAAATTTAAAGACTCCTCTTGCAATAAGACCCTCAATCTCCTACTTATTAGATACTTAGAAAGGAGCTCCTAGAGTTATAATACAACCTTCCTTTTAGAGCTGTTTTGCGAGTTCAAAGTCATCCTTCTCCTTAGCTGTTATAAAGGCCATTAATAACTTAACTCCATTTTTAATAGCGGCAATAAATTGCTCTTTAAAATTAACAAGATGTTGGCAATTTTGTAATCCCTTCAGGCGACCTCTACCGCGTTATAGTTGTGGCGTATCTACTAATATTATATTAGGATTGTAGTCGCCTTCTAAAGCACGTTAATCATGGTTCTCCTCTAGGACATCTTCTGGGGCATCCTATAAAGGCTCAAAACTATTATCTTTGTAGTAAGGCTTAATAACAGTTAAACGGAATTAAGTAGGTCTGTAAGGTATCTAAATAGTGCAAGTCTAGCCATTAATTGCAATAAGTTAATATGGGCCTGACCATCCTCCCTTTTTACGCCATACGTGTACCTTAGACTGGAGTGGCAGATTAAGTATAGTTAAGGTATTTAGGCCATTTCTCATTCCTAGTACGTTATTAACCTGGCGTATAGCGTAGAGACGTCGCACCTCCTTTATTGCCTTGCGAATAGCCTCGGCTTATTGCACAACGGAGGGAGATAGTGGAGAATTATTAGTTATTCAAGGGTAGGCGCTAAAGATTAGTAATATAGGTATGAGTCTATCTAGGCCAGCAGAATTGTTAACAGCTTTAATAGCTATTTATAAGGTAAGTTCTTTGCTAGCATCCTTTAGTTCCAAAGAGATAATCTTATATACGCGGCATAATAGCGCGTAATATCGCTCCACTTTTCCAATACTATTATACGCCTTAACGGGGACTTCCTTAACCTTAATTACTATTACCTTTGTCTATTGTCAAAACTCTACAGATAAGAAGTTCTTTCCTACATTATAGACAATTTAATTAGGGGGTCCTAGGTAGATATTAATCTAGTATAATTAAAAGGTATCCTATACGTTCCTAGCTAACATATCCTTTAAGAATCGTGCGGCTTAAAAGGAGGTTAAGAAGTTAACAACTTAGAGTACTAGCTTGCTACTAAGATACATAACGTTAACAATAATATAGAAGTTAAAGTCGTAGTTATCTTTAAGGGTGAACTTAAACCGGCCAGGGGACTTCTGGTTTATTTAGCAGTGATAGTAGTACTTTATAAGATGCTCAATTGCCTTAACCTTGACTTTATGGCCTACTCGCTAAAGAACCCTAAGCAATTAATAAACGGATAGGTAGCCAAAACAACGGTGTAGTTGGCATAATTCCGACTTAGTTAAGTGGCTTTAAGCAACACTCTTTTCTAGTTAATAAAGGAGCAACCAGGGGTAACCCCACTTGCGTATAATAGGTACCCAATTGTCTCCCTAAATAAGTATATTCTTAAGGTTGTCAAGCCTAACGCCTAACTTATCTATATCTTTAATACAAAATAGAAACGGAGTGTTCGTAGGAATAATATGGAAAGTAATATATCCTAAGGGGGTTTGGACCCTAATTGTGCCGAGAGAGATTGCAGTACCTTTACCAAATTAAATCGTATGTTGGCCTGCTGTTAATTAGTCGATCTAAATAGAGCTATTAAGCTACTAAAGAGCTTAAACTTAAGGTTCTCCTACTGTAGATACTCCTACGGCTCCTATATCCAGTATAATACTATAGAAGACGTACGCCAAGTATCTATTGTTAAAGGAAAACGCGGAACTCTCCTTTGGCTCATTAAAGATATCTAATTTCATAATAGAATGGAGCGTAGATTAATTATTAAGAACAGTAACGGTTTATATGCTATCTACCTTACCATACTTAGTAAAGTATTGGTTAGGGGAGTAGTCCTTAATTTCCATATCTATAAGGAGCTGTTCGACCTCATTAACCTTACCCTTAAGATCTTTTACGCCTTCGTATTAAACCAGGAAGCTTTAGAAGTAGGCCACAGTAACCTTATAATTTCCAACGTTTCTTATACTCTAACAGAACTTGTTATATGCCTCTTTTCGCTTATTAAGGGAGTATCTAGTTAACTAGCAATTTGGCTTCTTACAAACATAGCACTTCTTCTAGCGATTACTTTAAAATAAACCTCCACTAGGACCTCCATAGTTGCCTTATAGTTAACGTTAATCATACCCTCTTCCGTATTCCCTACTACGGCCACCATATATTTAATCAGTCTAGTTGTAATTATATTAGTCGGGAATACTTAGTTAGGTAGGGTTTTCGGTATAGAACTATTAAGATTCTTATATTCGCATTACAGTACCTACGGCAGAGCGTAGCTTAGCACATACTCCTTTAAACGTATCCACAGGTTTATATAGCGCCAAGTTACACTTAGGAACGCCACGGCATACTAAGATAACCTAGTCCCTTAGGCTGTTCTTATTTTGGTAAGTTTCGGTAAGGCTATATTAGATTTTCTAGAGTTTATTAAAGAGTAATTAAAGGCACTCTAAACAAGTCTTTGTTGGGTTAGAAGTAATAACTCTCTAGAATATAGTCTCCCGCCATTCAGATATATAAAGTTAGCGATTCTTATTAGTCTTAAAGTAAGCTCTAGTAAGCTAAAGCATTATATTAAAGCTATAGTTTTTACCCGTAATATAGTCGTAATAGAATGTCGCTGCCCGTCCCTTTAACATAATGGAGAAAGCGTAGTGGTACTAATGGCGTTAAATTCCGACCTTGTTATAACAGTTATAGAAGACCTGTAGTTTTGCTCTAAGTATATTATATAGTTCTCCTCCAAACTTCTTTTCTTCGTCTGAATATACCTTCATCAAATTCGTGACTTCTCGTAGTAAAGGCTCACCGGTTAGCTAGAGTGGAGGAGGTGGAGGCAGAGCAACTCTAAATAGGAGGGCACCTCTAGGTAGGAGAGTAGCTCTAGGTAGGGGGTCAGCGTTCTAGGGGTTTTAATATAAATTAAAGTTGCCTTCTAAAGAATATGGGTTGTTTTTAGGTTTCCATAGTTAACGTATAATCTTAGCTTCCGTCCATATTAGTTCTTCTATACTAGTAATAACGGCCTAAATATTACTAGCAATTAGGTTACTATTCTCAGCAATATATACCCCATTCCTACGGAGGAAGTCTTAAAAATCCTAAACAATATTAACGTTGCTAAGTGCCTAGGTATCAGCAGTCCATCCCACAAAATACTCCCTAAAATACTCCCATAGTTGTAAATCAGCGTAGCATCTATTTCAGTAGAATATAATATAGTATAGGAGAAAGCTGTTAACTTATTTTACGGTACAAGTTGTTATATTAAAGGCGAATTCGTCCCAATCTTCATTAATAAGTTTCGCGTGCTCAGCTACCCCTGGTGGTAAGGAGTCTTTCCAGTTATTTAAAGTAGGCGTAGCCATATTTTTGGAGGGAGGGAAGTGTTATTAGGTTGTAGGAGAGAAGATATTATTAGTGTAGGGATTGTCAATTATCGTTTGGTACGCGTTTGGACGTGTATTTGCGATTATAGGGCTTAGGACCAGTTCTAGCCTTAAATTACGAAGGCTCGTAAAGCGTGTTATTCTATATAATAGACACAAGAATCCGTAATCTCAGAAAGGCTCAGGACTAGTTCTAGCCTTTTAGATCCTTAGATTTGTGGAAGAGTTCTATTTAAGGTTTAGGACCAGTTCTGACCTTAAAAGACAGCTTCCTCTAGCACGAGTAGCACTGGTACAGTAGCTCGTCTCTTCTTAGTAATACCTAGCTGTTCTATGGTATAACAGTGAAGTTAACCACTAATCAGTGTTGGTTACACAAGGGGATATCACATAACTACGATTTGTAGATAGTATAATGGTTATTCTTCTTTTTTTGTTAGGAATAAGGAAAGGGGTAAGGAACTTAAGGTTCCTCACCACGCCAGGGCCACATCAACACGTAACGGCAACTTGCCTCATTCCCAACAGATATAGTATAGTGTTAAAAAGGATGAGGATCTTTTTAAGGAATAATATATTATTATTAGGAAGAAGTTTAGTAAGGATAGGGATAGCGAGGATTGGGATAGATTGGATATTAAGAAGTACTACATATTAGTTGTCAGGCCGACTAGTATAGGTAGCAAGTACAAGAGGGTTAGAGTTGGGTTAATTTAGAGTAACTGCGTAGTAAGACGGAGGTTTAACGTGCGAGTTATATAAATAACTTTATATTAAAAAATCTAGCAGAGTAACCGATGTATATATCGATTCAATTTCGAATTATAAGGTATAGTCTATATATAGGCTTTATCTACTTACAATATTATAAATGGTTTAGCGCTTCTTACTATTATAGAGGTGCTTAGTTAGAGCTAGGGCGACTAAAGAGATAAACCAATCTATTACGAGATACTTTACTATACGGAACATTATGGTAGGCTACAATAGTATACTATCCTTATATAGCCGTCTAAGCATAGCGTTTAACTATTTTAGGTATAGCTTATTACTAAGACTGTTACCTAAGGTAAGTCTAAGTGGGTTTACTACACACTTGCCTATAGAGCTACCTTCTACTAACGCCCGCACTTTGTCTTAGTATAGGACGCGTCCAGCGGCAGCGTAATTAGCGGTATTTACAGTAGGTAATTAATGCGTACAGTAAAATACTTCAAGCTCGCCCCCGCTAGCAGGGAGGGTGGTTAAGCCGCACCAACCAAACCCTTATAGAGATGGCGATATTTCCTTAGTTAAGCACGGTGTTAGGTAATAGATATATAGTTTTTATAGTTGGCTTCTAAACTAGAGCAAGCATATTAATGGTAAAAAGCATTTAGTCAGCGCTCTGTGACGGCCTATACCCTAAATAGTATATGGCTATAATAGGATATATATATATATATACATATATACATACGTAGAGATAGCGAGAGCGTAACTACTATATTAGATAAAAGCGTTGGTTTTACTATTAGATAGCGCCAAGCAATGTGGCGAATTTAGCGTTTATGTATCCCGTCAAACGTTTACTTTAAAAGTCGAACAACTTTAGGGTAAGGAACTAGAACTTTACCCCTAACTTATATTAGCTTTAAGTAAGAACAACCTCTAGAACCAATATAATTAGAAGGTGGGGTAGATAATATAGGATAATAATTATGGAATATATAGTGGAAATCCGCATTATAACTACGGAGTGGTAAGTTGACAAGACTGGGCTGGCGTTAATAGCTCTAGGTCTAAGATGGCTTTTGGATATATGCAACTAGATCTTATAATTATTTGGAATTCCGTAATAGGCAAACCACTTAAGAGGTTAGAATGTACCCGTCTCTCCTAGATTATACTTACTTTTAACTATAGCTGCTCTAAAACTATATATATATATACGCAGTAAAACTAGTTCTGTTCTTTAAGCTATCAATTCTCTTAGAAGCACACCTTATACAATTACTCTCCTTATATAATTACTGTTAGTTATAGGTCTCTACTATTATTATAAGCTTATTATTTAAGGAGTAGGAAAGTATCCTTAATACTAGTTTTAGAAATAGGATCAAAACGGCTTCTATCTCCCTTTACAATTTATAAGCCTAGTAAAATAGATCTATTTAAAAATTATCTCTTTCTTAGTCTGTAAATATTGGCGTCTAAAACTGATTTCTTTTCTAAACTCGCAATCCTTCTTCTAAAATAAATTCCCTACTACTCGCTAGAGCTAAGACACTAATAAAATACCCTATATATATTGCATGCGTGTCTCTTAAAATGTATAATGCCCTCTAGTTGCATCGAATATTTAGGGTGGCGATATTTAAACTCTCTCTAATACTTAGGTTGTTTAAAGTGGAATTCTATATGCTTTTTAAGGACGTCTTTATAAGGGATTAAGCGCATCTGTCTTTTGTATAAGAACTTATTATTACCTATATAAATAAGGCATGCCGGATGTAGAAGCACTATTGATATAAGTGTAAATATTAAATTGTCTTAACCTACTCGACTTCTAATATACCAGACTTTTATTTTACAGCTTAGCCCTTTGGCTCTTTTAGGGGATTTTGTTGGAGGCTATATAATTAGAAGTTGGGTCCTTTAAAACGTTCTTAAATCCGCTAGTAAACTTCTTTCGTTTGGTTGCGAAAGATATATTACTGCTTTTAAAGATAATAAAATCAATTTTCTTTTATTTTAAAGCTTTAGGCTAATAAGTTTCTTATTAATAATATAGTGGAGCTAGAGCGTAGATAAACTTAATACGCGCTTTATTATTTTTAAATAGCTAAAAGAGCATTCTAGTAATAGTGGCCCGCTCTTGGATCTTAAATTCAACGGTTGGTATAGTGAGGACTTTAGTCGCGGGCGTTTTATTAAGCTGCCTGGCTATCTCATTTATATTAACTAAATTATAGAATTTATAAATAGCTTTATCCAATCGTTCTCTATATGGTTTTTAATATATCTTACTAATTATCTGCTTATAATTTTTATATTACTTATACAGATCGGTCCCTTCGGCCTTACTTATAGGGTAGAAGCCTTAACTATAAAGTTAGTTTTTATATTCTATACATTTCTTATAAAGAGCTATAAGTGTAAGGTTATTCCGGATCTCTTCTAGTTAATTATTATTTAGCTCCGTAGGTGCATATTAATCTTATAATAGGCCTATTCTTATAATAGATTTAATAAGGAGGTTTTCTAAAGGGCTTCCAAAATAAATAGACTAAAAATCGCGTGCAATATGCGTTGGAGTATAGTACTTTTTGTACGTGCTATTAAGATAGCTTATAGTCTAGTTCTGCTTCTTTAGAGTTAGAACGCCTAGTAGATTTTATAGTATTAGTGTAGGAAATAAGTAGATAAGTGGTATTAGTGGAGTAGATTTACTATTAATATTCCTGCCTAAAGCTTATTATAGCTAATATAACTCTAGTTCTATTTTAAAGCCTGCAACATACCTTAACCGCACAAATATATCCCAATACTTTATATATAGGAAGGCCTTATTGTTTAGGACATAAACACCTCCTATAGTATTCTTAATGTTGTAGAAGAATACCTGGCTTAATACGTCGTTCTTCTATTTAATATGAAGTATATTATAATGGTCTAGTATTACAAGGTCAAAGATCTCTTTAATACTCTTAAAGTTATCTTTAAACACGTTTTGACTAATACTAATAAATAAAATATACGAAACAATGCAAAATATAGAAAGCCCTTTAAGGCAGAACGTATATTTCTTCCTATAATAATAGACGTGGTTAGTAAAACGTATTATAGTGTAAGTCTATTATCCAACTTATAGTTTCCTGTCCCTTTTTTTGTTCTTAACATGTTTAAGGTTTATATTTATAATAATTATAGTTTTTTTAGGGTATTTAAGACTGCGCACTACTATAAGGTTAATGTCCTTAAATGATAATACTTTGTTACTACCTTTAGCACTCACGCTTTTAATAAGAGCTCTTAGTCTTATAGCTATAGCTATACTAAGAAGAAGAAAAAGCGAAATTTGGACCCAGATAAAGCTGTAGAAAGGTTTAATATTGTCTACTTAGAGAGTATAGAGGATGGTGTAAAGGTCCTAGATATATATAGCGTAGTTTTTCTTTTCCAATTTGTTAAGCTAAAGGCTTAGAATCCACTATAGCAACTATTAGTATATAACTACAAGAGAGGAATGTTAGGATAATATATATATTATTAATATCCATTAGCACATCGGCGTCCATTTTATGGCGTATAAGATCCCTATAGTATATATATATTCTATTCCAATAGCTTCGCATTAAGTTCTCCTTTTTAACTTAAAAATGGTTTTTACGCTAATAGAGATATGCTTTATATATCTCTTAGTTACGTTTATAGAGACAGTCTTCTAAATTAGCCTTTATCTTTTAACAGAACCTAAGCCTACTATTAAAAGAGTGTGATAAAATATATAGGTGGAGAAAATATAATCTTACCTCTCCCAGAACTCACCTTTACTCTTCTATAGCTTCTTAGTATAGGGGGTATAATTTAGTTTCGCTAGCCCTTTATCCCTTAATTTAGCAATATCCTTTAATATCTCTTTAGCTTTAGAATCTAATCCCAGGTCTTCTAAACCCGGTTTAAGATTGGGGTGTTTATTAATATCTAGTTCGTTATCTATATTAGGTTCCATATTAGGTTCCATATTAGGGTTTAAGTATAAATCTAAGTAGTTTAAATTAGAGTTTAATTCTAAATCTAAGTCTGGGTCTAGGCTTATATAGGGAGGTAAGTATAGGTTTCAATTTAACATGGCTTTTAGATTAACAGCGCTGGTAACTAGCGCTTTTGTTGTCCTTCAGACTAAAGCTAATATTTAGATTACTATAGTACCGCTAGCTTTATATCGCCCTGCTAGTCTAATAGGTAGGTAAGTAAGTAGCATTAAAGGAGACAATAAAACTGTAGCGGAAGAGGTATAACTAAAGAATGTAGGTAAGTTTAAGGTTGGCGAGAGGACTAAAGCAAAAAGTAGACGAGTAGCCCACTCCTATAAGTAGGCACTAGCCCTTAGACAACTTTATAGGCTATGCTATAGTTGGTTTAACATAAGCGCCAATAAGTATTACTAAAGGCAGTAGACTGTTTCTGACCCCTCCAGGATAATAAGGTGGCTTGCATATTAAGCAAGCAGAGCCTCTTTAAAGTGGCGATATAAGAGGGTCTAAGCAAGGTATAACAGGCTTATACAAATGCTTCTAAACCAAAGCTTGTAGATTACTACTATACAAGAATACTAAGTAAGGAGAAGAAGGAGACTAGTAGAGACTAGCAAGATATAAAGGGTCGTTAAGGCGCTAATAGTAAGCGAGCTAATAGCAACTTGGCAGAATTTAGCAGAATTTAGCAAATTGCCCAGGAAACGGCAAATTGCCTAGGAAACGGCAAAGTAGTAGGTAACGCGCTCTAGCACTATCAAAGTAGCAGGTAACACGCTCTAGCACCGTCACATTACCCCCCCTCCTAAAAAAGCCTGCCCTTAGGCTTTGTCTAAGTTCTTTATTATTATCTAAATTATTATAGTTATCTAACCCCTTATCCCAGCATTTAACCCAGCTGTCTAATTTACGTAGTGGTCCAGGGAGGTCTAGGTGGGCTAGGTGGAAATCTTATAGCTTATAGGGAGAGTACTTAAAATTAGATGCGGGGTACTATTCCGGATCTTCATTATAACCTACCTAGCTTGCATAATATTTTAAGGTACCACGGTTCTTCTTAACTATTAAGATCTCTTCAACTTCCTATTCTTCATCCTCTGCGATCTAAATTAGCGGTAGGGGGTCATTATACTGTCTAGGCAATAGGTCGTCCACGGCCTTCCATAGTTAATCTAAAGAGAAGACAGGGTGGATCTTTATTAACTTTGGTAGCTTAACCTTAAAAGAGTGCCCTACCTTTTTAGGGATCTTATAGGGGCCAGCTATTTAGTAGTCTAGCTTATAGCTCAGCCTCTGGGTCTTCTAGTTCTTTATTAACACCTATACCTTATCTTCTATATAGAAGTCTACCTTATAACAATATTAGTTCACATTAGCCTCTTTCTTCTCTTGTGCCTTTTTTATAATTACTTAAACAGTCTCCTAGGCTCTATATATTCTCTTAGCGAATATCTAGGCCTCTTTATAGCTAAGGTATTTATAGGCCGTTATAGGTCCTATAGGTCTATCCCAATTAAAGGATATTCGTGGCTTATATCTATAGAGTAACTTAAATAGTAATATTCCTATACTATTATAAGGGAGCGTAAGCTATGCATAGTCTATTATAGACAGTAGTTCCAACTAGTTATCCTAGTAATAATTAATAAAGGGGCAAAGTCGCTAGTTAAGGTATTAGTTTATAATCTTAGTTTAGCTATTAGTCTAAGGGTAGAATGCGGTAGAGAGTTTAATCTTAATCCTAAGGATATGGCAGAATTTATCCTAGAAGTCTAATATAAATTAGGGTCTATAGTTAGAGATAATTAACTTAGGAGCGCCATAGATCCGGTAAATGTTATTAATATACATACAGGCCATATCTTTTGTAGTTATAGTCTTAAAGCAGGGAAGGGAAATAGCTTATTTACTTAGTTGGTTAACTACTATAAAGGCCATATTATAGCCATATTTGTCCTTTAGAAATAATTTAAAGTCCATTATAATATGCTGCTAAGGGCGTTTAGGAACTAGTAGTAGTCGTAACTATCTAGGGGTTTAATCCCTAGGGGTATCTACCTATTTATAAGCATAACAATTCCTAATAAACGGTTCTATATTAAACAGAAGTCCTCACTAGTAGTAGTAAGGCGCTAGTAGTTAGTAGGTCTTATCTTAACTAAGGTACGCTATAAAGACTTAATAGTAGGCTTTACGGATTAGTTCCGTTTGTAGGTTATTAATATTTAGAACTATAAGCCGTTCTTAGTATAAGAGCAGTCCGTCTTCTATTTCTAAATTAGGGTTACCTTTTATAGCTTAGTCGCAGAGGGCTTTTAGGGATTCGGCTAAGCGGTTTATAATTAGAATGCGGTTAATTAGTCCTATTAGTTTATCTAGGATCTCTCCTTCTATAAGCGCTAGCTTACTCCATTTGGAGCTTAGTTCCTTATAGATGTATAGGTTAAGCTATTTAGGACAGAGGAGGGTATATGTCCAGTACTAAGCCTTTAGCTTATTCTGTAGTTCCACGTCCTATTCTCTCTAGGTAAAGGTATTAGCTTTAGAATTTTGCCTACTAGGGTAGTATATAATTATAAAGAAGAATTAGGAGAGTATTTTAGCCCACCTAGCCTATTAACTAGTAAGCTGCTTTATTATTATAAAATATTTAAGGGCTTTATAATTAGTATAGACTTTAATCCAAGAGTCTATACTTCTAAGCTCTGCGCACTACTAGGACAATAATTATATAATAGCTAGTATTTCCTTATCGTATACCTCGTAGTTATACTTAGCTAAGGCCATTATCTTTAAGAAAAATATAATAGGGTACTACTCGCTATCTAGGTATAACTATAAGAGAACCCCTGCTACTACTCTATTAGAGGCGTCCGTTTCTAGTATTAATTTAAGGTCTAAATTATAGTGATGGAGAACTAGGGAGGAGGTGAGTTAGTCCTTTAACTCCTTAAAAGCTTCTATATAATTATTATCAAAAATAAAAGGTATATTATTCTTAGTTAGTTATATAAGAGGCTTAGCCATAACCCCATAGTTATAAATAAATTAATAGTAGAAGTTATAGAAGCTAAGAAAGGACTAGATGCCTTTTATAGTATAAGGGGGTTTCTAGTTATATATCGCCTTAACCTTTTTAGGGTTAACTTTAATTCCTTTTATACTAACAATAAACCTAAGGTACTTTGTTTATTTTACTCTAAATTTATATTTCTTAATATTAACTTATAGGCCTATATTCCGCAGCCTCTCTAAAACCTTTTTAACATGAACTTGGTGCTTAAGTTTATTATCCAAGTATATAAGAATATTATCTAGGTATACCGTGCAGAATTCATTAAGGTAGTTAAAAAGAACATTATTTATGTACCATTGGTATATAGCTAGCCCATTTATTAGTCTAAAAGAAAGGACTTTATATTTATAAGAACTATAGCGGGTATAAAATATTATTAAATCCTCTAATACAGGATCCATCCTAATTTAGTAAAAAGCTTAGCGGACATTAAGCTTTATAAAGATTTTGGCTCGGCTTAAACATATAAGGGTCTCATTAATTAGGGGGAGAGTATAACAATCTTTCTAAGTAATGGCGTTTAGTTTCTAATAGTTAATATAGAAGCAAAGGCCTTTATTAGGTTTCTTTATAAATAGAATAGGGAAAGCAAAGGGGGCCTAACTTAGTTTAATAAATCCTTTATATAGGTTATCAATTAAGTACTATTTTATAGCTTTTAGTTCTTCTATGGTTTGCTAGTAAAGGGGGCTATAGCCTAAAGAGTTATTAGCCTCTAACTAAATCTTATAACTATAGGTTTAGTAGGGGGGCAGTATATCCAAAGCTACTTTTAAGAACGCGTCTCTATAGTTTAAGAGGTAAGTAGGGAGAAGGCACTTAACTAGTTCTTTATTAGTTTCCTCTACTAGCCCTTCTTCCTTCTTATTAATAATCTGGTTAATTTTATATAAGCTAGTTATAAAGACTTTATTATCCTTTTAATA
>Ga0307507_10006560_pt1 | contig 17743 bp, 4 predicted proteins | sample 7_EM_MG_FD_207223 | JGI IMG/M metagenome (GOLD analysis project Ga0307507, IMG submission 207223) | Populus trichocarpa ectomycorrhiza microbial communities from riparian zone in the Pacific Northwest, United States - 7_EM | ecosystem: Host-associated > Plants > Roots > Unclassified | place...
TGACGATAGTTACTGTGGAGCGTAAACAGCTTGAAGTTCTTACAGCCAAGCATGGGCGTTCGCTACGATTGCTATGTACAGTTGGTGGCGATCAAGCGAAATTAAATGGCGTACAAAAATCGCAGCTTGGTCGTGAACAAAGCTGTATATTTTATGGTTTTGGTATTTGGTTTTGGTGTTCCTGTCCGTGCCTCGCTTATAAGCTAGGACCACCCCTAAGAAGAATTTTCTGTTGGGGGAAAGGGGGTAAAACGACAAATAAATCCACCTCTAGCTCGCTAGGCAGTAGGAATTGGGTCTTGAAAGTTGGAAAATCGATTGTTTTTGATGGTAAGATGGGTATGCGTAAGTTTTGAAGTGTGGCGCTACCTTTTGGTAAAGTTGCATGTGTGGTGTACGCTCCTTGAGTTATATCTTTTTAGTTTATTTATTTAGTATAGCGTCTAATATTCCTTGCTATTCTTTATAGCTATATAGGGCCTAACCTATCTAGCTTATTACTAGCTTCCTAGGTCCCTAGTACTAGTGGCGCAATATTAGTAGTTTAGAAGCGTTATAGTATACAGATCTATTGCGGATTAAGCTATATATCTTTCTTAAATACCTAGTCCCTATATATAGCATCGGCCTAATAAATAGTGTCTATCTATAGCCGTATAAGGTTTTCTATTATAATGCTGATTTTCTTTATAAAAGAAGGGATTAGGGGTAGGGTTTTAGGCTAGATAAGCTGTCTATTTTAAACATTAAGCTATAGGCCTAAGTAGGCTAGGTATTTTCTTCCTAAGATTATATTATAGCCTTTTAGGTCTATAATAAGAAAGGGGACGTTATACTACCTTCGTCCATTTACGCGAAGGTAAATTAGCAAGATAGTTATAATAGGTGGCCCTATCCGTCTATTATACCCGCAAATAGGAATTGGTTTAAGCAGTTCTTTAAAGGGTGTATTTAAAAAGTTAGCCAGCTTTATAGTATACTGGATATCTATTAAGGTAAAGGTTAAAACTTAATATCTATTGCGGAATAAAGTATAAGGGATAGTATAGCTTCTTTTACTAACTAGCCGACCTAAATTAATATATAATATATTAATCCCTTTTAATCCTAGAGAGGAGTCTTCCTCTAAAGTTCCTCCTTTTCTAACTTTATACTATCCTCTTATATTAATAAAACCTTATCCATCTTTACCTTTATTAGGTAGTCCTTAGTAAAGTAGTCCCTTTAGCCGTATAAAAAGCAAGCTCCTTAATTACTAAGGGCCTATCTATAGGGATCACTATATATAGGCTAAGTATCGCCAGACCCGCGGTAGGGCTAGCTATATAGCTAGCCGCTAAATTAATAGCGGGCTGTTTAACTGGTGCCGTAGAAGTTACTAATTATACTAGGGCACTACGGGCTGTTCTTGCAGTACTTATAGTCTAGTTTAATAAGTTTCTAGCTTTATACCGCTTAGCTTATACCTTAATTTAACAAAGGCCTTAATTAATAGCTAAGCAGTAGTCTATAAGTACTTTTAGCATTTATATAGTAGTAAAGACTGGTAGTATGTGTAATAGGACTAGCCCAGTTATAGTAGGAATGTCTCGGTGAAATACTTAGCAGATAACTATCTAAAACTATTTGCAACTATTTGCGACTATTTATAACTATCTGCAACTGTCTGCGATTATCTGCTATAATCTACTATTTTCCACTAGCGCCGTAACACTAAAGTATATTAAAACCCGTCGAAGACTATGTGCGTATATATGCACACACCAACCACTAAGACCCTAACTATTTAATTATATAATTCTCTTATTATTTCTTTCTCTTCTTTATATAATATCTTATTCTCTATAAGAGCTATATATCCTTAAATTTAGATAAAATTTATATTATTCCTTTAAATCTTCCCTAAAGCCTCTTCGCGCCCTTACATTATATTATATTAAAACAACTACTGTTAAAATGGCGAATAAACCTAAATCCCTTTTAATAACTACAAGTATTATATCCCTAGTTAGGGAACAGTTAACTATAATACAACAATCCTTTATAGATGCCTTAGCTTAGTAGCGGGCTATACTAGAAGCCCAGCATTAACAATTAATAGAAGCACTCCATAAAGAACTCCGCAATATTAAGGCACTTTTGTTAGAGACCCTAATAGAAATACCTATAAACAAAATCAAAATAACTATATCTGAGCCTAGTCCCTTAAACGCGAACCTTAAACCAGTAACTTAACCCATATCTATAATGAATTTAATACCTATTATAAAATCCAAAAAGCTCCCTAACCCTCTAATATTTAATAGAAATTAAAACAACCTACACCTCTTTATAACCAAGCTCCGTCTTAAATTTTTAACAAACTATAACTAATACTCTACTAAAGCTAGCAAGGTTAGCTATAGAACATCTTATCTAAGCCAAGATACTGCATAAACCATGGATCCATTCTTCTATAATAGCACCTTTATTAATTTTAAAACCTTTATCTCTCTACTAAAACAAATATATAATAATGCCAGCTAAGAACATATAGCTATTACTAAGCTTAAAACCCTATAATAACGGAACTAAGACTTTACCAGCTTTTTTTTTTGAATTTTTAGGCCTTATTAGTAAACTAGATTAGAATAAAGCTACTAGTGTTGCTGCCCTTTAATAAGCTATTTAAGATAAAATTAGAGCCTAGTTAGTAGGTAGGGAACTGCTAAAAAACCTGTCCAAATTTGCTATAATATATTAATTAATTAATAAGGACCTTTAATATAACAAACAGACTTATTCTCTAAAGTTAACTATACCTTACGTTTAAACCCCTATAAAACTAGTATATACCCTAAAGCGCAATCCATCTTTAAAACCTAAAGGCCCTATATATAATCCTATAGACCTTAATACCGCTTAATCCTATACACCCCTAGGAACTAATAAATAAAGAACTTAAGCCATAAGTAGAGAATACTTTAGATGCGGTAAAAAAGGATATATTTAAAAGTATTACCAAACTTACCCCTTTGAAAAAGTCCACCGTAGTTCCTTCTATTCCTTAAATTATACCCGCTCTATAAATTATATTTAGTCGCTATAAAGTATCTTACCTTTAGTTAACTTAGAAAACGAATTATCCTAAGGCCAAGTCGCGCCTTAGAATAAAAAGTGGAAGAGTATAAGTATCTAGGCTCTTCTAGCGCTAATATATAGCATAACTCCCTTAATGTACTTAGCGAAATTTAAATACTTAGAAAATAGAAGAAGGTATAAATCCTAATAGATAGCAGAGCTACTAGCATAGGCTTTATTAATATAAACTATACGAAAACTTAACGCCTAAATTTAAAGAAACTTAATAAGCCCTAAGTCCTATAAGACTTTAAGGGCAAACCCTTAATACATAGCGAAATAACGCACTACGCCTTAGTAAAAATATAGATAGGTAAACACCTTAAATATATCTCCCTATTTATAACACCTTAAAGTAATATAAAGTTATACTTAGATATAGATAGCTAAAATAATATAACCCTTTAATTAGCTAGGTTAAAGAAATACTAAAGTTCTGTATAACTTACTGCTAAAGTTATTACTTAAAAAAACCATTTGCCCTATAAATATGCACACAACTATTTAAATTTAATATAATACAAATTGCCCTTGCTATAAACCTTAAGTTAATATAATAAATCTATAACTACTAATTATAGTAAAGAATATAAAGACGTTTTATTAAAACCTCTTAAAATTTATATAATATAGGCCGCGCCTTTTATCTTATTAGCAAAAAGATAAGATTATAAAATCTTTACTATAACTATAGAAGATATTAAAAAAGCACTAAAGCTAAAATAATATACTAACTCTTAACCTCTTATACCTAAAGTGTTGGTCACACAGGGTGACTCACCAATAACGACTACTTGAGTAGGTTACAGTGATGTTGGTTAATAGCTTCTTTTTATTGGAATAAGAAAGGGCGAGGAGCTTAAGACTCCTTGCCACGCTAGTGCCGCGGCGTCATATGACGACCGCTTGCCTAATTCCCGACACTGGCAACTCTTCTTTTGTAGTTGCCATCTATATACAAATACTGCTTAACTAGTGTAACAAATATCGATCCTCCTTACTTACTATTGCCACTATAATATAAGTCTCGCTGTCCTAAAATTTGCCTCTTAGCACGTGGTGCTTTCTTACTTAGAGTTATAGGTGGATATTGTGTTAGGGCCGCTAAGGCGCTAATTATAAGCGAGCTAATAGCGATTTTCCGTACCGGGTATAGAAAATCCTAATTAGCTGCTCTTAAATTGCTATATCTCCTACTCCCTTTTAACCCAACCTTTAACTTATACACGTAGAGTATTTGTGTTAACGAACATCTCTAGTACCTTATTTAGGTTTGCCTTTGTTATCGCATCTACTAGGTTATCTTAGCCATTAATCCACCAGATCTTAAAGAGTTTTTAACACTTATAGGATTGCCGAAGTGCTATAATATTAATTATAAGACGCTTCTTCTTTGTGGTACTAAGCTTAACTAAATACTTATAGAGGGAATATAAGTTGGTGCATACAATTATAGGGATAATAGGGAGTTTAAGTTAATCTATAATTATCTTTAGGGTAGTTCTAATTGCAATTGCCATATTAACTCCGCTAACTATTCTATATATCTCTGATGCTAGAACGCTTTGGGTAATACACTTACTCTTAGTTAAGCTCTAATAGATAAGATTGCTGTAGATTATAAAGTTATTCTCTCTAGTAGATTTATTTGTAATAATAATCTTATATCCTAGCTGGGAGCTAAAATCTTTATTATTTATAAACGATCCATTGACAAATATAAAGAGCTTAGCGGTAGGAAGATTAATAGGCACATAAAGTAGTCCCTAATTAAGATGGTTTATTTGCCAGAAAAGACACTTATTTAGGGCAAGGACGTTATCCTTAGTTGGTTCCTAGTATTAAGCGGCAATAAAGAGATTAAATAAAGCCTTAGGTTAATAGATAGAAGTAATATAAGCTCCGCAAGCGCGTTACTCTACGTATTCTTGCTTTAGAGAATTAATGTTAATAACGTTAATCTTCTTGCCTTAATCTTTCTGGCGTAAAGCAATAGAATCCTTGTTTAGGGAGAGGATGCATCCATTAAAAAGTAATAGTATTATTAAATTAAGCTTTTCCTTTAGCTTTGCTATAAGATTTGCCTTTACTAGCTTATCTTCTTTAAGAGCTAAGAATTAGTCGTCTCCCAAGATAATTATATTATTAGTTTGCATGCTGACGATTCCGAATGGAGTTCCTATAATTGTAATAAGGAAGTAGGGATTAAATATAGAAGTAGTTATTAAGAGCTTCTCTTTGTGGTGCTTACTATAAGTAGCCCACTAATAAGTTCCTGCCTCTACGATTCTATATAATGGCTTAAGTACAACTATGATTATATCTTCGGGATATTGGTAGCGAATTTACTTTAGAAGGTATGCTAGTATTAAGCGCTAAAGGCGCGTCTCTAATTGGGTATAGGCCTAAGTAATATCTTATAAATAAACCGCTATTCTATTCTTTATTAAGGAGGGAGCTAGTGCAATAATAACTTACTGACTAGCTCGTTAAATTATAGGGGATTATATAAAAATTACTTCCTTACTATTATTATTATAACCTTAAATGACTAGTCTTAACTTCTTAAATAGGGTGTTAGTAGCTTTACCCTTAATCTTATTAACTATTCTTAACTTAAAGATGCAAACTTTATTAAACTTAATAGGGTCATACTTCTTAAATTTAAAAACTCCTTTTATAATAAGACTGTTAATCTCCTACTTATTAAATACTTGAAAAGGAGCTCTTAGAGTTATAATACGGCCTTCCTTTTAGAGCTGTTTTATAAGCTCAAAGTCAGCCTTCTCTTTAGCTATTATAAAGGCTATTAATAACTCGTTTTTACTCTTAATAGCGGTAACAAATTGCTCTTTAAAATTAATAAGGTATTGGTAATTTTGTAATCCCTTTAGGTGACCTCTACCGCGTTATAGTTGCGGCATATTTGCTATAATTGCATTAGGATTATAGTTGCCTTCTAGAGTACATTAATCATAATTCTCCTCTAGGGTATTCTCTGGGGCATCCTATAAAGGCTCGGAACTGTTGTTTCTATAGTAAGGCTTAATAACGGTTAAGCGGAATTAAGTAGGTCTATAGGGCATCTAAAGAGTATAAGTCTAACTATTAATTGCAATAAGTTTATATAGGCCTAACCATCCTCTCTTTTTACGCCATACGCGTACCTTAGATTGGAGTGGCAGATCGAGCGTAGTTAAGATATTTGGGCCATTTCTCATTTCTAGTGCGTTGTTGACCTGGCGCATGGCGTAGAGACGTCGCACCTCTTTTATTACTTTGCAAATAGCCTCCGCTCATTGCGTAATAGATAGGGATGGTGGAGAATTGTTAGTCATTTAAGGGTAGGCGCTAAAGACTAGTAATATAGGTATAAGCCCATCTAGGCCAGCAGAATTATTAACAGCCTTAACAGCCATCTATAAGATAAGCTCTTTACTAGCGCCCTCTAGTTCCAAAGAAATAATCTTATATACTTGTTATAATGGCGTATAATATTGTTCTACTTTTCTAACACTATTATGTGCCTTAATAGGGACTTCCTTGACCTTAATTTCCATTGCCTTTACCTATTACCAAAACTCTGCAGATAAGAAGTTCCTTCCTATGTTATAAATAACTTAATTAGGGGGTCCTAGGTAGACATTAATCTAGTATAATTAAAAAGTATCCTATGCGTTCCTAGCTAATATATCCTTTAGGAAACGTGCGGCTTAGAAGGAGGTTAAGAGGTTAATAACTTAGAGTACTAGCTTGCCGCTAAGATATATAATGTTAATAATAATACAGAAGTTAAAGTTATAGTTATCTTTAAGGGTAAACTTGAATCGGCTAGGAAACTTCTAGTTTATTTAGCAGTAATAGCAGTACTTTATAAGATACTTAATTGTCTTAGCCTTAACTTTATAACCTGCTCGCTAAAGAACCCTAAGTAATCTATAAACTAATGGGTAACTAAAGTAACGGTATAGTTAACATAACTCTAACTTAGTCAAATGGCTCTAAGCAATGCTCCTTTCTAGCTATTAAAGGAGCAACTAAGGGTAACCCCACTTGCGTATAACGGGCACCCGATTTTCTCCCTAAATAAGTATATTCTTAAGGTTATTAAGCTTAACGCCTAACTTATCTATATCTTGGATACAGAATAGAAACAGGGTGTTTATAGGAATAATATAGAAAGTAATATATCCTAACGGAGTTTGGACCTTAATTGTGCTAAGAGAGATTATAGTACCCTTGCCAAAGCGAATTGTATATTGGCCTGTTATTAATTGGTTAATCTAAATAAAGCTATTAAGCTGCTAAAGAGCTTAAACTTAAGGTTCTCCTACTATAGATACTCCTACGGCTCTAGTATCTGGCATAATACCATAGAAGATGTTCGCCGAGTATCTATTATTAAAGGAGAACGCGGAACTTTCTTTTGGCTTATTAAAGATATCTGACTTTATAACAGAATAGAGCGTAGATTAGTCGTTAAGGACAGTAATAGTTTGTATGCCATTTACCTCACTATACTTAGTAAAGTATTGGTTAGGAGAGTAGTCCTTAATTTCCATATCTATAAGGAGCTGTTTGGCCTTATTAACCTTATCCTTAAGATCTTCTTTGCCTTCATATTGAACCAGGAAGCTTTAGAAGTAGGCTATAATAACCTTACAATTTCTAACGTTTCGTGCGCTCTGGCGAAACTTATTATATGCCTCCTTTTATCTGTTAAGAGGGTGCCTAGTTAACTAGCAATTTGGCTTTTTACAAATATAGCATTTCTTCTGTTAATTGTTTTGAGATAAACCTCTATAAGGACCTCTATGATTGCTTTATAGTTGACATTAATCATACCCTCTGCTATATCCCCTACCCCAGCTACTATATATTCGATCAGTCCAGTTATAATTATATTAGTTGGTCGGGTCGATTAAAGTAGGTTAAGGTTAGGTGTTAAATTACTATACTTCTTAAGAGCGCAGAGCGGTGCTAATAGAGGATCTTAATTAAGCACACACTCCTTTATAAGTATTTGTAGGATTAAAGAAGGTAAGGTTGCATTCTTTAATACCTTAACATATACTAATAACTTAATCGCGTAGGCTAAAGTCCTCTTAATATAATTTGGATAAACCACGCTAAATTATCTAAAGTTAATTAAAGAGCTTTTAAAGACAGTTGAGTTAAGAGGCATCTGGGTTTATAGCAATAATTCTTAAGAAGGTAGTCTCTCTCTACTCTAATATATACTGCTGCTTATTCTCTTTTATTTTAAAGTGGTATCTTGTCTTATATATCATTTGGTTAAAATCGTATCCTTTTCCTGCCAAATAATCATAATAAAAGGTACTAGCGCGGCCCTTAAGCATAACGGAATAAGCGTTATAATATTAGTTAGGTTCCAGTCCAACCTTCTAGCAACAGTTATAGAAGATACACAGCTTTAAATTAAGGATATTATATAGTTCCCCGCCAAACCTCTTCTCCTAGTCTAAATAGAGTTTTGTAAGCTCTGTAAGCATTTTTAAGGTGCCTCCAAGCAGTATTAGGCCACGTTAAAATTGCATTAAAGATTAAGGTGGGGATTGCTTTATAGGCTATAGTAGAGATGCAGAGCTTAATAGAATATAGTATGGTACCTAATCTTCCTGTGGCAGAGTTTAAAAGTTATTAAATTACAAAGTAAGGAGGTCTTGCGCTTGCTCTTAGGGGGCAGTAGTTAAAGTTATAGGTTAAATTAGTGGGAGCAATAGGTATGGCACGTAAGAACTTGTGCCTAGAGCAATGGAATTAGAACGTGTCTCTATTAGTATATTATTTAGATTCCATCGTGAGTTGAGCTTCTTTATATTACGTAGTTGGTGCTTAATCTCTTATAGAGTCTATTTGTGCTCTTCTTTTATGTCAATAACTTGCTCCTAAATATTGTCTCTAATAGTGTCTCTATCTATAGGGACAAATACTCCGTTCTCCTAAAGGAAGTTACGGAAGTCTTATACAATATTCTTCTTTACAAGGGCCTATGTTTCCTTTGTCCATCCAACAAAGTCCTCCTTTATGCAATACCATAGCACAGTATCGTTGTATTCGCTGTCTGTATATTGTGCTATGCAGTATAGTAAGAATCCGTTTAGGTCCTGTTGCTTAGCGTTTATAGGGTTGATATCTTTGTCCTATATCTTTAGGTTAATGTCGTTCTTATACTTCTTTAGGTAGGTCAACGCCATAATAGGAGTAGAATTGACAGGGTGTCGTACGTTAAAGGTAGGTAGGATTTTCGGCTTTATAGGATCTCGTAGGTTTGCTGTCAAAAGGTAGGCAATTTAAGGCGTAGTCAACGCGTTTTGGACGTTGACTTGGGACCCTAGGTTTAGTAACACTTCTAACCTAAAGTACTTGACCAAATCTTTGTAAACGCGATTGTTCTGCGTAATAGACATAACTTGGTATCTCCTAGTACTTAGTGACACTTCTATTACTGGTTTTCCGCAAGCCTAAGGTAGTATAGTATTGCCGGGAACCCCTGCACGAGACTGTCTCTTCTGTCAATAACCTAGCTGCTCTGTGGTTAACTGTGTGTTCAACCACTGATTAGTATTGGTTACACAGGGTAACTCACCAATAACAACTACTTGAGTAGGTTACAGTGATGTTGGTTAATAGCTTCTTTTTATTGGAATAAGAAAGGGCGAGGAGCTTAAGACTCCTTGCTACGCTAGTGCCGCGGCGTTACGTGACGACCGCTTGCCTAATTCCCGACATAAAGAGTACTATAATTTAATTAATAAGTTTAAAAAATAATTTATAAACTAACTAGCCCCACATTAAAATAAGTATAATTTTAAGATAGAACTTAAACCTAGTATAACACTAAAGTTCAATCCGCTATATAGTATATTATAAAAAGAACTGCTTATAATATAATAATACCTTAATAAGCATCTGGAAAAAGGATTTATTCGCCCTAGCTAATCTCTATTTGCCTTACCTATACTATTTATTAAAAAGCTAGAAGGAGGCTTAAGATTCTATATTAACTATTAAGCTCTAAATATAATTATAATTTAAAACTAATATCTAATTCCCCTAATTTAAGAGATATTTAACTATTTAGTAAAGGCATAGTACTTTATAAAGCTTAATATAATTGCTGTCTTTAATAAAATCTATATATATAAAGGAGATAAGAAGTATATAGCTTTTTGCATATAATAGGGACTCTTTAAATACCTAGTAATACTATTTAGTATAAAGAATGGGTCTGGTATATTTTAGTAATATATTAATAATACACTTTATAAATTCCTTAATATATTTATTACTACGTATATTAATAATATCTTAATCTATTTATCCTTACTTTCTAAACATTAGAAATATATTAAAATAGTCCTTAAACGCCTATAAGATATAGGCCTATAATATAATATTAAGAAATGTATATTCTACGCGTCTAAGGTTATATACTTAGGCTTAATAATATCCCATAATGGAATTAAAATAGACCCTAAAAAAGTTGCCGCAATTATAAACTAGGAAAGCCCTAGTAACATATAAAACATTTAAGGATTTCTAGGATTTGCAAATTTCTATTAATAATTTATTAACTACTTCTTAAAAACTATTTAGCTATTAGTAAACCTAATAAAAAAGAATATAAAATTTAAATAGACCACTAAATATAAATAAGCTTTTAATAACCTAAAGCATTATTTTATAACTACTCTAATTCTTACCTATTTTAACCCTAACCTTAAATATATTATTAAAACAGACTTATCCAATTATATACTAGGGGGCATAACAGTATTACATATTTTAGTGTCTGTCTTAGCTAGCCATATTCGCATCTTAGGCTGCCTACTAGGACACCTACCCAGTAAAGCCAATCTTTTAGTCCTATTATCCCTATTCTTAAGAGTGTTACTATTATATTTTCTGCCTTTATTAGGCCTTCTTGGAGCTCTTAAGTGTTTACCCCCTATGGCGTTAACTATACCACGGCTTAGGTTTCTCTTGCCTAAGTCAGCCTCTGTACCTTTAACTCCTATACGCCTCTCCAGCATTAGTCTAACCAGTATTATATTACGGAAGATGGTTTCCTAGCGTTCTTTTATACTCTACTTTAGCTCCTTTCTCTTTCTTACTATTATCTTTACTAGCCTCTTACACGTCTCCCTTCCTCCTCTATATAGGCCTAGGCCCTAACGCAGTACCATTCTTCTTCTACTTTTTTTACCTGTTTCTCTAATATCTCTTCCCTACTTTAGGGTTGTTAGTTTATTCTCCTATAAGGCGCCCTAGGGTCCCTCTATAGTTTATTTAGGCGTGTCTTAATATACTTTATAACATTAAAGTTACATTTACTTTGCGCCCTTTATATTACAGCGGCTTTAATATATAGTTATAGGGGGGGAATATTGGCTTCCTTCTTAAGCAGTACTATAGCCGTTTACTTATACCCGCCTATTATGCTCTAGAGGTAGGCTATTTAGACCTTTTAGAGTAGTTTAAGGAGTAATTTAGGGGGGCCCTTCTTAGTTTCTCCAATAGCCTAAATACTGGATCTATATATTATAGTTGGCTGGATAACTGCTGTATATAGTAGGCGTAACCTCTAGAAGCATAGACCCTATATAGAATTAACAATCCTAGATAATGCAATATACTATACTTAGCCCTTATGGGCCGCTTATACCGCATATACACTCCACCGGAGCTTACTATCTACCCATACTCCTAATACCCTTAGGCCCTAAACTAGTTAACCCCTAAAGCCTTAAATATGGATTGTATACTAGAGATCTATAGATTAGTTGCATTTTCTTATAAAATAGATTAGCTGGTATTTCTCTAGTAAGAATTGGACTCTATATCGTCTTGCCTATTCTATATAGGTATTATAGGCTTTCTTTAGTGTTTTGCAATTCTCTACGGCTATTAGCCCGTATATAATTAGGTTTGTATTATTAATAAAGCCTATCCCCTAGGTCGCCCCTTTCTTAAAGGTATTAAGTAAGTTACTTACAAAGAAAAGGAAGAGTATAGGCAAAAGAGGTAATCCTTATAGTATACCTGTTACAACTATAATGGGGGGGCTCTAGTATCCGTTAAAGACTAGTAATGTCTCTTTCTAGCCTATAAACCCTTAAACAAATTATATAATCTATTCTAGGAAGCCCTTTGCCCTAAGGATATATAGGAGGCGCTTATAGGGTATATTATCATAGGCGCCACTAATGTCTAGGCTAAGCATTAATACTACAAAGTCCTTACGTATAGCCTATGCAGTTTTAATAGTAGTAGCGAGTAGTGTAAGTGCTAATAGTATTAAGCGATTCTTTCTTGCCCCTATTTGGCTTTATGGTAGTAGGGCGTGTTCCTCTGCCGTGTCTACTATATAGTCCGCTATAACCTTTTCTAAGGCAATAGGGCGGTAGTTTCCTGGGATTAAGTAGTCTGCTTTGCCTTCTTTTTATAAGATAACCGTCATTATAGATCTTCTAAGTCGTGGGTAGTAGCCTATTACAAAGTATACTCTAGCTATATCTGCAAGCCAAGGTACTATAAATGGACTATAGGTCTTTAAGGCTGAGTTTAGGATCCTATCTAGTCCTAGTACTATATTATTTAAGAGGCGACTAATAGTTCTAGCTATTTCTTTGGTTATTATATCGCTGTTAACCCTTAGGCGAGTTACTGGTATTTCACTAGTAATGTCACTAAGGTCTACTAGAGCTAGTTAGGGGAAAAATCTTTCTATAAGGATCTTCGCCTTCTTATTATTATTACTTATAGCCTATAGTTCGCCTGCTTTTTATAGGGGTAGTAAGTATAGGTCTTCTGCTAGGCGTCCCGCCTTTTTCTTTACCCATCTTGCCATAGTCTAAAGGCCCTTATTATAGGGGATGCTCGGGTTAGTAGTGTATTCGTTTATAAACCGTCTCTAATTATTTCTTACTTCTTTTTTTTAGGGTATTCTTTAGCTAGTTTCTTATATCTTTATATTATCTCTTATCTTTAGGGTTGTGGCTACTTATATATTTCCTTCTTGCTCATCGTTGGCTAGCTATAAGAACCGCGCATTATGCGGACTATGTGTATCGCGCGTAGGGGCCTAGTTTTAAGACCAGGCAATGCTCTTCTAGCCTATTTTTAATTGCTGCCTAGATCCTTTCTAATCTTTAGTTAATTTCCTTAGGGGTAGCTAATAAGCCTCACTTGTTTGGTATTAGGTAGATTTCTTCTAGGTCTTAAAGTTATTATTTAACTATATTAAGGAAACTATCTATCTTAAGCTTCCTTATTACGTATCTTTTACTATTTAGTTACGCCTTAATATCCAAATCTAGCTATATCTAGATAGGGATATAGTCTAAGGTAAGTGCCTATTCTTCTTTAGGGATGCACCTTTCAAGTCTCTAGTATAGGCCATCGTCCATAAATATAAGGTCAATTATACTTCTGGCAGTGCCTCGTTACCACGTAATTGCTCCTAGGGAAGTGGCTAGCTTAAGGCCCTAAATATCTATAGCTCTTAGTAGGCACTCTACCTATTATTTAGCAGCAACATGGATACCCCCCCACTATAGGTAGTAGAGGTTTATATCTCCTAATAGGATAGACTCTACGCCTTTGGTTTCCAGTAAGCTTATTACCAATATAATATTCTCTATTTATGGGACCCCTTTAACCCTAGAGTTATATACATTAATAATTTATACCGGTCCCCTATATGTCTAGATTATTATAACTGCAATATCTAGGTTAACTACTTGCTATAACTATAAGGACAGGCTAACAGCCTTGCTGATTATAAAGCATACATATATAGCTACTTTTGGTTTATATAGGAGCTGGAATCCTTAAGGGCAGTATATTAATTATATATAGGTATTGTAATACGGCTCTTATATAGCAAGGATATAGTATTTCTCTAGGTCTAAACTGTCTAGTAGGGGCCTTATAAGGCGGTGGTTTGTATTACCGCAGTTATACTATATAATGGATAGGTGGCGGACCCCCAGTAAGGGTCATTTAACTCTCCTTTATTCTTTACTTCTTCTATTTCCACTTTCTCTAGGATTTTCAGAACTTCTATCTCTTATATCTACACCCTAGTTGCTACTTATTTTATATAGGGCTTTCTATTCCCGTGTCTTATATTCTTACTAGCGCTTCTATATCCAAATCTATTATCGTCTTTGGTTCTTCCCCTAGTCTTACTAGTTAGCTTTATACCCTTTATAGGTTGGCTGCAAATATTAGATTTGCCGCGTTTAGTCTAATTCTTAATTATCCTGGTCTTAAGCTTGCTATAGCTATCCATAGGGGTCTTCCTATAGGGCGTCCTCTCCCTTATATTCCCTATAACCCTTATATCCCTATTTGGTCTAGTAATATCGCGCGGCGTCGCTTCTAGCCTGTTAAGGCTTAGGATAGCTAGCCTAGCCCCCCAGTATTAAAGGTAGGGAACGCCAAGAAGGCACCTACGTCCCCCTAGCTTATTGCCTATTGTTTTCATTTATATAACCTAGCGTGTAGTTATTCCCGTAGCTGTTAAGCCCTTACCTTCCATCTCCTATATTTAATACAGTCTACTCTCTCCCACGCCTTATATATACTTTAGTAACAGTTTGCGCATTTTATTTAGTCTTAATTTAAGCAGTGTCTTATATCGTGGGGGCCTATATAGTGGCCGCAGCACACCTGTGCTGCGTATATAGATTAGGTGTGTCCCTATTATACATAGCAATAGCATTATTCTAGGCGTAGTTTGTAGTTATAGAGCCTTATATTATATATAAGGCTATTTATAATTATTCCTTTTTAGATAAGGAGTTTTTGTATTCCTAGTGTATATATGCTAATAATAAGGAAGCCATATATTTAACCAGCGTCTCCCTAGCAAGTCTCTAGCGACTCTTATATCCTCTTATTGTTCTTATTATATACTTAGATTATATTTTCCTGTTAAAGCCATTAGATTTAGGTAATCTTAAGTCCTAGTATAAGGCGTTTTGTATATTTTACTATCTCCTATATAGTTACTATGTTGTTCGCCTAGCGTCCCTTTTCTACCCTAAGGCTTATAGGAACCGCTAGAACTTTAACTAGGTAGTCTTTACGGAGCACTTTTATACCAATACGTTCTCCTAGCCTATCCTCTACCCTTATAGCTCGTTCCTTTACCTATTAGTCCTTTAGGGTAACTCTAATGTCTCCGCTCTTTAGGTATTGGACTATAATAGCGTTATAGACTTCCTTATAAATCTCTATAAGGACTTCTGTTTCTAATTATCCCCTAAGCCCCTCTACTTTTTCTATATTTGGTTATATTATAATTATATACCCGGTTATTATCTTAAGGGGGTTGGGTTCCCTATACTATAAAAGCGCAGCTATGGCGGCCTAGGTATAGTTTGCCAGTAAGAAGGGGTTTTATTTATTTTTAATTTTGCTTAGCCATTAGAGAATTTAATTAAGGGATTACTAGAGGGGCGCCTAAGGGACGCTAAACTAGCGGAGCTATTCTGCTAGCTATATTAGTTCGTTATAGCTAACGGTTGCTCCCCTGTAATTATAGATACTAGACACATCTAATAGGCTTTATATTTTGTTAGATGCCTTCTTAATAGAGGTATTTCCGCTTTATAGTGTGGTATTCGCCTATTCTTGTTATGGAGGGCCATTGCTAGGCGTGGTTCTGGCGGTCGCGCGCGAGTGCGAACCACCGTCGTTCAACGTGTGCCTCCCCTACGATGCAGGCATCTCAGGGGGATTCTCTGGGTGTTTTTCGGGGTTCTTTTTAGTTAGTTTTGGTCTTTTTGGGCCGGGTGCAGCAAGAGCTCCAAAAGGACCTCTTAGGGCTGCATGCGCAGTATTGTACGTAGTATAGGGCAGATATTACTCTTTTATTATTACTTTCTTTATTACTTTTATAACTATTTTAATTTTAATTATTATCTTTATTTTTATTTCCATTTTTAGTATTATTTCTATTTTTATTACTAATACTAATACTATTATAGTTTATCTATTATATTAATAATTTTTAATACTACCTTTACTACTTTTACTTTTATTTTTATTTTTACTTTTATCTTTATTTTTATTTCTACTTCTATATTTACTTTTATTTCTACTAATATCTCTATATTTATTCTAGCCTTCTACTTTTATTATTATAAAGAATATATTTTAAAGGTATATTCTATATTTAAAATAAGATTAAATTTTTAAAAAGTTTATATAGTTATATAGTATTATAAAGACATTTATTAAACTTTAATTAAATAACCTTTTTATTAAAAATAAATACCTATTAATTAATTAATATAATATATAAAAGAAGATACTTATAAATATACTAAAGAGCCTACTATAAAGGCTATTAATAAAGGTATTATAAAGACTATAAGGGCTATTATAGAGGCTATTATAAAAGCTATTAATATTCCTATATATAATATTTATATAAAGTAGAAATAAGAATAATATATAATAGATATATTATAGCTTTAATAGAGCTTTATATAGATATTTATATAAACATTCACTATTAATTAAAAAACCAAAAGATAAAAATTAATTTTTTTTTTGTATATTTCTTGCGCCTATAGTAGGCTTTTGTCCTTTTAAAACTAAGTACTGCTATACTACTACTCTACTACTATACTACTGCCAGTACTACTACTGCTGCTACTACTGCCACTCCCGCCACTGCTGCTACTGCTGCCTCTACTACTACTACTACTACTACTACTACTACTACTACTACTACTACTACTACTACTGCCTCTGCTGCCTCTACTGCCACTGCTGCCACTACTGCTACTACTGCCTCTACTGCCTCTACTGCCTCCGCTAATTCTACTACTGCTCCCACTGCTCCGTTTCCCGCTCCTACTAATGCTCTAGCTATTATCTAGGCTGCTAGCAACCGTCCCAGTAGCCACTACTCTACTCCTCCTCGTCCTGCTGCTGCCGCCATTCCTTATACTGCTGCTCTTGCTCTTGCTACTACTCTGCTCCTATATCTACTGTATAGCCTATAGCCGCTGCTGGCGCTCCTATATCTACTGTGGAGGCTGCTTAGGAGGCTACTGTGGAGATTGCTGCGGAGGATGCCGCTAAGACTGCGGAGGAGACTACCGCGGAGACTGCGGAGGAGCTGCTGCGGAGACTACGGAGATTACTGCTGCGGAGACTGCTGCGGGGGGTTAAAAGGGAGGTCCATAGAGTAGTAGTAGCAATAGGCTGTGTACGCGATACGCGGCGGTCGTGTACGCGAAAATTTGGTGTCCTGCACGTGACAGCATCTAGATGGGGAAGAGCTCCGTACACGGCTCCCCCTAAGCCGGTTGTAGAGCCGTTCGTAGAGCCGTTCATAGAGCCGTTGCAGAACCGTTGCAGAATTGTTCGTAGGGTCGTTCGTAGGGTCGTTTGTAGAGCCGTTGCGGGGCCGTCATAGGGCCGTTCGTAGAGCCGTTCGTAGAGACGATGCAGAGTCGTTCATACGGACGATTGTATGGGCGACTGTATGGGAAGTGGTAGAGCCGTCGTAGAGACGATGTAGAGCCGTCGTAGAGACGATGCAGAGCCGATCGTGAAGCTGTTGAAGAACCGTTGC
>Ga0307507_10006561_pt1 | contig 17741 bp, 13 predicted proteins | sample 7_EM_MG_FD_207223 | JGI IMG/M metagenome (GOLD analysis project Ga0307507, IMG submission 207223) | Populus trichocarpa ectomycorrhiza microbial communities from riparian zone in the Pacific Northwest, United States - 7_EM | ecosystem: Host-associated > Plants > Roots > Unclassified | place...
CGCGGGCGTCCGGGAGTCGGCGCCGGCTGGTCTCTCCCGAGGCCCGCAGTTCCCGCCGGGCTCGCTCGGCCCACGGGATGATGCCCAGCGCGTCGAACGTGTCGCGGGCGGCGCGCAGGTGCTCCCGCGACTCGGCCACCCGCCGCCGGCGCCGCAGCCATCCACCGTAGGCCGACTGGACGCGCGCTCGGGCGAACGGCCAGCGCACCAGATCGGCCCGGAGCGCGACCTCGAACAACCCCTCCGCGTCGGAGTCCGATGCCAGTAGCGCCCGCGCGTACCGCAGTCCGACGTGCAGCACCGGCGACCTGCTCGTAAGCGCCAGCGTCTCCATCTCCCGCACGACACCGTCGACGGACTGTCCACTGTGGACGGATGCTTCCACGAGATCCCCGACCGCGTAACAGCGCAGCATGAGATGGTAAGCGGGATCGGCGGAGTCGAACAGCCGGCGCAGGTGCTCATACGCCTCGGCGTAGCGCCCGCTGCCCAGCGCGGCCAGGCCACGGGTGTGCTGAACCGTCGCCAGCACCGGGCTGGCGGCCACCGGCAGGGCCGCCCGCTCGGCCTCGGCGGCAAGGGCTTCGGCACGGCCCCCTTCGCCCCGCAGCGCGGCGATCATGGCTTGGGTCACCCGCGCGGTGGCGTGCACGACCGGCTGCGTCGTCTCGCGGGTCAGCCGGCCGGCTTCCTCGGCGGCGGGGATGGCCACACTCAGATCGCCCAGATGTGTCGCGCTCAACGCCTGCGAGGTCAGGCACCGCGCCAGCAAACCGAGCCTGCCCTGTGCCCGGAGCTCGGCGATGGCGGTGGTGCTGAACCCCACCCCGAGATCGAAGGCGCCCATCAGGATCGCCGCATCGGCCAACCGTGCCGCGCGCATGGGAGTGTTCTCGTGCGCGGCCAACCAGTACAGCCGGTCCACGACGGCCGCGCCTCGCTCGACCGGTGCGGCGTAGGCCAGGATCGCCAGCAACCGCCCGTCGCGCGGGTCGACCGGCAACCGCTCGGCGACGGACACGACCCCGTCCCGCACGGCACGCCCCGGCTCCGCCCAGAAACACCGCAACGCCGCGCCCCACAACAGTTTCAACGCGAACCCGGTGTCGCCGTCGGCGGCGACCCGTTCGGCCAGCTCGGTCAGCGACCGCGCCCCGGCCGCGACGTCGCGGATGCCGTCGTCGAACCTGTCCCGGATCCACACCAGCCGCGACCGCTGCCGCTCGGACAGATCGATCGACTCGGTCTGGCGCAACAACCGGACGACGAGGTGCTTTCTGCCCAGTTCGAACGCGAGTTCGGCCGCGCGCAGCAACCGTTCCCCCCGCCGGCCGGAGTCCTCGCTCAGCCGGGCGGCACGCTCCAATGCGAAGACGGCCGCCTCGACCCCGCCCCGCCAGTGCGCGCGAGCCGCGGCGGCCGCCAACTCGGCGGCGATGTCCTCGTCCGGCCCCACCGTCGACGCCGCGCGATGCCACGCCCGGCGATCGACCTGGCCGCGCAGCACCCCCGCCAACGCGGCATGCACCCGCTGACGCTGCCCAAGGCCGGCACGCTGGTGAATCGCCGAACGCATCAGCGGGTGCCGAAACCACACCCGCTCCCCATCCGCCTCCACGAGCCGTACGTCGATCGCCGGCATCAGGTCGTCCACGGTGAGCTCCTCGCCGCCGACGACCACGGCCACCGCCAGGATCTCCGACCACAGATCACCGTCGTTGAGCGCCGCCACCAGCAGCAACACCCTGGTCGCGGTCGGCAACCCGGACACCCGCGCGGCGAACGCCTCCTCCAACCGCGTGGTCAGCGGCAACCACGACGCCGGCATGGTCACGTCGCCGCCGTCGACGACCCGCCCCACCACGAACGGCAACTCCACCAAGGCAAGCGGGTTCCCGGCCGCCTCAGCCAGAACCCGCTCCCGAACCGCCGGTCGCAGCCCAGGACTGCGGGCGTCGAGCAGGGCAGCCGCCTCGGGTCCGTCCAGCCGTCCCGGACTCAACTCGGGCAACCCCGCGCCATCGAAGGAACTGGGAAAGCCGTCACGCACCGCCGCGAGCAGCACCACCGGCTCGAATTCCAGCCGCCGAGCCACGAACGCGAGCACATCCGCACTCGCGTGATCAAGCCACTGAACATCCTCCACGACCAGCAGCACAGGCACCCGCGCCGCCGCCTCGGCCACCAGGTTCAACGTCCCCAGCGCGATCAGGAACAAGTCCGGGGAAACGACCTTCGTCCCCCCAAACGCCGCCGACACCGCATCACGCTGCGGCCCCGGCAACTCCTCGATCTGATCCACGACCGGACGCAACAGCTGATACAGCCCCGCGAACGCAACCCGGGTCTCAGCCTCCACCCCTGCTGTCCGCAGCACCCGCAACCCGGCCGCGGCCGCCATCCGACCTGCCTCGGCCAACAGGGCCGACTTCCCGATCCCCGCCTCACCCCGCACCACCACCGCGCCACCGGCGTCCCGCACGCGCTCGACAAGACCACCGAGCAGCCGCAACTCCGCCCCACGGCCGATCAGCGGCACTCCTTCCGAGGCGGTCGACATGACCACATCATCCACGCCACCAGCACGTCGCCCATCAGTGACCGCGTCGCAATCGGTCGAGGGCGAGGCTCAGGTATGGGCCCACGGCTTCGCCCGCGGTGTCGAAGCCGGGCCCCGAGGCGGCGCCGGCACGATTGCGGTGAGCTATGCCGGCGGCGATGACGGCGATCTTGAAGTAGGCGAGAGCGCAGTGGAAGTCCCAGTCCGCAAGCGGAACACCCCCGGCAGCCTCGTATGCGGCGGCCAGCCGGTCGACATTCGGCAGGCGGTCGCTCGTCCAGGCACTTGGCTCGCCGACGACGAGGTCGAAGGACTTCGAGCGGTAGCCACACATCATCGCCACGTCCGCCACCGGATCCCCGATGGTCGACAGTTCCCAATCCACGACCGCGGTGAGGTGCGGTCCGGTCGGCGAGCGGAGGTCCACCAGGGTGTTGTCGATGCGGAAGTCGCCATGCACGATGCTCGTCGAGCGCTGCTCTGGGACCATCTCGGCGAGCCGCGAACGCACCGCGGCCGCCAGTTTGCCGAGGCGGCTGTCTCCGACGATGTCCCATTGTGCCGTCCAGCGTCCGAGCTGCCGCTGGGCATAGCCGTCCGGTCGGCCGAAGTCCTCGAGCCCGACGTGGGTGTAGTCGACGCGGTGGAGGGCGGCGAGCACCTCGATGAGGCTCCGGGCAACGTCGGTCAATGCCGGATCGCTCACCTCCGCGAGCTGGCGTTGAGTCTGGATGCTGCGCCCGTCGACGAACGCGGCGATGGTGAATGGCCCACCGATCAAGGACTCGTCCGCGCAAAGCGCGATCGCCTCGGCGACGGGGACCCCGGTGCCGGCGAGAGCCGTGGTGACTCGGTGTTCACGGGCGATGTCGTGCGCTGACGGTGTTCGTCCTGTTCGCGGCGGCGTTCGCAGCACCCACCGACGCGTGCCGTCGGTCAGGCAGAAGGTCAGGTTCGAGCGTCCGCCGGCTATCAGTTCGGCCGACAACGCGCCATCGAGGTCGACCCCAGCCCTTTCCAGGACCGTGGCGACCGCGGTCAACTCGGACTCGCCGAGTTCTGTCGCAGACCGCGGCGCTGGTTGAGTCACCCCGTGCCCCCGAGGTCTCGGACGGCTCGCTTGGCGATGGCCCAGCGGTGAACTTCGGATGGCCCGTCGTAGATCCGGAACGGTCGCAGCTCGCGGGCGATCTTGGCGACGGGGAGGTCGCGGGAGACACCGAGGGCACCACAGAGCTGGGTGGCGCGGTCGACGACCCGGTTGAGCGCCTCGGCCGCGAAGGTCTTGGCGATCGAGGTCGCTTTCGCGGCGCGGCCGCCTCCGTCGAGTTCCACGCACGCCTCGCGCAGGAGCGCTCGGGTGGCGGCGAGGTCGATTTCGTTGTCCGCGATGAGTTGCTGAGCCATCCCGAGGTCGCTGAGGAAGGAGCCGAAGGCCTTCCGGTGAGCCGCGTACTTGACGGCTGTCTCGTGGGCGCGTCTGGCGGCTCCGGTCCACCGCATGACGTGGGTCATGCGGGCGGGGCCCAGTCGTACCTGCGCGTAGCGGAACCCATGGTCGGGCTCGCCGAGGACGTCCTTGTCGGGGATGAAGGTGTCGCGGAAGGCGACCTCGCAATGCCCGCCGAGCATCGACCGGTCGACGGTACCGATGTGGCGGACGATCTGGATCCCGTCACGATCCGCGGGGACGAGAAACATGGTCGCGCCGTCCGAGTCGCCAGGGTCGCCAGCCGTGCGGGCCATGACGATGAACAGGTCGGCGCCGTCGGCGCCGGTGATGAAGTGCTTGCGGCCGTTGACGACCCAGCCTCCGTCGACGCGGGTGGCCCGGCTGGAGAGCGCGGACGGGTCGGCCCCGGCGCCCGGAGCGGGCTCCGTCATCGCGAAGGCCGACCTCCACCGGCCTTCCACCAGTGCCTTGAGGTAGCGGTCGCGTTGGGGCCCGGTCGCAACCTGGTCCAGCAGGTGGACGTTGCCTTCGTCGGGTGCGTTGATGTTGAGGGCCAGTGGTCCGAACAGGGAGAAGCCTGCCTCCTCGAAGACGGGCGCCCGGTCGAGCATTCCGAGGCCGAGGCCGCCGTACTCGGTTGGACCGTGTGGAGTGAGTAGGCCGGCTTGTCGGGCGGAGTCCTGTAGTCGGCGCCGCAAGGTTTCCCCTCCGGCCGTTTCGATGTCGCCGTCGAACTCGTCGTCGATGGGCAGCACGTGCTCGGTGATGAACGCGCGGGTTCGTTCGACCAGTGTGTCCGTCGACATGGTGCGGCTCCGTCGAATCAAGGTGCGGGAGGTGCGGCGGGGATCGAGTCGTGGTCTCGCAAGGCTCCTTTGAGGACCTTGCCCGAGGCGTTGCGCGGCAAGGACGGGAGGATCTCCAACCTCGTGGGCAACTTGTACTTCGCCACCGAGCCGGACGCCCAGCGGCGGAGGGACTCGATGTCGAGACCCTGGTCGGGATCCCGCAGCACCACGTATGCCACGGGCGTCTCTCCCCACACCGGGTGGGGCCGGCCGACCACGCCCACGTCGGCGATGAGGGGATGGGCGGCGAGAGCGTTCTCGACCTCGGCGCAGTAGATGTTCTCCCCACCGGAGATGATCATGTCCTTGGCTCGGTCCACGACGTAGACGTAGCCCTCGTCGTCCAATCGGACGAGGTCTCCGGAGTGGAACCAGCCTCCGCGGAACGCTTCGGCGGTGGCCTCGGGGTTGTCCCAGTAGCCCTGCATCAGCCCCGGCCCGCGGTAGACGATCTCGCCGACCTCGCCGGGGGTGACGTCGTTCATCTCGGGGTCGACGACGCGGGCGGCGACGGTGGCGATCGGTTTGCCGACGGACCCCAGCTTGCGGACGGAGTCGGTGCCGTCGAGCACGCAGGTCACCGGCGACATCTCGGTCTGTCCGAACAACGCGACGTTGCGCGACGCGGGAAAGGTCTCCGCCATCGTTCGCAGGAGTGTCTCGCTTGCGGGCGCCGCACCCCACGCGATGGTTCTGAGACGGTCCAGGTTGCGCGTCCCCACCGTCGGGTCATCGCACACCGCCTGCCACTGAGTCGGGACCAGAAACACTGACGTCACACCTTCGTCCTCCAACAGTTCGAGCAGCGCCGTCGAACTGAACGATGCCGTGGGCATGACGGCGATGGTGCCGCCGACGAGGATCGTCGGAACGACGGAGCCGAGTGCGCCGATGTGGAACAGCGGCGAGGCGATGAGGTTGACCTCCTCCTCACCGCCGAATCGGAAGGCACGGATGATCGTCAGTGCCTGGGACTGGAGGTTCTGGTGACTCAGGACGGCGCCCTTGGGGCGGCCCGTGGTGCCGGAGGTGTACATGATGAGAGCGGGCGAGCTCTCGGGCACGTTCGCCGGCTCACGTGGGGCGGCCGCTTCGGACATCGCGTCGGCATAGGACTCGAACGGCGCTGCCGACGCCTTCACCACCAGGACGCGGGGAACCGGTCCGCTCGGAGACGAAGGAGCGAAGGCGGCTTGGACGATTGGCTTGCCGATTTCGTCGGCGACCACCAGCACGGCCCCGCAGTCGGCGAGAATGTGGGCGGCTTCCACTCCGGTGAGCCGGAAGTTCAGGGGCACCGCGATGGCGCCGAGCCGGGTTGTCGCGAGCAGCGTCTCGATGAACTCCGGGCGGTTGCCCATGATCACCGCGACCCGGTCGCCGAATCGGACACCACGGCGGGCGAACGCGTCGGCGAGCGACACAACCCGGTGGTGAAGTCGCGCCCAGGTGGTCGTCTTGCCTTCGAAGCGGATCGCGGGGTGGTCGGCAAGGGTCAAGGCGTGCCGCTCCAGGTGGGTGTTCCAGTTCGCCCGGCGAGAGAGGTAGGGCTCCGCTGGATGGTCATCGCGTATGGACAACGTCAATCCTTGAGGTTGGTCGCCCCGGCGGGCGGCGCGTTCACGACGCCGGCCAGCTCGAGCTCGGTTATCTGCTCGCAGGTCAGCCCAAGCTCGGCGAGGACCGCGCCCGTGTCCGCGCCAGGGCTGGGTGCCGGGGCCGGGAGCGTCAATGTCGTGCGGCTGAACCGCGGGGCGGGTGCGGGCTGGAGAAGTTCATCGGCTTCGACGTAGGTCCGTCGAGCAGCGAGTTGGGGTTCGCTGAGCACGTCGGCGGGATCGGTCACGCCGGTCACGCAGGCGTCGCCGCCAGCGAAGATCTCCAGCCACTGCGACTTCGTTCGCTGTGCGAAGCGGTCGGCGAAGAGCTGTCGAAGCCGTGGCCAGTGGCGTGCGTCGTGTTGCGCCACGTCGTCGATCTCCTCGCCCAGTCCGAGACCATCGATGAGCCTGGCGTAGAACTGGGGCTCGATCGCCCCGACCGCGACCCAATGGCCGTCGGCCGTGCGGTAGACGCCGTAGAACGGCGCACCGCCGTCGAACAGGTTTTGCCCCCGAGGGGCGGCCCACTGTCCACTTGCGCGCATCGAGTGGAGCATGGCCGTCAGCAAGGCCACGCCGTCGACGATGGCCGCGTCGACGACTTGCCCCTTTCCGCTCTGGCGGGCGTGCAGGAGTGCCGCGATGACGCCGCAGGCCAGCAGCATTCCACCGCCGCCGAAGTCACCCAACATATTCAGGGGCGGGGTGGGAGCCAGGTCCGATGCCACGATCGGCGCCAGCGCACCGGCGACGGCAATGTAGTTGATGTCGTGTCCAGCGACGTTGGCGAGCGGGCCGACTTGGCCCCATCCGGTCATCCTGCCGTAGACGAGCCCTGGGCGACGCCGCAGCGCCGCGTCCGGCCCGAGTCCCAAACGCTCCATGACGCCGGGTCGGAATCCTTCGAGCAGGATGTCGCTGCGCTCGACAAGCGCGAGGACGACGTTTCGACCCCGCGGGTCCTTCAGATCGACCGCGATCGAGCGCCGCCCGCGCAGGAGGACTCGGTGGGTCTCACGGTCGCCGTCGGCCCTGGGACGATCGACCCGGACCACCTCGGCGCCCAGGTCGGCCAGCAGCATCCCCGCGAAGGGGCCCGGTCCGATGCCCCCGATCTCGACGACCCGCACTCCGGTCAAGGGACCACTCATCGACCCTCCCAGCGCGGCGCGCGCTGCTCGGCGAACGCGCGTGGTCCTTCGAGAGCGTCACGGCTGCCGAACACCTCCAGGGTCGCCTTGTCGTTCAGGCTCCACGGATCCTCGGAGCCCCAGTCGGCGTTCCAGTCCGAGGCACCGGTGAGGGTGCGGTGAATCATCCGCTTGGTGTGCCGCAGAGGCAGCGGCGCGTTGGCGGCGATCCGGTCGGCGAGAGCCAGCGCGGTCGGTAGGACGTCCTCGGCAGGGACGACGCGGTTGACCAGTCCCCAGTCGAGGGCGGTGGCCGCATCGATCGCGTCTCCGGACAGCGCCAGCTCCAGTGCACGCTTGAGCGGGATCTGGCGCTGAAGTCGGACGACGCCGCCTGCCGCGGCCAGGAGACCTCGTTTGACCTCGGGAAGGCCGAAGGTCGCACCGTCGGCGGCGATGGCCAGGTCGCCGGCCAGGACGATCTCGGTTCCGCCACCCATGGCGAACCCGTTCACGGCCGCGATCACGGGCTTGTCGATCCAGTGCCTGACCATTCCGGCGAACCCCCACTCGGGGTGCCCTCGGGCTTCCACGGGCCTGCGCTGGGCCAGCTCTTTGAGGTCTGCCCCGGCGCAGAACGCCCGCCCTGTGCCCGTCACGATGACGACAGCGACCGACGGGTCGGCCGCGGCGCGCTCAAGTCCCTCCCCGACCGCGGTGGACAGATCGGCGTTGACGGCGTTGAGCGCTGCCGGTCGATTGAAGGTGATGAGGGCGACCTTGTCGCGGACATCGTAGAGCGCGGCAGGAGCATCGGTGGCTGAAGGCGCGTCCATTCAGCGCACTCCCAGCACGTCGCGGGCGATAATGGTCTTCATGATCTCTGTGGTGCCACCGAAGATGGTGGTGACGCGGGTGTCGGCGTACGCACGGGCGATGGGGTACTCCAGCATGTAGCCGTAACCGCCGAAGAGCTGCACGCAGCGGTCGACGACCCGCTTGTGCATCTCGGTCGCCCACCACTTGGCTTTGGCGGCGTCGACCGCCGACAGCTCCCGGTGGTTGAGCCGGAGGACCGCGTCGTCGACGTAGGCCTGGGTGACATCCAGTTCGGTGACCATCTCGGCGATGGCGAACTGGGTGTTCTGGAACTCCGCGATGGACTTGCCGAATGCCCGACGTTCGTGGAGGTAGGCGATCGTCCAAGCCAACGCGGCGCGTGCTCCGGCGCAGGCTGAGACGGCTATGCCAAGCCGCTCCAACGGAAGGTGGGACATCAGGGCGTAGAGACCTCCGCCCTCCTCGCCGAGAAGATGATCGTCGTCGAGCCGGACGCTGTCGAAGTTGAGCTCAGCGGTGTCCTGTCCCTTGAGGCCGATCTTCTTCAGCCTGCGTCCACGCGTGAATCCCGGCATGCCTTCCTCGACCACGAAAAGGCTGAACGCTCGGCTCCCGGCGTCCGCGGCGGGATTGGTCCGAGCTACGACGATCACCCGGTCGGCGGTGATGCCGTTGGTGATGAACGTCTTGGCGCCGTTGAGCACCCAGCCGTCGCCGGCACGCTTCGCCGAGGTCCGGATGCCCTTGAGGTCCGATCCGGCGCCGGGCTCGGTCATGGCGATCGCGCCGATGTGCTCACCGCCGGCCAGCGCGGGGACCCAACGCTTCGCCTGGTCGGGCGTCGCGAAGTCCACGAGGTAGGGCAAGACGATGTCGATGTGGGTGGAGAAGCCTGCCGCGACGGAGGTGGCGCCCACGCGTGCCGATTCCTCGATCATCGCGACGCGGAACCGATAGTCGTCGGCGCCTCCTCCGCCGTACTCCTCGGGGACGGCCAACCCGAGATGCCCCTGTGCGCCGGCGGCGAGCCAGATCCGGCGGGGCACCGACTCGGCCTCGTCCCAGGCCTCGATGTGGTCGTTCACCTCGCGCGCCAGGAACTCGCGGACGCTCGCCCCGAACGCGACGTGCTCGTCCGCGAGGAAGGCTCTGCGAGCGAAGAGATCCGTCTCCTTGGGCATCGGTCAGATCCTCTCGATGATGGTGGCGTTGGCCATGCCGCCGCCCTCGCACATGGTCTGGAGGCCGTAGCGGCCGCCGGTGGACTCGAGGTGGTTCACCAGAGTCGCCAGGAGCCGTGTCCCCGAGCCACCGAGCGGGTGTCCCAGTGCGATCGCGCCGCCGCGAGGGTTGAGCCGCTCGGGGTCGGCACCCACCTCACGAGCCCAGGCCAACGGAACCGGTGCGAAGGCCTCGTTCACCTCGTACGCGTCGATGTCCTCGATCGTCAGCCCCGCCCGCCACAGCACTTTCCGGGTGGCGGGAATCGGGCCGGTCAGCATGATCTCCGGGTCCGAACCGACGACAGCGAAGCTGTGGAGTCGTGCACGGGGCGTCAGGCCGAGGGCCGCGGCCTTCTCCTCGCTCATGATCAACGCCGCCGAGGCTCCGTCCGTCAGGGGAGAGGAGTTGCCCGGTGTGATGACCCAGCCGATCTCCGGGTAGCGCGCGGGGAATCGCTCGTCGAAGAAGGCCGGCTTGAGGGCGGCCAGACCCTCGACGGTGGTGGTGGCGCGGACCGTCTCATCCACCGCGTGCACAGAGCCGTCCGGAAGCGTGATCGGCACGATCTCGTTGCCGAATCCTCCTGCGGCGGCGGCAGCGGCGGCAAGCCGGTGCGAACGGGCGGAGAACTCATCGAGCTGTTCCCGGTCGAACTTCCAGCGAGCAGCGATCAACTCCGCGCCGATGCCCTGGTGGGGCAAGCTCGCATAGCGCCGAGCGAGCGGGCCGTGCGGGTCGCCTCCCCTGACCGCCGTTCCCATCGGGACACGACTCATCGACTCCACGCCTCCGGCGATCACGACGTCGTAGGCGCCGGCCATGACCCCCTGCGCGGCGAAGTGCACGGCCTGCTGGCTCGACCCGCACTGACGATCCAGCGTCGTGGCGGGCACGGACTCGGGGAATCCCGCCACCAAGAGCGCGGTCCGACCGATGTTCAGGGCCTGGTCGGCGGCCTGCCCCGCACAACCCGCGATGACGTCGTCAACCAGTGACGGGTCGACACCCGTTCGATTCACCAACGCCGACAGGACCGCGCCCAGCAGTTCCGCTGGATGAACTCCCGACAGGGCACCCCCTGGCCTGCCCTTGCCTGAGGCAGTACGGACGACGTCGACGATGACGGCATTGGTCATGTCACGCTTCCCCTCTGAGCATCTTATTTAGCGCTCGCTAAGCTGAGTATAGTGACCACTGCTGCCCGACCGTCAAGGCGCTGTGGCGCGCCTTGCACTCTCCTCGGAGCCGAAGCGGACCTTCCCAAGACTTTCCGACTCGACGACAAGGTGGCCGTGCTGACCGGAGCCAGTTCGGGCCTCGGCCGAGGATTCGCCCGCGCGATGGCCGCGCTCCGGAGGACTGTCGCCACGGCGCGGAGCAAGCCGAGGCACAGTTCGGGCGCACCGACGTGCTGGTCAGCGACTCCGACCAAATCGGGGTGGACGTCGTTCGAGGAACGCGGCGACGCCCTCCCGGTAGTCCTCGGAGGCAAGAAGGACGAGCTGTTCGGCAGCCTCACGATCCATGACGGCGGCGAGATCGCCCAGTGTGTGGCGGTTGATGAGCACCTTGGTCCTGGCGACGGCCTGCTGTGGGGCGGCGGTCAAGTCGCGCGCCCAGGCGGCAGCCGTGTCCGCGAGTTTCTCGTTGCCGCACAGGTGCGCGATCAGGCCTGCGTCGAAGGCTTCGGCCGCACTCATTCGCTCCTGACGCAGCGCCATCCGCATCGCACGCGCCCGCCCTGTCGACGAGGCGACAGAGGCCGTCACGCCGCCGTCCGGGATCAAACCGATGCCGGTGAACGGCAGCAGGAAGTAGGAGCGTTCGGAGGCCAGGACCATGTCACAGGCGATCGCCAGTGACATCCCAACGCCGACAGCGGCACCGTCGACGACGGCGAGCACCGGTTGCGGTGCGTTCAGGATGGCCGATATCGCACGGGCGACGGCCACCATCATCGCCTTGGGCTGCCCCTGTTCGATTCCCGCTCCGTGCTCCGCGAGGTCGGCTCCAGCGCAGAAGGCGCCGCCCGCACCTGTCAGTACGATGCAGCGAACGTCCACTCTGGCCGCGAGCTCGGACACGCGCTCGCCCAGCAACTCCATCGCGGCCAGGTCGAGGGCGTTGCGCCGATCCGGCCGGTCCAGCGTCACCCTGGCGACACCGTCCAGCGCCTCGACCCGCACCGGCACCTGCTCCGCGGGCAGGTTCGGCGCCGGATGCCGCCGGCCAGTCACACGATCCCCTGCGCGGTTGGCACGTGCCCGGCAGGCGCGCCCGACAAGACACCGGACAGCCGGCCGCGGATGAGCTCGATGCTCTCGGCCACCATGCGGTCGAGCAGTTCGGCCACCGTCGGAATGTCCTCGATCAGCCCTTGGCACAGGCCGACGGTCCAGATCCCGGCCTCAAGATCCCCGTCTTCGAACACGAGTCGCCCACGTGCCCCGGCCACGAGCTCCCGCACATCGGCGAACTCGCCGCGCTTGGCCAGAATGTCGACGACCGTGCGGCTCACCCCGTTGCTGGCCACGCGGGCGGTGTTGCGCAGTGGACGGAAGATCAGCTGCGTGTCTCGCTCGCTGTTGGCGACGATCTTGTTCTTGACAGCGTCGTGGACCGGCGCCTCGACCGTGCACAGGAAGCGGGTTCCCATGCTGACTCCATCGGCCCCGAGGGCAAGCGCCGCGACCAGTCCACGTGCGTCGGCAATGCCGCCAGAGGCGAGAATGGGAACGCTGAGTCGATTGGACGCGGCCGGAAGAAGCACCAGACCGGGGATGTCGTCCTCGCCTGGGTGTCCTGCGCACTCAAAGCCGTCGATGCTGACGGCGTCGACCCCTTCGGCCTCGGCTCGCAGGGCGTGACGCACGCTGGTGCACTTGTGTATCACCGTGATGCCGGCGTCCTTGAACATCGGCAGGTGGTCACGCGGGTTGGCGCCGGCTGTCTCGACCACGGGCACGCCGGCGGCGATGATCGCCTCTCGATACTCGGCGTATGGCGGCGGGTTGATCGACGGCAAGATCGTGAGGTTCACTCCGAACGGGCGGTCGGTCAGGTCGCGGCAGCGCCGGATCTCCTCGGCAAGGGCGACAGGAGTCGGCTGGGTCAGTGCCGTCAGGATCCCCAGGCCACCCGCGTTGGAAACAGCCGCGGCAAGTTCGGCGCGGCCGACCCACTGCATGCCGCCTTGCACGATCGGATGTTCGATACCGAGAAGCGCGGTGATCCGGGTATGCACCATGCCGCCGCCGGCTCGCCGGCTCATCGCGGACCCATCCGGATCGCGCCGTCGAGCCGGATGGTCTCACCGTTGAGCATTGGGTTGCCGACGATGGACGCCACGAGCTCGGCGTACTCGCTCGGAGCGCCGAGTCGGCTTGGATGCGGCACTTGGGCGCCCAGTGATGCCCGGACATCGTCCGGGAGGGAACCCAGCAACGGGGTCTCGAACAGGCCAGGGGCGATGGTGACCACACGGATCCGCAGCGAGGCGAGGTCGCGTGCCACCGGAAGGGTGAGGCCGACCACCCCTGCCTTCGACGCCGAGTACGCCGCCTGTCCGATCTGGCCGTCGAATGCCGCGACCGAGGCCGTGTTGACGACGCATCCCCGTTCTTCCCCGTCCACCTCGTTTTCGGCCATCGCCGCGGCGGCCAGTCGGATGACGTTGAAGGTGCCGATCAGATTGACGTTGACGACCTTGACGAAGTCGGCGAGCGGGAAAGCGCCTCCCTTGCCGACCGTCTTGATCGCGTAGCCGATGCCGGCGCAGTTCACGGTGACCGCGAGGGTCCCCTTGTCGTTTGCCAGCGCCACCGCGTCAGCGACCGCGGCCTCGTCGGTGACGTCCGCGGGGACGAAACGCACGGAGGCGCCGAACTCCTCCAGCGCGCCGAGGTTCGCGGACGGCAGGTCGAGTGCCACCACCTCCGCGCCGTCGGCGACCAACCGGCGCACAGTCGCCAGGCCCAGCCCAGAGGCGCCGCCGGTCACGAGCGCCGCCTTTCCGTGAATCCGCACCGGTTTGCTCCTCCATCGCCTCATACGCACCGAGGTATCGCAGGACTGCTCGGGTCGCGCTCCTGTTTAGCGCTCGCTAAGTTACTATCATGGTGGCCGACGAGATGGAAGGGACCCCGTGACCCACGCAATCGATACGCCCGAAACCGTAGGCGGACCCGCCGAGGCGACGCTCAAGGATTGGCGAGTGTTCCCTCCGCTTGAGCTGTCACTGATCCTGCGCGTTGGGCTGAAGCAGATAGTGGCGAATGGCTACGGGGCGACCACGGTGCGAAGCATCGCGCGGGAGGTCGGGGTGACAGTGCCCGCGCTCTACTACCACTTCGAGAACAAGCAGGCCATGCTCATGGCTCTCCTTGACCGTGCGATGACGATTGTCTCCACCCATGTCGAGGCGGCGGTGGCAGAGGCCGGCGACGATCCAGTAAAGCGGTTGTCGGCAATCGTGGAGGCCATAGTGCTCTACATGTCGCACCACCGCGACATCGCGTTCCTCGACGCCGAGCGACGATCGCTCACTCCCGAAAACCTCGCACGCTACGTCGCCCACCGCGACCGAATCGAAAAAGAACTGCGCACGACCATCGAAAGCGGCAGCAAGACTGGCGTTTTCGGAACCGATGACGCCGGAACGTGCGGACGCGCGATCCTATCGATGTGCCAAGGCGTCGCAGGCTGGTACAAACCCGATGGGCGTGACACGCCGGTGGACGTCGCAAGCCGCTACGCCCGCATCGCGCTCGGTGCCGTGGAGCATCGCACACGCTAGGCGTACCCGGCCATCACGCTGGTACGGCGTGAGTCGGCGGGGCTTGATCACCTGGCGCCCGCGGCGGATTGGTAAGTCGACGCGTCGGTGCGGAACTCCGCGCCGCTATAGCGTTCGAGGACCTTCTCGACCTTCTTGGTCAGGCGGCGGTCGACTTGTCCCCGCAGGAAAGGAATCCGACGGGCAAGCTCGAACGGCGCCATGCGAGCACCCAGGTAGAGCGTGCTCAAGACGGCGCGCACGAGATCCATCCTCGAAATGTCCACGCCCATCCGCGCAGCACGCTCCCTGTCGCCGTTGGCGTAGGTGCGTACGAAGAACACCTTGCTGAAGCTGCGCTCAAAGCGACCGCGGATCCGAGCGCTCAGCGTGGTCTGCGGCTCGAAGGTGGCTTTCATGGTGCCTTCGACGAGACGTCCACACGTCTCGTCGTCCCACCCCTGACGAAGTGTTGCGTGGCGGGTAGCCATGATGTCGACAATTCCCTGCGGCGTGACGGGCAGCAACTCCTCGGGAAGCCCGAGCAGATGGCAGCGATAGCGATAGAACTCCACACGGGCGCGCTCGTCGACGGTGAACTCCGTTCGGCCTTTCTTGATCGCCCCCAGCGACATGAAGAAGGCCGCGGTGTTGCCGGCCGGCATTTGGTCGACCTGGGGGATAGGGACGCCGTATTCGGTGCTGTCCCAACGGCCCTTTCGCATCACGTTGAACCGCACCATCGAATGCATCAATCGCACCATTGCGGCATTTTGGAACGCCTTCCCGTCACGCTTCAACGCGCCAGGAAGAACAGACGACGCGAAGAATGCGGCGGTCTCCTTGATGCGCTTGCCGGACGTCCGTTCACTGAACGCCCCGGTGATGGCCATCGGCAGAGCCGCATACTTGTTGAGGAACGTCCCGAGTAGGCCACCCCGAATCACGAACGGCAGGAAGTGCGCCGTGGAGTCGAGGTCCAATCGCGCGCCCTCTTCGACCATGTCCATGTCGATCCACTCCGGAACCCGTTCCATGTCATGGGTGAAGTCAACGAGCTGCCGAGGGGCACCCTCGACGTTCTCCACGCCCTTCTGACACGCCTCGATGAGCATGTCCACCAGCCGCTTGAAGCCGTACTCCGGCATCAACGCGGCATAAGCGTCCCCGACCCGGTCGCCGAGCATGGTGTAGTCCGCGATCACCGAGACCAATTCGTCGTTCGCAAGCAGTCGCGGACGCTCGTGGAGCATGTCCGCGCGCATTTGCGCCGGAACATCAGGCTCGGTCGTGAAACGCAGTGGCATGGTCTCGAAGTCGATCGAGCCGTAGATCTCCGGTACGGCCTCCAGCTGCGCCCTGACGCGGGCGGCCCGTTCGGTAGCGGTGAGCACTTGTTCGGTCCCTTCTGCTGCTGGCTCCGTGACACCGGCCAGGACGGAGCAGGACACGGCGTCCACAGTGACGTTATGCGACGGACAGCTCCTTGTCTAGCGCTCGCTAAGTACCTTGCCCGGGTAGGAGCCCACACCCTGATGCAACGGCGTTGATGTGGACATCACAACGTGATCAGACCGGCCTTCGTCGGACCGGAAACCGCAGCTGCTAGAACGCTTCGAGATCGTCGTCGAAGTCGACGTGCAGCCACTCGCATCCGCCGTCCTCGCCGCGCCCGACGCCCTGATCAGCGGATGATGCCCTCCAACGCCTCGGCCCCCAGCCGCAGGATGACCGCGGCGTTCAGCCGGTGGAAGACCTGGCGACCCTCCTTCTGCGAGTCGATCAGGCCCGCGTCGCGGAGCGCCTTGAGGTGGCGGGATACCGCCGACTTCGTGGACCCGGTCCGGGCCGCGAGCTCCGTTGTGGTGATCGACTCGTTGATCAGGTGCCTGCACAGTTCCCACCGGTTCGGTTCGGACAGCACGAGCAGGCGGCGTCGCAGCTGTTCCTGCGTCGCGCTCTCGACATCCGTGATCGACCGGGTCGGGTAGTGCAGGATCTTGGGCACCCGGTCGTCCGACTTCACGATGAGGTGCGGGCGGGCCCGGATCGAGGGGATCAGCAGCAACCCGTGGTGATCCACGGTGCAGTCATCCTGTTGCAGCTTGTCGATGTAGACGGTGTCGGTCGATCCGCGGGTGGAGGCGATGTCGGTGAGCGAGGCGATGACGTCGAGCGGAGACTCCTGCCGCAGCCGGGCGGCCACCGCCCGCGCCGACGCGTCGAGCAGCGGGTGAGCGCGTTCCCAGTCCTGGCCGAAGAACCCGGCGACGCAGCGTTCGAGCACCTCGACGAGGTCGTCTCGGAACCGGTCCCGCCCCTCGACGAGTGCGTGGGCCAGGTCGCCGCGGGTGAAGGACAGTCGTTCGCTTTCCGTGACCCACGTGCGGGAGCCGACGACGGCTGCGGCGTCGGGCAGGCCCACGGCGCGGCCGCGGATCGCGTCGGCGGCGAAGGGGACGAAGAGATCGTCGTCCATGGCCGACAGCGCGGCGAGCTCCTCCTCGATCGACCTGCCGAGTGCGGTGCCGACCGGGAGGAGCAGGCGCGACCGGAAGCGGGCCCACAGCGGGGTGAACCGGTGTAGGTCCGAGCGGAGCGTGTCCGGCAGATCGGCGGAGATGCGGCCCCGCCAGCCCCGTGACTCCGGGTGATGGTCGGGCTCCGCCAGCACGTGCAGGCAGGCCATGAGCTCGGCCAGTGGCGAGACGCCGACGTGGACACGTTCGCGTCGTTCACCGACCCGCATCGCTATTACCACGGGCACACACGGTAGAGCAACCGGCGAATGATCATTTGCCGGGGCGCTCCGTGGGCACCACGTCGAGCCGCAGGAAGGAACCTCCGATGTGGACGACGTTGCGGGCGATCTCGAACGTCCGCGCGCCCATGACCGGGCCGCCGGTGTTGGGATTGACGTCGCACCGGGGAAAGTTGCTCGAGGTGATGTCGACGCGGATGCGGTGGCCACTCCCGAAGGCGTTGGCGGTGTCGGGCATCGGGATGGCGAGGTCGTACTCGTGTCCGGGTTCCAGGAGTGTCGGATGAGCAGGATCATCGCGATGACGGCAGCGCAGCATCCCGTCGGTGACGTTCATGGCGTACCCGTGCGGGTAGTCGGCGTTCGGTGGGTGCACGTCGACGAGCTTCACGGCGACGTCCGTGTCCGGTGCGCTGGAGGAGAACCGCAGGTGCACCACGACGCGGCCGGCGACCGTCACGGGCGTGGTCAGCGGATCCGTCTGGAAGGTCAGGACGTCATGGCGGGCACTCAAGGGGAGCAGCGCCGTCCCCGACGGCGATGAACGGAC
>Ga0307507_10006562_pt1 | contig 17740 bp, 10 predicted proteins | sample 7_EM_MG_FD_207223 | JGI IMG/M metagenome (GOLD analysis project Ga0307507, IMG submission 207223) | Populus trichocarpa ectomycorrhiza microbial communities from riparian zone in the Pacific Northwest, United States - 7_EM | ecosystem: Host-associated > Plants > Roots > Unclassified | place...
CATCTCGCCGATGACTTGGTGTCATTCCGTGCTCTCTTGATTGATCCAACCAGGGAGAAGTTTATGGCTAAGAGACAAGTGGATAAGCGCCCGATTACTACGGCTCTTCTAATCTGGCTTCGAGAGACCAGTGCTCCCTGATAGCCGGACGCTGGCGGAATTTGGAGCCTGGTGCAACGATTTGGACGTCGTTTGCACGAAGGAGAGCTGCAATGGAACAACATTATGTTGGATTGGACGTGGGCCTGGAAGAAACGAGCCTCTGTATTGTCGACAGCGAGAGCAAAACGGTACGGGAGGTCAAGGTCAGCACGGAGCCAGCGGCGATCCGCTGCGCTCTTGAGGGCTACGCGGATCGCCTCTCGCGCATCGGAGTGGAAGCCTCATCGCTGGGTCTGTGGCTGTACCGGGAGCTGCAAGCGAAAGGTTTGCCGATCATTGTGGTGGAAGCTCGACACATGCGGGTGTCGCTGTCGACCATGCGCAATAAGACCGATCGCAACGATGCGCGTGGCATTGCGCAGATGATGCGACTGGGTTGGTTCCGCGCTGTCCATGTGAAGAACGTAGAGATGCAAAAGATGCGCACACTCTTGACCAACCGCAAGCTTCTCAAGCGCAAGCTGGTCGATATCGAAAATCACATTCGCGGTGTGCTGCGAACCTATGGATTGTTGGTCGGAGCCGTCAGCCGCCGGCAATATGAAGCGCGCATGCGCGAGCTGATCGAGCGCACGGATATCGTTGTTTCGACGATGATCGACACGATGCTGGATGTGCGCCGGGCAATCTTCGATGGTTACGCCAAGCTGCATCGGGTTCTGCTGCAGGTCGTTCAGCACGATCAGATCTGCCGGCGTTTGATGACTGTGCCCGGTGTCGGTCCGGTTGCAGCACTTTCGTTCAAGGTCGGAGTCGACGATCCGCTGCGCTTCACCCGGTCGCGAACCGTTGGTGCGCATTTCGGCTTGACGCCCAGGCGACATCAGTCGGGCACATCGATCGACTATGAGGGGCGGATCACCAAGCAGGGCGATGTCAGTGTCCGGGAGGCGCTCTGCGAGGCGGCTGCCAGCCTTCTGCTGCGGGTCAGGAAGTGGTCCGCGCTGCGCGCCTGGGGCCTTCGGGTGGCCAAGCGATCAAGCATGCTGTGCGCGATCGTCGCTGTCGCACGTAAGCTCGCTGGCATTCTGCATCGCATGTGGATCGACGGAAGCGACTTCAAAGTCGGCTTCGGCGCCAAGGTGACGCAGCGGCTGAAACTGAAACCGGCGCAGTGATCAATTGCGCCAATGACGACGAACGATCGACTGTCGGCACTGCTGCCGGTCCGTTGAAAAGGAGCCGATAACGAGATCCGCGCGCGCGGTGAGCGTCCCCTGGCGGGGCCGCGAAACGGGGAATGTCCGCTATTTCTTGCCTGCTTCCGTCCCTCGTGATGAGAGCGCCAGACTGCTTGGACAGCCCTGTTTATGAACCTGATGAAGAGCATGCGACGGCCACGTGCCGAACGCGAAGGAACGCATGGACCCCGCCTGGAGAATGCAAACGGCACGCGCGTTGACGGGCGGACTCTGCCCGCATCAGCGCAGAGAGAAAGGAATTTGCTCATGTGCGAAAAATCGCAAAATTGCGTAGTTGAGAGTTGACTTTGTACGCCCGATTAGGAATGCCGCCCGTAATCGGTCTGACCTGGGGATTTCCGCGGCTCGCGTGGTAGCGAGCAAGGTGATGAATGCGCAAAATCCTGGCCTTCAGCAACGCGGGAGGCGCGCGATGGAATTCTTCAGTGGACTGGATGTAGGCATGGACGAGACCGCGATCTGCGTGGTCGACGACAAGGGCAAGGTCGTGCTGGAGACGGCGGTAGTGACCGATCCGGAGGCGATCAAGCTTGCGCTCAAGTCGTACCTGGGCAGGTTGCGGCGGGTCGGCCATGAGGCCGGCGCGCTGTCGCCGTGGCTGCACCCGGAACTGCTGAAGCTCGGCTTGCCCGTGGTGTGTCTGGAAACCCGGCATGTGCGGGCTGCGCTGTCGGCGCAACGCAACAAGACTGACAAGGCGGATGCGCTGGGCATTGCCCACATCATGCGGACTGGTTGGTTCCGCAAGGCGCACATCAAGAGCGAGCCCTGCTATCGGCTGCGGCTCTTGTTGACGCACCGGCGCAACTTGAAGCGCAAGGTGCTCGATCTGGAGAATGCGGTCCGGCACTCGCTGAAGGCCTTTGGCATCCGTATTAGCGGCACCGGACGCGGCGGGTTTGCCCAGGCGGTGCGCGAAGCGGTTGCAGGCGATGCGCTGGTCAGCGAGCTGATCGACGCCATGCTCAATGCACGGGCGGCGCTTTGGAAAGAGTACTGCCGGCTGCACGATCTGGTCGTCAAACTGGTTGCGGGCCACGAGCTATGCCGGCGCTTCATGCAAATCCCCGGCGTCGGCCCGGTGACGGCACTGAGCTTCATGACGGCGATCGACGATCCCTCGCGCTTCAAGCGTTCACGCGATGTGGCGGCGTATTTTGGCTTGACGTCACGGCGTTGGCAGTCGGGCACCTCGATCGATGTCAAGGGGCGGATCAGCAAGGCGGGCGACGGCGATGTGCGGCGCGCGCTGTATGAGGCGGCGTCCGCGCTGCTGACGCGCTACAAGCGCAAGGACAAGGTCAAGACCTGGGGCATGGTGATCGCCAAACGCTCGTGTCATCGCAAGGCTGTGGTTGCGGTGGCGCGCAAGCTCGCGGTCATCATGCATGCGATGTGGGTCGACGGCACGTTCTATTGCGGCGATCCGGCGGCGACCGCGGCGGATGTGCGCGCGCACGCCGCCGTCAAGGACAGCAAGCTGCTTGGGAGGTACGCATGACGGCGGCGACCGGTTCACAAAGTCAATGACGCGATGACCGCAACGCGTTGAACATGGAGCTCCGCGACAGCGGAAGAGACCTGGTGCAGATCAAGGACGACGGAACGCACGTTATCTTGCCTGCGAGCGCGCATCGGATGGTGCGCAGCAATCGCGTGGGATTGCCTGTGATAGTGCTCCGTCACTCCGATGGAAAAATGCGCCGCGGCGGATCCTGGGCTGCTTCTCGGCAGCGCCAATGTCCCGTCGATGAGCGCGGAAGACTGCACGGCGCACCAGGACTCGCTGTTGTCGTGGCGGCGCATCAGCTGCGGATCAGAGGGCCTTGTTTGTAACAGAGGAGAGAGTTGACAATGGGTGAGAAGACGCAAGACATCCGACCGATTAAGACTGGCGGCGTAATCGGGCTTGAGCAAGATACGGCGCATTCGCCGTCGTTGTCGCAGCATGGTGGTGGTGGATCAATCCTGATTCGCCGAAGAGGACGCCCCGCCATGAAACTCTCTGCAGCACTCGATACGTCCATGTCCAAGACAGCGGTTTGTGTGGTCAATAGCCGCGACGGTTCCGTGGTGTTCGAAACGAGCGTCGCGACGGATCCAGCTATCATCTTTGGCGCATTGGCGCCGTTTCTGCCGCGCCTCGATCGCGTCGGCCACGAGGCCGGCAGCGTGGCGCCATGGCTGCATCGCGAGCTTACCGCTCTTGGCCTGCCCATGGTGCTACTGGAGACCCGGCATGCGGCGGCGGCGCTGGATGCTCAGCGCAACAAAACCGACAAGAATGATGCGCGGGGATTGGCGCATCTGGTGCGGTCAGGCTGGTTTCGGCCGGTGCATGTCAAGAGCGAGGAAAGCCACAAACTTCGCCTGTTGCTCGGACACCGCCGTACCTTGAAACGCAAGCTGCTCGACATCGAGAACGAGGTCCGCCAGTCGTTGAAGGTCTTTGGCTTGATGGTGGGGCCGCGGGCGCAACGGACCTCGTTTGAGGCGCGGGTTCGCGAGCTGGTCGCGCATGATCCGCTGATTGCCGGGGTGACCGAGTGCATGTTGCGGGCCTGGGCGGCACTGTGGACCGAGTACAGACGGTTGCACCAGGTGCTGGTTCAGATTGTCGGTCGGGACGAACTGTGCCGGCGCTTCTGCCGCATCCCAGGCGTCGGCCCGGTCACGGCACTGTCGGTGAAAGCGGCGATCGATGACCCGCGCCGGTTCGTCAAATCGAAGACCGTTGGCGCGCATTTTGGCATGACGTCGCGACGCATTCAAACCGGCGATTCCATCGATATCGAGGGGCATATCTCCAAATGCGGCGATGGCGAGGTGCGTACGGTCCTCTACGAGGCAGCCAGCGCCATGCTGGTGCGCTCGAAGCAATGGTGCACCGTCAAGGCATGGGGAATGCGGATCGCGGCCAAGCGCGGCCACAAACGCGCCGTTGTTGCAGTGGCGCGGAAGCTCGTCGTGATCATGCACCGGATGTGGCTGGACGGGAGCGAATTCCGGTTTTCTGCAGTCGATGGGAATGAGAGTAGTAGCGGAGTCCGCGAGACGACGGCGCTCGCCGCCGCGTGTTGAGGGCTCTGGCGAGCGCCGTCTCGCAGACGGGTTGACGGCAGAAAACGGGTTTGGGTTCCGCCGTTTGGCGGAGAGACGTCTGGTGGATCGAAGCGGATGCGGAGAGCACGATATCTTGCCGGCGCCGACACCTCTTTGGAGGTTGAGAGCGCGCGGGAATGCCGGTGTTGCCCCGCGATCCCGACATCGACATGTGCGCCCGCACGGCACGCGGGGCTGAGCACGAACTACTGCATGGACCACCAGGTGTCGTCTTCCAACACAACAACCAATTCCGATCTCGTATCGTCGACCGTCGCCGAGAACTGGTGTAGAATCACCTCACCGCTACGCGTCATCTCGCCGATGACTTGGTGTCATTCCGTGCTCTCTTGATTGATCCAACCAGGGAGAAGTTTATGGCTAAGAGACAAGTGGATAAGCGCCCGATTACTACGGCAAGATAAAGCGGGTTTCCCCGCTTCCGGAACTTCGTTCCTAAGTGTTTGTCTGCACATTGTTTTGGGTCTGTCTCCGACGTTCCATCGAGATCAGCGAGCGGCGCTTTTTCCGATTATCATTCTCTTTCAATGCTCCGAGAGCCGTCGCCGGCGATAGCCCGCAAATCAGAGATGGCCGTATCTTCGCTCGCGTAGGCATTTCCACGCTGCATTACGCGGACCGCACTTTTGGCCTTGCGCGACGACAACCGACTTCAAATCGTCGTCTCATGGCGCGCAACGAAGACGACTTTCGCATCCGTCCCGGCAAGGTCCGCGATCGCGGTGGCGGGCAGAAAACCGTGCGCCGGATCGGCGCGGCGCGGGGACGCCCGACCAGCTTCGTCGGTGAGATCCATCGGGCGATCCGCCGCGCTGGCGGCAACCCGAACCGGGACGCCGGCACCGGGAAGGGAGGCGGCCGGTTCAACGCGCGGGGTCGGGGCGCGGCAACGGCGCAGAGCTTGAAGGATCGGAGCGCCTGGAGCCGGGACGGGAGCGGGGTGCGCACCCGGGCGCGACGTGTGGCGGTGAAGGCCCGCGTCGTCAAGCTCAACCCGCAGCGCGGAGCCGCCCGCGGACGGCAGTTCGTCAGTGCCAAGGCTGTGGATGCACACCTGCGTTACCTCGAACGGGACGGCGTAACAAAGGATGTTACGAAGGGTCAGGTCTATTCCGCGGAGCGTGACGTGGCGGACGGACGCACATTCCTGGAACGGGTGCGGGATGACCGGCATCAGTTCCGCTTCATCGTCTCGGCCGAGGACGGCACGGAGTTGGCTGATCTGCGCACCACCACGCGCGACCTGATGCTGCAGATGGAAGCTGATCTCGGGACCAAGCTCGACTGGATCGCGGTCGATCACTACAACACCGGTCACCCGCACACCCATGTCCTCCTGCGCGGCGTCACCGACGACGGCAAGACGCTCAACATCGCCGGCGACTATCTCGCCTATGGTATCCGCGCGCGCGCCAGCGAGATCGTCACGCTTGAGCTGGGCCGCCAGACCGAGTTGGAGGTGACAAAGCAGCTTGAGCGGGAGGTGACTTCCGACCGCTTTACCGGGCTCGACCGCATGCTGATCGCCGAGCAGCAGGGGAGGGAGTTTTCCGATCTGCGTCCCGACCAGGACATGCGTGACACCTTCCGCCAGAACCGGGCGTTGCTGGTCGAACGGGCGCGCAAGCTGGAGCGCATGGGGCTGGCGACCGAGATCGAGACCGGCAAATGGATGATATCGGCGAGGGCCGAGCCCGTATTGCGAGAGCTTGGGGAGCGCGGCGACATCATCAAGGCCATGCACCGGGCACTTGAGCGCGAAGGGCTTGCGGCAGACCGTCATCCCGGCGGCTATGTTCTACATCGAGAGAGTGCGACCGAGCGAATCGTCGGCCGCGTGCTCGACAAGGGGCTTGGCGGCGACGAGATGGCCGAGCGGGTTCGCCTGGTGATCGACGGGGTGGACGGGCGCGTGCATCACATCGAGATGGATGCCGCCCGCGCTGAAGAAGTCGGCCGAGGCATGATCGTCGTGGCCGGCTCCGCCCCTCCCGGGCCGCGCGCTGCGGACCGCAACATCATGGATATCGCCGGTGAGGGAGGCGTCTATCGCCCGTCGGAGCATCTGGAACGGGCGCGCGCCGCGATCGAGCGGATCGGCGGCGACCCCGAGGCTTTCGTTCGCTCTCATCTTCGCCGGCTGGAAGCGCTGCGCCGGGCCGGTCATGCGACGCGGATCGACGCCGATCATTGGCGCGTTCCCGCCGATCTTCCCGCACGTGGTCAAGTCTACGATCTGGCACGAGACCGTGCGAATATCCGCATCAGCGTCCTGTCTCACAACGGCCTTGACCAGCAGATGAAAAACGACGGCGCGACCTGGCTCGACCGGGAACTGGCCTCGCCGAGCCGTACCACGCTTGCCAATACCGGGTTCGGCCGGGAGGTCGCTGAGGCCATGGAACGTCGCAAGCGGAGCCTCGTGAACATGGGCCATGCCATCAGGCTCGAGGATGGCCGTATCCGGGTATCCAAGGATCTTATCACCAATCTGGAGCGGACGGAGGTGACCCGTGTCGGCAAGGCCATGGCCGCCGAACGCGGCCTGACGTTCACCGCCGCCAAGACCGGCGAATATGTCAGCGGCACGCTGGTCGGCTCCGCCCAGCTCGCGAGCGGCCGCTTCGCCATGATCGATGACGGCATCGGCTTCCAGCTGGTGCCTTGGCAACCCGTGCTCGACAAGCGCATCGGCCAACATATCACCGGCACAGTGCGCGCTGCCGGCGGCATCGAATGGAGTTTCGGCAGGAAACGAGGGCTGGGGATATGAGTGTCCCCAACATGGTGACCTGCTCATCGCCATGGGACGAGCCCGTTGCCATCAGGTCAAAGGCTCGGGCACCCATTAATCCCTCGGTCTCGACGGGCAGCGCTGAGGTAGAGCCTAGTTGCTCAGCCTCGGCATTGAGCAACCGGCCGGACCGCCGACGCAATAGGGCTGAGTGTCTGCTTCGGCGGTGTCGATTGCGCAGCACCGTTCGCTCCCGGGGTCTGGAACCTTTAGACGACCTCGCCGCGCGTCAAAGCTTGGGTCGCGTCTGGTCAGGTTGTGCGCACACCCGGCGCGGATGGTCGTTCCGTTTTCACTGTGCAACACCCACTGTAACACTTGCGTGCAACGCCGTAACCACGCTCGCTCCCCCGTCAAGCACAGATTCTACATCGTCCTCGATAAACGTCGACCAGTAGAACCAGTGCATCGTTCAGCGGTACGGCCGGGTGGTCACGATCGATAACGCCCAGGCGTATCTCCAGGGAGGACGCGAGCAGAGGACTGTCGAACTTGCCCACAAATCTCTCAGCGGCTTTGTCCGACGGCGAGCAGAAGGTGGCACTACTGACCGAGGGACTCGGTTATAACCGAAGAGGCGCCGCGAGCGCCGGGAGTGATGCGCGGTGGCGAGGCTTCGCGCCTGCTCGGACCGTCCAGGAATCCAGACATCGGCATTGGAACGTTCCCCAGAGGCTCGGGAACGAGATTTGGAGTTTGCGAGCCTGTGCGGCATCGGACCGCGCGGCAATCAACTGACGAGCCTCTCTTGCCTCCTGCGGGCCCGTCGTCGCCAGTTGCTCATTTCGATTGGCCGCGGCTCCAGCAGCCGCTCTCGCGCATCGCCAAGTCGGGCGTGATCAACCCGCCCCGGCGTGATCATCACATCATTGGCCAAGCGTGGCACAGCGTAGATAGAGCGTTTTTGGCCATTCGAGTTTCATCAAACAGGTGACAGATTGCATTGTTGGCCTGAGATGGCCGAGCGCCGCTGACGCGTCGTTGGACCACGTCTCTAAACCGCTCAGATGTTGACCGGTCATACGCCCATCAGACCCGCGTTAACCCGGCAACCCAGCGGCCGCGCACCATGCGCGCTGCTCGCCGCCACGCACTGTTTGTCGAGGTCGGGACTTCGAAAGGGCCCGGCGGTACTGGTGGAGACCACGCCGCGATGACGATTGTTCGCCGCGAGCATCGCGCCCAGTTCACCATCGTTCCGAACGCCATCTTCCTCGATGACAGGCTGTCGATCGAGGCCAAAGGCGTGCTTGGCTATCTGCTGTCGCGCCCGCACAGCTGGCAGGTGCGCCTTGACCATGTCGGCCGGACTCTGTGTATCGGCCGAAAGAAGCTGCAGCGCATTTTCCGCGAGTTGATCGGCGCCGGCTACGTCACCCGCGAGCAACCGCGGACCGCCGATGCCCACCGTTTCCGCGAAATCGATTACGTTGTTCGCGACGTGCCCTTGGCGCCGATCCATCCGGTGGAAACCTCGCCTGGTCCGCGGGGCGGAAAGGGACCTGCGGAGCCGCGGGGCCGAAAGGGCCCCGCGTATAAAGAATACCCGCAGGTCCCAAAGGGACCTGCCTATAAAGAACTAGATAATAAAAAAGGAAGGGACGTGCCGGTCAGCCCTTCCGCGGTTGAAGGCGTGGTCGGCTCGCCGCGAAAGGAACGCTCGCACCATATGGCCCTGGACCCCGCGCGCTTCGATGCTGACATCGTTGCGCTGTTTGACGATCGGTGCGAGGGCTGGGAGCTCCTATACGTGCTCCCCGACGAGGTTCTGGCGCAGCTACGCGAGCGCCAGCGCCGTCGCGAACTCGACGCGTCTGCGCTGGTTGAACTCAGGCTGCGCTACCGACACTTCCTGCCGGATCGTCGGCGCAAATGATGGCCAGGCAGAAACCGTGCCCAGCGTTTCCTGTTGCCCCGCAAGATGGGCCTACGGCGGACCACTTCAAACCCGCAGACTTCATTGAATGCAAAGGCTCCATGGTCGCCGCTGCCACATGATCCGCCCCGCCACGTATGAACGGATCGGCTCCGGCTCCGCCTGGCGGCGAGCCCGTTGGCCTGTTTGCGGAAGTCCAGGGGGCGCGTTGCCACCAGACCCTGGAGGTCTGTTCCAGTCGTGATGATGAGGCCCTCCGCACAGCACGCAAGACCGCGACGAGCGATTCGGTCTCGACTTGGCCGATGAACGCACCACCGCGTCATCGATCGCGATCGTCCCGGTCCCAATCGGGGACGGTTGAGAAGGTCTCGACAGCGACGATCGCGCAGACGCGGAGATCACCACCGGCGTAAATTCCGGCGCGTCGTCACAGATCTCGGATCTGGGCAATGGCCTGCCTCTGCAACAGCGCGGCTGTTGTCCCGGATTCGCAGCAGAGACCCCTCAGCAGGTTCCGCGCTCCCGCCTTTATGCTTTATGCAGCAAAGCCCGGGCCTCACGACGCCACGCAAACAACTGCTGCTGGCTCAGCCCATGGCGTCGCACCTCCGACACGCTGGCGTCGCCCTCGCACGATCCGATCGAAGGGCTGTTTGACGAACAGGACGCGCCCGCGATGGTCTCATAGAAAAGAAAGCACCGTCTCGAAGGTAACCGGTTGCCAAAACTTGTTCACGGTGTGACATTCGCCGACGGGATCGAAGTCATAGCAGAGCCGACCAACTCAATCCACAGCCATCCGACCGCCCAGCCGTCACCAAAATGTGGCGATAGCTCCAGAACGAAAAGGAAAGTTGCGATGAGGAGTGATATGAAATCAGTCTGCATTTCTCACAACGGAGTATATGTTACGTATTATTCGGCTGATGGCGAAGAAATTGATGCAATTGGAGACTGCTATCGTTATTTTTGGACCCTTGAAGATTCTTCAAACGCCGCTGAAGGATGGTCCGTTGTATCGCATCGGGTTTCATCCATAAAAGATATAATGGATGTTAACGAGCCGGCAGGATCAGCAGGGTTATTCAAGGATGTATCGTTAAAAAAAACAATAATTGGTAAAAAGCATTATTATTTTCACGACATGCGCAATGGCGCCTGCTTAACATGTTTCGACGTTGAAAATAGAACCACTCATTTTTATCACGAGCATGACAGCGACCATAGTTATATACGGAATCTCGTAAGAGAACCGGCAGCCGCGCGATACAAGGAAGCAGGACACATACTTTTGCACGCTTCGGCATGCTCAATCGATGGCAAGGCTGTATTGATGCCGGGGCTTAAAGGTGCCGGAAAATCTACTTTACTGAGTCATCTGCTGGAAAGTGGAGCACATTACATCGCAAACGATGCCGTATTATGTGTGAAAGAAAATGATTCAATCGTCCTAACTGCCTATCCTCAATGCGTAAGATTAAGCAAAGAGACTATCCAGAACAACAAGTCTTTGTCGGAGCATTTTTACAGTGCGGAGCGTTATAATTTTATTGATAACAAATTTGAATTTCTGCCCAGTTTATTTGATGACATTTTTTCAATGCACCGGTTGTCGTTTGTTTCGAAGCTCGAATTGATAGTAATTCCATCGCTTGATTTATCCAGCACCGATTATTCCATGGAGGTCAGCGACAACGATATTGAGCTGCCGTTGTTACAAGAATCAATGTTCTATCCATGTCATAACTATACTTGGTCTCCATTTTTCCATGGGCTAAACGATCCACAAATTGATATATCTAATCTTGCCAATGTTTTTAAGCCCGTGCCCAGAATATGCTATTTGAAGTATGGCATTCTGGACAACCATCAGCAAAAGAAATTGTTCAGCGATATATCGAGCATCATGAGCGCGGCCAGTACGGAGGCGCGATCGGGCTGAACCAACAGTCACCTTTGACGAGATCCGCGCTGGCGTTGTCAGATGGAGCACACACCCAATCCCCATGCCAACTGGGCCGTTGGCCTTCTCGAGGCATGCAAAAGCGCCGCTCGGAGACCTGCTTGAAGACGTCGGTACCAAAATGCTGCGCTATCTTTACGATTTCGGCGAGGGCAGGGAGCGCACCCTCAAAGGTTGAGCGGCTCATCGATTCGAGCCGAGCGCGCTCAGCCCCAGCCGGATCGCAGCCAGTGAGTATGTCGGCGGGCTTGGGGCAACGCTGCGCTCCTAGAAGCTATCCACGGCCCGAGCACCAACAGCACGTAGACCTCAGTGAGTGGATACGTGAAAACTTCGACGGTAACGACGCTGACACCGATACGCTCGCTGCTGAAGTCCCCATGCTGGCTAACCTCGGTCACGAAAACCCGCCAGGAAGCGCGCCCCACACACTTATCCGCGGCCTATGCCGGATGGTTACGCTGAAACTCGACGCAAGGAGATAAGCGAACCGACAATGATCGCTGAATCGCGCTGGGTTTGCCGGAGCTTCAACTTTTCAGAAAGTGGGACCCTGATGAGAAAGACAAGCACAAGTCTTCAAGTGAAGTCCGGGCCCGGATGGTTCCATGAGGCGGAGTATCCGTCACGCCGGGCGTTCATTTGGAGTGAGGGAGAAGATCGATGATTGATGTTTTGAAAGTTTTTGCGGCCTTGGCTGTGGGCTACCTTTTAGGCAGCCTCAATACATCCGTGATTGTTGGGAAAATATACGGCAAGGACATAACCAGCCATGGAAGCAAGAGTGCCGGGCTTACCAATACTCTGAGGGTACTTGGGAAGTCTGCCGCGGTATTCGTTCTCGTGGGAGATATTTTGAAAGGGATAATTGCCTGTTTGCTAGGGCTGCGCCTTGGCGTTTATGTTTCTTCGGGAGGAGCTATGGATTGCGTAAGTCTCTTAGCAGCAGGCGCAGGAGTGACCATGGGGCATAACTGGCCGGTATATTTTGGGTTTAAAGGCGGCAAGGGGGCACTTACAGCAGTGGCTGTGCTGTTTATGATTGACTGGGTTATGGCCCTCATATGCCTTGGCCTTTTTGTGATAATAGTAGCGTCAACCCGTTATGTTTCTTTGGGCACAATATGTGCCACAACGCTTTTTGCGGTACTTTCATTCATGCCAAATTTCGAGAAGACTTATTATTTCCAGATATTTGCGGTCCTGATGGCGATTATGATTATTTTCAAGCACAGGGAAAATATACAAAGGCTGCTTTCAAGAACAGAAAATAAACTTGTTTTTTGATTTTTCCGCGGTGCCGAGCATGTCATCAAAAACAGAAAGCCAGATGGAAACAAACAAGGCCCATATGCTCTCTGACAAAGAGCTTCGGAACCTCCAGGCGGTCCTCCTGGAAATGCTTCTGGAAATTGACCGGGTCTGCAAAAAAAACGGTATAAACTATAATCTTTTCATGGGCACGATGCTCGGCGCTGTACGCCATGGTGGTTTTATTCCCTGGGACGACGACCTGGACGTAGCGATGTTGAGGTCTGAGTATGAAAGATTCAGGGAAGCTTGCAGGCGGGATTTGGATCAAAGCAGGTTCTTCTATCAGGACCATACAACCGACCCGCATTACCGCTGGGGATATGCCCGGATTCGGCGCAAGGACACGGAATTTGTGCGTCTGGGGCAGGAGCATATGAAAATGCGGACGGGAATTTTCCTGGACATATTCCCAATGGATAGCACTCCCGATTTTGCTCCTTTGCGCGCTTTGCACTGCTTCTATTGTTTTGTTCTGCGCAAGCTCCTGTACGCAGAAGCCGGCCGTAAGTCAGGTGGTACAGCCGCTCTTAGGGCATGGTATACTCTTTTGAATGTAGCCCCTCATATGTGGGTTTTCCGAAGGCTTGAAAAGCTCTCGAGGACGCGAAAGAAAACCGATTTGGTGCGCATACTTGCCTTTCCTCTACCCAGAGGCCGAACCTTTGGATATTTGTGGAAATGGTTCGAGGATTTGGAAGATATAAAGTTTGAAGGTTATATGTTTCCCAGCATCAAGGATTACGACGGCTTTTTGAAGTTCAATTACGGCGACTACATGCAATTGCCTCCGCCTGAAGAGCGCATGTGTTGTCACCCTGCAGCAAAATTTAAACTACCGCCGGCCGCGTACCCCGAATAGTCGTCCGTTAAGCAGCCGGCATGAGAGCTGAAGGGACACTTTGATCTCCCATTGTTGCTGTGGTGGAGCTGGTGCGGCGGTGGAAATAGGCCTGGCAAGCATTACGGCATATTTTCGGCGCCGTGATGCTGGCAGCGCTAGCCGGACGTACGGCGGGCCCTTTGGTCACCGGCTTTTCGCGCGACGTTTCAGGGAACTATACGGCAGCCTTCGTCGGTTGTTGGAGAGAGCTGCCGATCCAATTTGCGCTCCGGTGGCATTTTTTGCAAGATGCAACTCGATACAAGTATACGTTCGGCGTTCTAACTCATAGAGGTCACCATGAACGGACATGTTCAAGCTGCGACGACCGAGCCGCTTTTCAACCCGCTGTCGCCAGAATTTATTCGCAACCCCTATCCGCACTACGAGCGGCTGCGCAACAACGATCCGATGCACATTACGGCGTTTGGGGCTTTCCTCGCGAGCCGGCACGCTGAAGCCAGTTTCGTCCTGCGTGACAAGCGCTTTGGTAAGGATTTCGTCAACCGCACTTCGCGGCGCTATGGACCGCAGATAATGGAAGAGCCGGCCTTTCGCAGCATGAGCCACTGGATGCTGCATCAGGATCCGCCGAACCACACGCGGTTGCGCGGCCTAGTGATAAAGGCGTTCACCGCGCGCCGGGTCGAGGACGTGCGGCCGCGGATTCAGCACATCGTCGACGAGACGATCGATGCCATTGTCGGGCAGGGCCATATGGACCTGATCGAGGATTTTGCATTCCGGCTGCCGATTACCATCATCTGCGACATGCTCGGAATTCCCGAGGGCGACCGCGAGGTATTTTACAAGAACTCGCGCAACGGCGGGCGGCAGCTTGATCCGGTGCCGATGTCGCCGGCCGAGATCGCCGAGGCCAACACCCGCAATACGATGGCCCAAATGTATTTCCAGCAGCTGTTCGACTTGCGGCGGAAGAGCCCAGGCGACGATCTGACAACCCAACTGGTGCAGGCCGAGGAAGACGGCAGCAAGCTCTCCAATGAGGAGTTGACCGCCAACATCATTCTGCTGTTTGGCGCGGGCCACGAGACCACGGTCAATCTGATCGGAAACGGGCTGCTGGCGCTGTTCCGCAATCCCGACCAGCTCGCGCTGCTCAAGGCCAATCCCGGCCTGATCACGAACGCGATCGAGGAATTTCTGCGCTACGATTCCTCGGTGCAAATGGTCGCCCGGGTGACGCTGGAAGACATCGACGAACTCGGCGGCAAAAAAATCCCGAAGGGCGAAACCGTGCTCTGCCTCTTGGGCTCAGCCAACCGCGATCCCGCGGTTTATCCCGACCGACCGGACCGGCTTGATGTCGTTCGTCCCAATGTGCGGCCGCTGTATTTTGGCGGTGGCATCCACTATTGCGTCGGCGCCCAGCTCGCGAGAATAGAGGCGGAGATCGCGATTTCCACGCTGCTGCGCCGCCTGCCAAACCTCAGGCTGGACGACGCCGAGAATCCGGAATGGCAGCCGACCTTCGTGCTGCGTGGCCTAAAAAGGCTGCCGGCAAGCTGGTGATAGCGAAGGGATCAACGCGGCTCTTGCGTGCCGGCCCGTCGCCTTACGCCGGCACGCGCTGGGTCGCCGGGCTGAACAAGGCCCGCTCCGCCGCCCGCGGATCGTCGATCAGATATGGCGGCAGATCGAACACCATCACCGGTCGCCGCCTTGCATCATAGGCTGGCCATTCCGGGACCAGCTCGTTGTTCGGATCGCCGGCCCGGGCGAAGGCGAGCCAGGTTTCGCTCATGATGTCGGCGAGCCTCTGCTGCTCCGCGCCGATGCCGCACATCGATGCCGACGTCGCGACATTATCGAAGACGAAGGGGATATCGAGTGCATGCGGGCACAGCCATTTGCCGCCATCGACCGGTGTATCCCAGTCGAGCAGATAGAAATATGTCGGCGCCCCGCCTTGATCGGCTTTGCGGTCGGCCAGCGCGATACTCAAACGCAGGAAGCTGCGATCCGACGTGATGGCGAAAAAAACCGCGGCGGGGTTGCAGGCCGGGTGCAGCTTTCGATAGCCGGCAATGATCGCTTCGATATCGAATTCGGGGAATTGCGGCGCGAGGGCGGCGGGGAGATTGTCAAAGGTTAAATCGAACAGCGCCGGCCGAGCGGCACCGATCAGCAGGCTCGTCTCGGTCCGGTTGACGCCGATCAGCATCGGCACAGACCGTCCCTCCGGTGCTGCTTGCGGATGGAAGGGATGATGCTTCACATTGCGCCCGTCCAGCACCGGGCCACCGGCGATTCCGCCGAGCTGTCCCATCAGATTAACGCTGGCGCCTGCCGCCGCGACTTCCCGAGCCGCCGCCTGGATGTCGGCTGCGGGCATGGTCCGGAGGCGATCGGCGGTCGCGGCTGTGAGGCCGAGCTTGGCAACGACGGCGCGGGTCGCCTCGGCCGCCTGCTCGGCCGGAATCACCTGCAATAACGGGCCGCTTTGCACGATGGTACGATGGAACAGACCTTGCGCGGCGCTCATCGCCATCAGCACCGAGACTTTGGCGGCTCCGCCGCTTTCGCCGAAAATCGTGACATTGCCGGGGTCGCCGCCGAAGGACGCGGCGTTGTCGCGCACCCATTCCAGCGCCAGGATCAGGTCGAGAATGCTGGCATTGCCGGAATCGGCGAAGTCGGCGCCGAATTCCGCGAGATACAGATGGCCGAAAAGGTTCAGTCGATGGTTGACGGTGATCACGACGACGTCGCCGCGTTTGGCCAGGCGCACCCCGTTATAGGCGTTGTTAGACCCTGAGCCGGTCGAAAATCTGCCGCCATGCAGCCAGAACATCACAGGCCGTTTGGCGCCGTCGGCAAGGCCCGGCGTCCACACGTTGAGGAACAGGCAATCCTCGCTCATCGCCAAGGGCGAGTTCGGTCGCCACGAAGTATTCAGCCCGCCGCTATCGCCGCCCGGCGGCTGCAGCGCCGAAGCGCCAAAGGCCAGCGTATCGGCGATGCCAGACCAGGGATCGGGCCGTCGTGGCGCGGCGAAACGGGTCGTCGCCGTATCGGCACCATAGCGGACTCCCTTGAATACAAAAATGCCGTCCTCAACAGCACCACGAATTTGGCCAGCTTCCGTCGCGGCGATCAGGGCGCTGTCGTTCATGCTGTCTCCCCTGTATGATCTGCTTATCGAGTTTGGCGGCGAGATAACCGGTCTCTAACGTGCATCCTCGGGATCGCCGGGGAAGGTATCAACGCCCAGTGCTTTGCTGTTCGGCTCCCTGTCGTCCAGCGCAGAAATGTATCGCCTTGCGCCGCTCTCAATTTCTCTACCGAAGCGATTAAGCCAGTATCGCATGACGACGGGCATGAAGCTGACCGCTAGCGGAGCCGGGCGCGTAACATTCTTGGGGGGGCGTACCTGGCTGCTTTCGAGATAGTTGGCATAGCCATCGAGGAGGAGCTGCAGCCGACTCCATATCCGCATGCCGCGCGTCATTGACCCTGGAGTGTCCCAAGTCTTTACCGCCCGATTCAGGAACGCGAACTGCCGGCGCGAAACAATTGATGTCGGTCGTACGAATGCCAAGCCGCGCGACCTGCGGAACGCTTCGATCTCGTTCTCGGCCAGCCCAAGGACTTCTTTGAACGGCGCCGCAGCTGGGCCGGCTGTCGCGACCACCTCGTCGCTATATCCGAAACCTGCGGTTAGGGCGCGGGCGTGGGTCGCAAGCTCATCAGCCACCCAGTCGAGGGGCACAATATCGAGCGCCTTGCGCGGATCCCCGATCACCGCCGGGGGATTGTAGATGCTTAGTACTTTGAGGAGTGGATAAATTCCGTGAAAACGGGAAATCGCGCCATCGTTACCAGCGCCGGTAACAAGACTGCAGCTGAAGGTGGTGGGCATAAGGTCCGAATAATGCGTAAAAACTTCCCTTTCGGCCAATGCCTTGGTCTCCTCGTAGCCATTTTTGAAATCAGTGGCATCCCGCCGAGTAAAAGCCGTCGAGACATATATGATGCGGGCCGACCTGTTGGACTGGCGCAGCGCCTCACAGAAATTCAGGCTCGCTAGAACATTTGGTGCATAGAGTTCAGCCGCCGATTTGCGCCAGGACACGTCGGCGGCGCAATGAATACCAAGCAGCGGCCCGGAGCCGATGAACTGACCTGCCACAGCGGAGGTCGCCGCGCTGTCGCACAGATCCCAAATCAGTGGGACGAGACGCGCACGATTTGGTGTCGGCAAACTATCGAGTAGCCCGGCTGCGGTAGCAGCCGATCGGCATATCGCATAAATCTCTAACTGGGGATCATGCGCCAAAAGCTTTGATACCAGATGGGAACCCAACGCGCCGCCCGCTCCAGTCAGGACGATCTGAGTCATCCGCTCACCAATTGCCCACCGCGCATGCTGCGGCTTTGCAATCCTGTCAACATTCGCCGG
>Ga0307507_10006563_pt1 | contig 17738 bp, 6 predicted proteins | sample 7_EM_MG_FD_207223 | JGI IMG/M metagenome (GOLD analysis project Ga0307507, IMG submission 207223) | Populus trichocarpa ectomycorrhiza microbial communities from riparian zone in the Pacific Northwest, United States - 7_EM | ecosystem: Host-associated > Plants > Roots > Unclassified | place...
GGCCCGGCCGTCCACTCCTAAGACGGCCGTCCTAGCTATGTTTGGACGCCTTGCCCTGCCGTCCTTACCCACCCTGCCCGGGACGCCCGGGACGGTTGGGAACACTGTGCCCAATAGAGTGGTGTACCGCCTTGGTCATCTGGCCGATCGGGTTCGACATCTTCCCGTTCTAGCAGTAATTTGACAGCCCCTCTATGCCCTTTTATTGCAGCCCACGCGAGTGGTGTGGTATCGAACTTATCTGGCCTATCGGGTTCGACATCTTGCCGTCCTAGCAGTAGCTCGACCACTCCTACATGCCCCTTGAGAGCAGCAGACCCGAGTGGCGGGCGATTGTTGTCATCCGGACGATTGGGGTCGATATCTTCCCGTTTTAACAGTAGCTTGACCACTCCCTCATGTCCTTCATATGCAGCAGCCCGGAGTGGTGTTCGATTATTCTTCTTTGGGCGATTGGGGTCAACATCTTTTCGGCCAAGTAGTAGCTTGACAACCCCTTCATGTCCGGAATCAGCTGCCCAATAGAGTGGTGTACCGCCTTGGTTATCTGGCCTATCGGGTTCGGCATCTTCCCGTTTTAACAGTAGCTTAACCACTCCCACATGTCCCTGGGTAGCAGCACACCCAAGCGGCGTTCGATCATTCTCATCTTGGTGATTCGGGTCAACATCCTTCCGGCTAAGTAGTAGCCTGACAGCCTCTTCATTTCCCTCAACGGCAGCACACCCTAGTGCCGTTCGATCATTCTTATCTAGGCAATTCGGGTCGACATCTTTCCGGCCAAGTAGTAGCTCAACTACTCTATCATGCCCATTCTTCACCGCCCATAGGAGTGGTGTATTACCAGCGCAATCGCCTTGGTTAATCTCGCAACCCTTCGCATTTATAAAGGAAGTCACAAGTTCAAGGATCCCGAAGAATGACGCGCAATGCAATCCAGAGAAGCGCGTGGAAGCACCGATGCTCTCAATATTTCTTGGAAGCAGCACCTGATTTAAAAGAGATAGACCGGATACGTGGCATTCGTACTGATTCAAGAGCTCCAGAGCAAGAACCCTACCATGGTCTGAGAGTTCCTTATTCGCATGTGTTCCCCAATACCTCGAAGAATATTTGAGGAATGGTGTAACTTGGTGGCCCGGGAGAGGGTGGGACGAAAGGTTTCTAATCCGTTGTGAATTTAGATAGGTTAAGCAGGTTTCTGCAATTACCGAGTGAGGCTGACTGAAGAGGTCTGGACGAGCGCAAAGATACTCTTGGACTGTAAAGTGGATTAACCGGACAGTCGAAGCCTCCTTGTCGACCGTGATCAGCCCTTGACAGCAGCCTATCAATGCACCTATCGAAGGAGCATTTGCGCTGTCAAAATCCGTCGCTCCGATCTGCACTGCGAGCGCGCGGCGCAGCTCATCCACCTGTAACGGCCGTTCCGCATGGCAGATCCAAGTGAGAGTGGCCATCGCAAGTTTTGTCTCTTCTCCCCCTTGAGCCTTTATCTGCTCTAGAGTCGCACCATACGCATCTCCTAACTCTGCTCCATCTTTCACAGACCTCAGCCTTCTTCCTCGGCGAGCGATACTAGTTTCCCGTAGGATCGCCTCGATGTGAAAAGAAGCCAGTAGGAATCTAGATTCGAATATGTCAGCCCTTAGCATGAGGAAGCTTTGCATAGATTTGCCCTTGAACTCGTTTCTACATACGTTTCCGAGCTTAGTGGTGGAATGCTTTCCATAATATTTGCCTCCAATGCGCTGCTCATCATCGCCGGGGTAGTGTCACTCTTGATCTTCTCACGTAGATACTTAATGATTCCATCTCCCCTAGGCTCGATCAATATAAAGGCCGCCGCTCCATCTAATTTCCTTTCCACCTCACTTCGGACATTGGATCTCCCGGTCACAAATATGCGAGTATCCAGCGACCCCTGCACAATCTGTACTAGTGATTCAGGAATTACCATTAGATGCTCCGGCACACATTCGTCAAGTGCGTCAACGCATATAAATGTGCGCTTTGTGGCTGTGATGGTCGGGAACATCTTCAGGATTCCCGACACTTGTAGTCCCCTACCCCCAATCACCTTTTTCTGGCTTTGAAAAGAGCGAACCACCTCTTCAGGAATTTTCCCCAATCCGCCAACGAGCTGTCGAAGCAGGGAGCCGAGCATATTTACTGGTGACTGCTCATTCCGGGCAGCAAAGTCGAAGTAAAAACAGGCAACGGCAGTCTCTCCCTCTGTGGCCTCGTCGCACAACTTGTCTATAACTAGTGAGCTGCCGCCGGAATTTGTCAGCGATTCTACTCTCGGTCACCGGCAACGATAGGCTCTTTCTTACGTGATATAGCTCTTCCCCGTCCCTTGACTTCCATGACAGAATAAGGTGGGATGATTGGCTTCATCCTCCCGGTTACCGTTACGCCAGCGTCTGAATTCCTGGGTTTCCAGCAGCCAGGCTCCTATACTGTCCACCCGCTGGGCTCCGATGTCTCGATGTCGTACCCGTGGCTCTAATGGAGATAGCCAGGCTAATATTTTGGACTCATTATCGGGGGTGATGTGGTTAAAGGTATTTGTGGTGCGGTTGAAAGAGTTCGTGGTGTTGAAAGAGTTTACATTACGGTTATTGCTGCGAGCTTGTGACATTTTTCAATTTTCACCGCCGTGAGTGTTGATGAGAGCAAGGTGTCGATTAACTTGGGGTCTGTTTAACGCAGTTGCAGGAAATTGAGAGAAAGCGAGGGTGATGATGAAGCCTTGTGTCTTGCTGACAACATTCCAACTTCCGGTGCCGATCTGAAATTCGTTACACAGAGGCTCGAGGGCGATTTGTCAGAAACTATGAACAGACCCACATGATCCACATCCCCTTGTGGGGGCCTTATGCCGAACCATACAATAATTCTCCTGCCTTTCGTTTGATACATTCCAAAGTAATAGAAATTTGAGAAACTGATAACAGTAGTGCTCTCTAAAGCCCATTCTAACACCTACCCGCAATACCATGGATCTCTCGAAAATCATGTGTTACACCAGCATACCACAAGGACAAAAGTCGGGCGCACTTTGCAACTTCTTTCTTCTGAGAGTATTGTCCCCCCTACAAGTAGGCCCAGAGACCCACAGGATCACCACACTTGTATCCAAAGACTTGTATTCATAACTTAGTACCTGCCAGACTTGTCGTTGTTTATTGAGCCATAAAGGGGGTATAGAGGAGAAGGAGGTGAATCGGGGGTGGGCGTCAATCCTGCGATTAGCATAGGGGCCTGGTTACCCGGACCAAAAACAAGCCCCAACGCTGGCAAGCCTAGCAATAGTATTGCGCCCGACTTCCTCACCCCCGAGTACAAAATTTAATGATCCCCGTCCTATCATGAGGGTTCTATGGGCGTTCTCGCCTCACCATGGACTCACTTTGCTGTGGGTTACTGTAGGACTGTCGCCGACTGACTACGTACCGTACCCAGTGGGAAATAGTCTACTGTTTTACTAATGCGTAGGTTACAGAGTTGTTAAGAAACAAGAAAATTTTGCAGACTGTTTCTATCGCAAGCTTAGGAACAGAGGCGTTGCGGGAAACGCATCTCAACAGGGGCGGTGGAGTGGAATGAACATTGATGTGCCACGTGCTAAGGGCTAAGTTAGAACAGCAGGCTCAAGAGGCTTGGCAAATATTTGGGTCTGATTCTCGCCGAAGTGAGGCTCGCTTTAGATGAGGCTGCAAGCCATGAGGACACTCCGGCTAAACATGTACAGTACTTGTACTTGTCCTAGGCAAGAAGTATCCGGAAATACCGGTACCAGTGGTGAATTTGTAATGCGCACGGAGTTTTTGCCAGATGTTTTTCGAACCCCTGTTTCCGGAGACTTGTTTCCTGAGACAAGTACTGTACTCACAACTTTTCTACTATGATTGATTCATAATACTAACTGACAGTGACTGCATTCATTCGTCTTACATCAGTTAAAACGCTACAGTAGACCTGTCCCGCAACACAACAGACTTTCTAGAGCCTAAAGAAGGCATGAAAAAAAGAAAAAAGAATAGAAGTGCAATCACAACAGGTTCTAAGCGTAGCGCGACATGAAAGAACGGTGTTGGCTATTCCCTCTTCTAGTTAAGGACAAGCTAGGAGATACCGGCATACCCGTATTATCTCGTCAAATTCGCTATCTCCGTACAGGGTTCTAATCTCCATGCCATGAGGATATGCCCCTAATAAAGCCTAGTTCTGAACAAAAAAAGAATAGGAGGATTGCGCCAACCCCCGCCCACCGGCCCAACAGTGACTAACTAGGCTTTATTAGGGGCATATCCTCACAGCATGGAGATTAGAACCCTGTACGGAGATAGCGAATTTGACGAGATAATACGGTATTTCTTCTTCTAACGGACAACACTGCAAATCTTCCAAAACCCAATAATCTCTAAAGAAACACATTAAACTGGCGAGTCCTCAGCCCTAGCGATATCAAACAACTTGAATTTACTCATGCGGCCGAGTTTCTCTTGGACATCCACAAAGAGCAGTGATTGGTGAACTAATAAATGGGCAACCTGATGGTGCTAAGCAATTTGATATACTGTAAGAAATTATGTGGGTATGATGGTCGCCTTCTCGCCCATAAGCAATTTTTAATCGCCGGTTTTTTTGTATTGGATATAATTAATAATGGTGTTGCCGAGCATGAGTTGGTCATTCGCCCGCCGATTGCTTATCCTATGTGGGTATTCAAGAGCAATTCAGCCGCGCGAGTAGATCCATCTTGATAACCCATGATCCTCTATGATCCCTGAAGCCAATGCCATGTCAATGTGCGAAACCTTGTACGGTATGTCGAAGAACGTGAGGTGTAAAATAAACACAAGGAAACCAAATATCCGCTAACCGTAGATCTCTAGCCGTATATCCACCTATCCCCATACCCGCATATTGATGGAGGACTGGACGATCGTGCGCAGGTATTGACGGGAGGAAAGTTGGTTGTGGTTGTATTCGCTATGGAGGTTGCTATCTAATAGTTCACTCTAGTAGTGAAAACTCTGCTCGCAGTTGAGCCCTATCTCCGCTCATACCCTATACCTCCATACATGCCCTAATGCCTCCTCTAGTATAACGCTCTACTACTACTACTGGGATTATTATACCATCACATATCAGCATATTCGTCGTGTATTCAGAATCGGGGACTAGTAGGAACACCAGCCCCAGAAGAGAATTCTGAAATGGGACAAAAACTAGGCTCTTGTGCTTATCCCGATTGAGTTGAGAAGTGAGAAAAAACTATAAACCCGCAGTAATCTAACCTTCTTTTCAAAAGTTTCACTGCCACTCCCTATCCCTTCGTTCGTATTCACGGAAGGAAGCTAGTGCTGCACTTAACTCGTGAATAAGGTGTTAGCTATAAGCAGAATGGTAACCGAGCAGGATTACAAAGAGTTTTGGGGGGGAGTTGACTAGATTGGAATGTGAAGCACTAATTGATTTGGGTAATTGGGAGAGAATATACGCGGAATTTCTTGTTTACATCATGGCCATACTGAGTGATACTGATTTTGTTGTATTCTGAGCACTACACTACCTGCAGTGAGCAAAGTATTTCCTATCACAATTACGAAAATGAGCTAGTGCTACACATTTCAATAGTGTCTAATTCCTTATTTCTTTTGGGTTTGGTTTGCTCATTCAGTCCTTCCTTTATGGCATGGTGTGTTTCCTAGTGTGTTGCGAGAATGGTTAATCATGCGTCGCTCTATGCGCTACGGCACGCTAATTTTCCGTGAATTTCGGCGTACGAACGAAGGGATTGCCCTTTCATCCTACCTCCTCTCTTTTTCATTTAAATTTACCTTTTCCCGAAAAAAAATTAATTAGTCTGCCTGCCGCATACCTAACTAGGATGCCCATTCCCCAATACTTTAAATCTGTAAATCCTCTCTAACATTTTCTTCTTCTCTTCTTGCTCCCAGCCTTCAGCTCTCATGAATGTCTTGCTCCGAGCACAGTTAGTCTTCAGTTCTAGCATAGTTTTACCGGGAATATTTTGCCTTTTTAAGCCTACAATTCTTGTTGCCTCAACTTTAGTTCCTCTAATTATTGTTTGTATGACATCTCGAATCTAATTTTATCCCATTTCCCCACCGAAACACGTTCCGGTCCTTGATGTGAATCGCTAGAGGTGCCTGCTGTGGTAGACCAGATACAGGGTTGCAAGTGAAAAAGTTAGTCTCGTACCGGTAGTCGAGTTCCACATAAGAAATGACATTTAGTAAATCAGCGATCGTTCGTGTTGCGTTGATGTTGTTTCGTCCACTGCTGAGCCGTGCCAAGCCTTGCAGAGCCTCCGCCGAGCCGCGCCAAGCCTGAGTGAGGCTCCGAATACCGTGGCCTAACTTCTGGAGATTCCTGGGAGAAATGGTGAGAGCTTTTCACACCATCAGCACCCCCGGCACCGGCAATCCCCTTTCCAAGTTCCAACAGCCATACAGGCAGAAAGATGGCGCTACATCAATCCTTCTTATGCGATGGGCTGGGGAGACGCCATAATTGAAGCCACTCTCAAATATCTAACCTGTAGCATCCGCGATCGTCATCGGCAAGGCTCTTAACAGCGCGACTTTAACCTCTGCATCCCGCATTCGACCCGTACCGAGAACCTCTGGGGCCTGTTCCCCTCCACGCAACGCCCGCTACCTCCCTGTTGGCCTCTCCCACTGGCACTACTAGCCCTCGACACATCTGACCCATTCTAGGGTTGATGTGGTTCCTCTCCGTCGCACAGCGTGCGACTCTACTTACTACCTGGACTTACCATCACAACACTCGCGCTTCTTTTCTGGACCCACAATTGCCCGCTCTCGCCACTGCTGTCCCCTCAGCCCTCGGCAAACTAAACGCCCACCCCTTCTCTCTCCTCCGAGTCCTCGCCCTAGCCCTACTCGAAAACTGCTTGGAAAATGCCTAGCCCGAGCAAGGCAGCAGCGAGGATAATGGTTATTTCCCCACAGTGCTGACTTGCGCACAGGATACCATCCGGGCGGGGGTTAAGTTGCCTGCAGCAATGCCAAGAGAACTTTCAGTGCTGAGATAGGAGTGGCTCTCATACTCCCGGGGAAGGCCGAGGAAACTCTCTGGGGAAGTTTCCGATAGAAAGCAACGTCTTCCTGTCAAGACCCGTGCGCACGGACAATAAGACCTTCAAGCAGCTGCAGATCGTAATGGTCTATTGGGAAGAGATTCCGGATACAGCCAGCCTATGCAATCGCCATGAGGGGAATCAATGATGAAGGGAGAGATTCGCTGGAACCGAGAGTGTTTTGGATGACTAGATGACGTACGGGGGGTTATTGGGGACAAGGCTAAGCGTTTTCTAGAAATTTCTCCAAGCCTCCGGAATGGGAAACATATAAGGGATCCACTTATGGTATAATTCATGTCTTCGTAGCCCTGGTGTTGTGAGTACCACCGCAACCGGGACCGCGGACACATAACTTGCCTCCCGGAGGCTCTCAAAAAAATCTCGAGTAATGTAGGTGTTAGGAGGCGTGAGGGAGAGAAGGTTGAGGAGGGTACTTATTCTTTGGCAAGGGGAAACACTTTGAGTAGGGGGGTCGGTGAAGTGATTAATCGTTATTAGTGTTACACCAATGTCCCCATTCTTTCTCCATGGAGTTTCTAGTTAGTGGGGAAGATAAGCGCAATCATGAGTGTATTTTTCAAATTCACTTGTTCCTTTCGCTTTCACTTTTGACTTTTATAAGCTATAATATGGTACTGCATTTTGACGAAATACTTATAATATTCTGTACTTAATCACAAATACCCCTGGTTCCCATGACTGCCAATTCATAATTACTTTAAAAGAATGATAACAATGGGAAGGGGATGTATACTAAACAGACGCGGAAGGGGTATATTACACCGTGTGTCAATAACAGTATTGATTGACAGCAACTGTCAAGTCTTGGTCAATGAACCGGACACAAACTCTCCCTATTTCTGAGCCATATTATACTACTAAAAATGCCGATGTTGTAGAGTTTGATCGAAATGATGTACCTATCTGACATTTTCTGTGCCCTTGCGTTTAGCAAAATGTACTATAAGTTACTATATATTGACCGGCATCACTCGACCCCATCTCCAAGTCTTGTACCGCGGGAATGGAGTCCAAGAAGGAAACGCTGGCGTGTTGATTACACTCACTTTACCGGCAGATTTTTCCTCCTTAGATTGTATGGCGGTGGAGTAGGGTAATGTGCTGCCTCCAAACAGCCTCTCGGAGATTGATATATTAATGTTTTTGTATCATTGTAATATTTCTATGGGTTATCGGGGCTACGCCTGATATACAAGTAGTACTCGGCGGATGTTCACACCACGATGAGCCAACTCATAACCTTACGCCTGTTCGCTAAGTTAAGGGGCCTCTGGAAGAAAAAGAAACCCCCGATCATACATTTACTGGGCCCAGATTTACTGGCCCACAATACAAACATCCCCGTCTCGTTGTTGGTGCTACTAGGACATTCACCGATATTAGAAAGAGACGTACTAAGGTAAGGTTAGGATTCTAGTCTAATCATTTGAGGACCTCCGCTAATTGTGAATCACATCTGGTAGCAGAACTACAGACACATTCGGAGTATGATAGTCTGGAAAGGCAGCCACTGGCAATCGCTTAGGCCCAGTGAGAGGGATTACCGGGAGGAGATAAACTAGCGGCTCTCTGTAGCTCACGAATTTGGGACGGACTTTTTTTCAAGCGGTCATCTTTTCTAATCCGATTGCATGTAACGTACTCGACTATTATACACCGCCGTCTACAAAACCTGAGACAAACACCAACTGAATGAAAAATAGAATAGCGGAGTGAAGTGGGAAAATCACATAGGACCAAGTCTAACCAGAACTCCAATGGACGAAATAAGCGAAGAGGAAAAGAAAGAAACAACAGGTGAATAGCGAAGAGCCAGGAGAAATTAGAAAAACGCCGTTATCAAAGCATATTTACATTTCAATAGACGAAAGTCCTGTCTATACTAATCCCTTACCTGGCAAGTGTCTAAGGAAAGATGTGAAGGGGAGGGGGGGGGAGCGAAATGAGATAGGTTAATATAGAATTCTGCTCGCGGCAAATGAGAGGGGTGATTGGGGGTGGCCCCCCTTAAAGGTAGAAGAGCTTTAGGGGCTAGATAGAGGAGTGCTGGGGTAGCCTAGATGGATGGTTTAGTTGAGGGAGGCCTCTATCCGCGGGCTTGGAGACAGAATCATTGGGGTCGAATAACATTGGTCGGACGTCGGAGTCGGCCGATAAGAGCGCGGGCTGACCACTAAGGTTTGCGATTTCAGTATTATGACTATTACCTCCGAATTGCATCTCTACCACGTACGATTCCCCATCGCCAGCGGGCGGGGGGATGAATGGCGACTGGAACCAACAGTGCCGGAATTGAGATTGTCTCGTTCCCATAGAATACTCACGACTTCATGATGTCCGTTGGAGAGAGCCAACGATAGTGGGGTTTGGTTCTGCTTATCTGGAATAGCAGTGTAGACATCGTTCCGCTCCAAAAGAATCTTTACTACCCCCACATGCCCGTTCCCAGCTGCCAATGAGAGTGGTGTCCGGCCATATTTGGTGTCTGTCTGGTTGGGATTGACGTCATCTCGTTCCAAGAGCATCTTTATTACCCCCTCACGCCCGCACAAAGTCGCCCACAAGAGTGGTGTCTGGCCATAAATGTCTGCCTGGTTGGGATTGACGTCCTCCCGCTGCAAAAGCATCTTTAATACCCCCTCATGCCCGTACGCAGCCGCCAAAGAGAGTGGTGTCCGGCCATATTTGTTGTCTGCCTGGTTGGGATTGACATCCTCTCGTTCCAAGAGCATCCTTATTGCCCCCTCATGCCCGCTCTGAGCTACCAAGAAGAGTGGTGTCAGGCTATAGATGTCTGCCTGGTTTGGATTGACGTCCTCTCGTTGCAAAAGCATCTTTACTACCCCTTCATTCCCTTTCTGAACCGCTCGCGAGAGTGGTGTCCGGCCATATTTGGTATCTGGCTGGTTGGGATTGACATCCTCTCGTTGTAAAAGAATTTTTACCACCCCCTCATGCCCCATCTTAGCCGCCCACCAGAGTGGTGTCCGACCATATTCGGTGACTGGCTGGTTGGGATTGACGTCCTCTCGTTGCAAAAGCATCTTTACTACCCACTCATTCCCTTTCTGAACCGCCCACCAGAGTGGTGTCCGACCACATTCAGCATCTGCCTGGTTGGGATTCACGTCCTCTCGCTCCAAAAGCATCTTTACTACCCTCTCGTGCCCGTTCAAAACCGCCCAGGAGAGTGGTGTCCGGCCATATTCGGTGTCTGCTTGGTTGGGATTGACATCCTCGCGTTGTAAAAGAATTTTTACCACCTCCTCATGCCCCATCTTAGCAGCCCACCAGAGTGGTGTCCGACCATATTCGGTATCTGGCTGGTTGGGATTGAAGTCATCTCGCCCCAAAAGCATCTTTACTACACTCTCATGCCCATTCACAGCCGCCCAGGAGAGTGGTGTCCGGCCATATTCGGTGTCTGGCTGGTTGGGATTGACATCCTCTCGTTGTAAAAGAATTTTTACCACCCCCTCATGCCCCATCTTAGCCGCCCACCAGAGTGGTGTCCGACCATATTCGGTGTCTGCCTGGTTGGGATTCACGTCCTCTCGCTCCAAAAGCATCTTTACTACTCCCTCATTCCCTTTCTGAACCGCCCACAAGAGTAGTGTCTGGCCATATTCAGTGTCTGCCTGGTTAGGATTGACATCCTCTCGTTGTAAAAGGATTTTTACCACCTCCTCATGCCCCATCTTAGCAGCCCACAAAAGTGGTGTCCGACCATATTCGGTGTCTGCCTGGTTGGGATTCACGTCCTCTCGCTCAAAAAGCATCCTTACCACCCTCTCATGCCCGTTCACAGCCGCCCAGGAGAGTGGTGTCCGGCCATATTCGGTGTCTGCTTGGTCGGGATTGACGTCCTCTCGTTCTAAAAGCATCTTTACTATTCGCCCATGTCCGTTCTCAGCCGCCCACAAGAGTGGTGTCCGGCCATATTTGGTGTCTGCCTGGTCGAGATTCACGTCCTCTTGTTGCAAAAGCATCTTTACTACCTTTGCATGCCCCATCCTAGCAGCCCACCAGAGTGGTGTCCGACCATATTCGGTGTCTGCCTGGTTGGGATTGACGTCCGCTCGCTCCAAAAGCATCTTTACTACCCCCTCATTCCCTTTCTGAACCGCCCACCAGAGTGGTGTCCGGCCATATTCGGTGTCTGCCTGGTTAGGATTGACATCCTCTCGTCGTAAAAGAATTTTTACCACCCCCTCATGCCCCATCTTTGTAACCCACCAGAGTGGTGTTCGGTCATTCTCATCTGAGCGATTGGGGTCGACATCATCACGCTCCAGCAGAAGCTTGACAACCTCTTCACGTCCGTTTTCAGCAGCCCACGAGAGTGGTGTCCAGCCTTGGTTATCTGGCTTGTCGGGGTCGACATCTTTCCGGCAAAGCAGTAGTTTGACAGCCCCTTCATGTCCATTATAAGCAGCCCAGAGCAGTGGTGTACAGCCCCCGTTATCTGGCATGTCAGGGTCGACAACTTTCTGGCCAAGTAGTAGCTTGACAACCCCTTCATGTCCTCTTTCAGCAGCACACCCAAGTGCTGTTCGATCATGCTCAGATGGCCGATTAGGGTTGATATCTCCACTCTGTAATAGTAGCCTGATGACGCCTTCATACCCGTTTACGGAGGCACACCCGAGTGGTGTCCGACCATCCCTATCTGGGAGATTGGGGTCAACATCTTTCCGACCAAGTAGCAGCTTGACAACCCCTTCATGTCTGTCTCCAACAGCCCACGAGAGTGGTGTACTGCCCTGGTTATCAGGCCTGTTTGGATCGACATCTTTCCGGCCAAGTAATAGCTGGACAACCCCTTCATGTCCGTTTCCAGCAGCCAGCGAGAGTGGTGTACTGCCCTGGTCATCTGGCCTGTCGGGATCGACATCTGGCCGGCCAAGTAGTAGCTTGACAACTTCTTCATATCCTTTCTCAGCAGCACACCCAAGTGGTGTTCGATCATTGTTATATGGCCGATTGGGGTCGACATCTCCACGCTCTAGTAGCAGCCTGACCACTCCTCCGTGTCCCTTCACAGCAGCAGAACAGAGTGGTGTTCGACTGTTCTTATTCGGGTGATTCGGGCGGACATCTTCTCGCTCTAGAAGGAGCTTGACAATCACTTCATTTCCCTCGAAAGCAGCACACCAAAGTGGTGTCCGATCCTCCTCGTCGGGGCGATTGGGGTCGACATCTTTCCGGCCCAATAATAATTTGACAACCTCTTCATGTCCGTTTTGAGCAGCCCACGAGAGTGGTGTACTGCCCTGTTTATCAGGCCTATCGGGATCGACATCTTGCTGGTCAAGTAGTAGCTCGACAACCCCTTCATGCCCGTTATTAGCGGCCCACAAGAGTGGTGTACTGTCCTGATTATCTGGCCCATCGGGTTCGACATCTTCCCGCTCCAGCAGTAGCTTGACCACTCGATTATGCCCATTCTTTGCCGCCCATAGGAGTGGTGTGCTCCAGGTGCAATCGCTTTGGTTAATTTTGAACCCTTTTGTATTCACAAATATCGTCACAAGTTCAACGATCCCGAAGAACGATGCACAATGTAATCCAGAGAAGCGCGGAGAATGACTTATGTCCCCGACGTGGCTTGGATCTAATACTTGCTTCAACAGAGATACGACTGATACATGGTCTTCGTACCCATTCAAGAGCTCCAGCGCAAGGGTTCTCGCGTGGTCTGAGAGTTCCCTATTCGCATGTGTTCCCCAATATCTCGAAGAATACTCGAGGAATGGCATGAGTTGGTGGTCTGGGAGAGGGTGGAGTGGGAGGCTCTTGACCTGGGGTGAATTTAGATAGGTCAAGCACGCTTCTGCAATTACCGAGTGAGGTTGACGGAAGAGGTCCGGATGAGCGCAGAGATACTCTTGGACTGTAAAGTGAATTAGCCGGACAGTCGAAGCTTCTTTGTCGATTGTGATCAGTCCTTGACAGCAACTTAGCAATGCACTGATCGAAGGAGAATTTTCGCTGTCGAAATCAGTTGCTCCTATCTCCACTGCGAGCGCGTGACACAGCTCATCCACTTGTAACGGCCTTTCCGCATGGCAGATCCATATGAGAGTGGCCATAGCAAGCTTTGTCTTTTCCTCTCCCTGCGCCTTTATCCGCTCCAGCGTTGCACCATATGCATCCCCTAATCCTGCCCCATCTTTCACTGCCCTAAGCCGTTTTCCACGCCGAGCGATACTAGTTTCTCGCAGGATTGCCTCAATGTGAAGAGAAGCTAGTAGGAATCTAGACTTAAATATGTCAGCCTTAACCTAATGTGGTTTTGCACGGCTTTGCCCTTGCACGAGTTTCTACATACGTTTCCGAGCATAGTTGGGGAATGCTTTCCAAAATACTCGCCTCTAACATGGTGCTCATCATCTCCGGGGTGGTATCATTCCTGAGCCTCTCAAGAAGATACCGAATGATGCCTTCCCCCGTAGGCTCTATCAGTACAAAAGTCACCGCTCCATCCAATTTCCTTTCCACCTCACTTCTGATATGCGATCTTCCGGTTATAAATATGCGAGTATCCAGCGACCCCTGCACAATCTGCCCGAGCGACTCAAGAATCACCATTCGGTGCTCCGGCACACATTCGTCAAGTGCGTCAACGCATATGAACGTGTGCTTCCTGGTTGTGATGGTCTGGAACATCTTCAAAATTCCTGACACTTGTAGTCCTCTGCCCCCAATAACCTTTTTCTGGTTTCGAAAACCCCGAGCCACGGCTTCTGGAATTCCCTCCAATCCGCTAAGGAGTTGTCGCAGCAGAGAGCCGAGCATATTAACCGGCGACTGCTCATTCCGGGCGGCGAAGTCGAAGTAAAAGCAGGCAACGGCAGTATCTTCCTCCATCGCCTCGTCGCATAACTTATCTATAACTAGTGAGCTGTCATCCCAATCTGTCAGCAATACAATTATTTGGTTTCCGGCAATGATACACGCTCTCTTACATGATGTAGCTCTTTCCCGCCCCTGGATTGCCGTGGCAGAATAAGGTAGGCTGATTAGATCTATCCTCCTTACTACCATGATGCCAGCGTCTGAATTCCGAGGTTTCCAGTAGCCAGGCTCCTATACTGTCGACCCGCTGGGCTCCGATGTCTCGATGCCGTACTCGTGGCTCTAATGGAGACAGCCACGCCAGTATTTCAGCCTCATCATTGGGGGTGGAGTAGTTAAAGGTATTGTTGAAAGAATTATAGTTATTGCTAAAGGCTTGAGACATTTTCCTTCAGTTTTCGCCGCTGTGAATGTTGTTGGGGGCAATGTGTTGATTAATTTGGTTCTGTTGGCGCAATTACTGGAGTTTGAAGAAAAGCGGGGTTGATGTAAAGCCTTGCGCCTAGCACATTCCAACCAATAGATCTGTTCGTTACACAAGTGCTCAAGGGCTATGAGCAGACTCACATGCGTTTGCTAGAGCCTCATGTTGAACCACCATAATATTCTCTGCCCTCCGTCTGATATATTCCAAAACTGCAGAAGTTTGGGAAATTGAATTCAGGTAATATAATATAATTTAAAACTCGACCCGCCACTATTCCTCTTAAAGACTAACCTCGTGGCGAATTCGCTCTTCCGGGGATAGTAACTATCATACAGGGGATAGCGGCGGGTCGAGTTTACCCAGAATCTACGGGTAGCGAAACCAAGATATGGGCACACTCTTCCAGTGATCCCAAACGGCCACCCCGGCAGTAGTTTTCAAAAACCGGTGTCTGTCTGTCTGGTCGAAAAAACCTGCAGCCGCCAAAGCACTGCGGCGTCCAGGCAACCTCTAGGCCAAACTCTGAGGGAACCCGGCCTAAAACCACCTAGTGCCCCCGTAAAGCCGTTGGGTTATTCAAAATTTCAATTTTGACTGCATGACCTGCAGATTCCCAGGTAGCCTGCAGATAGACTACTCGAGTATCTGTTAACGGCCTGCAGAGCTTTCACGGCTAATCATCAATAGATTTCGCTTAAGACACAGCAATGTCCTTAACTAAGGGTATTCAAAGTTAATGACTGCCACTTTACGTCGAGAGTTTTCATTCCGATCACATGTTGCACTAAGGGTAAACTAGCCAATAGAATTGATCAACGGAAACTGAAGATAGATAACTCTGAGGACACCATAATATTATAACACATAACCTTGCGAAGGTATTCAGGGTTGCTGCCCCCTTTGAAAAATGAATTTTATGTTAGGGTATTGTGACCTTTGAATCAGCATAGCCGCTATTTAAGTCCATTGTGCTTTTATGAGCGAAAATCAAGAAGCAAGCGGGAAAAATAATTGGGAAGAAAAAAACGAAAAACAAAGAGAGAGAGACAAGAAGAATTTAAGAACAGGAAAACAAGGAAGGAAAAAATAGAGGAAAGGTTTATCAGGTAGGATTGTAGGACGAAGAGATAGATTGTGTGGGTTAGAGATGGTGTGTGATGATGTTGGAGAGCAGCTTAGACACCGACCAAAGGTTGAAAACTGACGTCAAGGCATCCGCCCAAAACGTGAACCTTCAACTATGCATTTGAAGGTGGACTAGCCTTTTTTGGCCCGCCATCCCCACTAGTGTACTCCGATCTCCAACGCCGTTTTTGACGTAAATTCTCAGTCAGTAACTTTAAATACCCTTACTGATCAACGACCGCGACCTTCATATCCACACTACGCGACCATGATCCTACCGCTCGGCCTTTGCACAATTCTTTTAATGTCCTTTCCACCACTTCAAGTCGATATAATCTTCACTGGATTTGTGTCTTCCCTCCAGTTCAGACATTACTGAGGAACAGGAAACATTTGCAGAGTGTTCATTTGCAAGCTTAAGAACAGGGGGTTAACGTAATTTACGGGGATGCGGCTCATGACCGGGAGGCGGCTCACCATAGCCACCCCTTGGAGATTCAATGTATTTTTAATTATATTCATAAATAATACTAGTATAGCTCTGTAAATTAGTTAGAAAGTACTTCCAAATATGGAGAATTGGAATATGTAGTTTTGATTTCATAATAAGAAAAATTCTCTCTTGGTATACCACTATTAACACTTGTTATTTCAAATCAGATTTTACTTACTTCAAGTTAGGCAAAATGGTAAGTATAGTTAAGAATGCTTTTAAAAGTTAATTAGGGTTTTAAACAAGTCCCCTATATTCTGATGAATCACTTTTACTTTAATATATAATGATTCTCTGGAGTTGTTATAGCTAATAGATTGAAAAAAACCTGTATACAAAATTGACCAATTTGACCAAATGATATCTACTTTCTAAGGTAATATATATCTTCAATACTTTTGATACCACTTAACTAAGAGTAGGTAAATAAGTCTAGTAAGTTAGAAGTTGAACAAGAAAGTATTTCAGATATAGTACCCAATAGGGAGATATTAAGGTAAACTTTTACTATATAGAGCTCTAGAAATGTCAAATCTAGATATCCTGGCCCTCAGATGAACCAAAATGTATCTTAATAAATTGAATCATATTAAGAGACTGGGAAATAGCAGTTTTCACCTGATTCAGTTAGAATAGCTTGCAGGATTCAATTTCAAGAATCATGTTCCTCCCTTTATTTGTTTCTAAGACTCAATAAAAGACTTAGTATCATGACTTCAAATTTCCTATAGTTACTTAAATGATGATTATAAATCATATTGCAAAGTATTAAAATTCATTTGCTAACTCTATAAAAAGATATTATATCCTTAATCAAATGACCTGTATATCTTACTTGTACTTTTGTATAAAGTGTTTCTATCTTCAAAGATTACTATAAACTAATAAGAAGCCAGTTAACCCATAAAATACAAGACCCCTAATATCTTATTAGTTACTTAAAACAAGATTTTCCAAGCATTTTTCAATTTCTTTTTGCTAGTAAAACAAAAGTGCAGTCCCGGACAATCAGTCATAAAGAGAGAAAATAGTGTGAAGTATTTTGTATCTTGAAATAAAAACTACTTATCCTGATTCTCCATATTTCAAAGTGCTTTCTAACAAATTTCCAGAGTGCTGTCACTATTATTTATGCAAATAATAAAATATGCATTGAGTTTTCTATTGGTTGCCATGGTGAGCCGCATCTAAGTGAAGCGGTGTTGCACGGTAAATTAAGTTACGGGGAACGCATCTCAGCGGAGCAGTGGCAGGTATGGAATGAATGTTCGTGTGCTAGGCCAATCATACAGATAAGGGCTCCACAAGGTGGCACCCTCAGTGAGGCTTGGAAAATATTGGTTCAGTCACACCTCGCTATCCCGGATGACCAAAATCCAAAGAATCTCTCCGCGACAACGAGTGATCCGGGGTAACAGGTCAGGTTCTGTTGTAAAAAAATTTTGAGCTCATAGCGTTTCATACGGGAGAGCAGGGTTTGACTGTAACCGTGCCAAGGTTGTGGCTCCGCCACAACCCCCGATTGCTCGCTTGCTCTCAATCTTGGGACACCTCTCCTAGGTGCCCCACAGCTCAACGACAGATTCGGCTCAACGACAGATTCAATTTTGTATGTGAATTCAAGAATTACAAACCACCACCAAGCACTCGGTGATGCCCTAAAAGTCATTTTG
>Ga0307507_10006564_pt1 | contig 17737 bp, 20 predicted proteins | sample 7_EM_MG_FD_207223 | JGI IMG/M metagenome (GOLD analysis project Ga0307507, IMG submission 207223) | Populus trichocarpa ectomycorrhiza microbial communities from riparian zone in the Pacific Northwest, United States - 7_EM | ecosystem: Host-associated > Plants > Roots > Unclassified | place...
GAGAAATGAGCAAGGAATAGGACCTGCAAACCAGCTACACTTTTCTTCAGAATTCTGCGCCGTAAAATTTGGCTTTGTTTGTTCGCCGTTTTCACCCCTAGAGAATGATTGCTCGCTTCGCTCGCAACAAAGAAGCGAGAGCGAGGGGAGACCGTGTGTCCACGAGCGTTCTGCGGGACGAATATGACATCAGACCAGAAGCGCGCACAAAAATTTGTACAATGGGCTGGATATATATTACAAGTATCATAATTGCCAGGTTCCTATGTGCGCGCAAACTCAGTAAGGGTTAGGTCCGTGTTTCAATCTCTCCCCAGTGCCGGCTCGCCCTCACGATCTCCAAGAACTCATGCACCAAAGGCCCGAGCAATCTTTGACAGATCGAAAAAGCGGAGGGATTAGCATAGAGTTCCACGACATGAGGCGGTAAAGTGAAGGGATGAGGAAGGGGCGGAGTGGCTCTACAATGTCAGAGATTTCAATAGAATTTTGGCGACAGTGAGAGAGAGAGCAAGACGACGCACCATTGAGGGACCGGCCTGACCCAGTACGGGGGCTTCCTGGTTCCCAAAACCTTCTGCACTGCCCGTATAAGCTCCAGATCCGCACCCCGCTCCAACTCCACTGGTGTTGCATTCGACGTGACGATGATAGCGGTGCATCCGATATTGCGCTTGCCGTTGTAGGGCACGAGGCCAAGTCGACACGTCCTGGGTAGTCGGCTTCGGACTTCCATGATGGTCTGGAATTGGCGGTTGTGCTGGTTCATGTCGAGCGCGAATTTGTGTTTGTCCGCCCACTCGTCTTGTCTCTCTGGAGGAAAAGGGAAGGCGAGAACTGTTAGGCGCACACGATTCCCAGATCGAGGGTCGCCAGTGTTCATTAGAGGCGGCACTTCACCCATGTCCGCGAGCGTCAGAGGTGGCCGTGGTTGTTGCGGTGCTTTCGGTTTCTTGAGAGCGTTGGTGTTCTTTGTGTCGTCCATAGCGTTATCCCTGTAAACGTTCAGTTATGAAACCAAAAATTCAAGTCTTTAAGAGACTTACATCGTATAGCTGTGTTATAGCTTAAAGCTTTGAACAGAACGTAAATGTCGCTCATATACCCACGTGCACGTGCCACCCTATCAAGGTTTCAACAAATCACATTGTTCTCCGTGAACGTTACCACTTGTATTGTTATTTTTTTGGTAGGATAGATACACATTGAGCGGCATCCTTTTCCTTCATGTTGCACGAGAAACCGCCTGAGCCAAGCAAATACATGTTTTGTTCTGCCAGTTCCCCTTCAAGTTGAATGTTTTTTGTCTTGCTGGTTGGGATGATACACGTTCTTACTCTTCATATTATTTCCAAACGGAACAAATACATGTCTGGTTCTATCTTATTCTTGTCAACGAACAATTTGATTCGTTGTTCTCCCTGAACGCTAAGTAAAAATAACTCATTGTTGGTTAGGTAGGTACACGTCCTTGTTCTTTACGTTATGCCCGAGCGAAGCAAATACAAATCTTATTCTTCAAACCATTAGGAACCGTCATACACTCAGTTGATTCTTAGAAGTAGAACTCAATCCCCACTGGCATATTGGAAATGCACGAAGAGCGGAAAGCGAGTGCATATGCTTGGCGCAACAAAAAGGACTGGTTATGGACAGCCTTTTGTAAAATAAGTATAACAAGGTAGATACATGCTCGAAATATCGCAACAAAAATTTCCGTACTCGTCTGGTTTAACTGAAAGAAAAGGTAACCACTATAAACGTCGTGGACTCGTGGCATTTCTCGTCCTCCATCGTTCACTCACAACTCTCATTCAGAAACTTGATAAGCAATTGATAAGTAAGCACCATAACGGATCGTTGCATTTTATCATCCCCCACCCTTTGCTCATGATTCTCATTCAGAATGTCGACTGCAAGATCAGTCTCTCCTATTCCTGACAATCTCGGATTTGAACTTCCCGGCATTAAATCTCGAGGCTATGGTGCCTATTCAATTGCCAGTGCCCTCGTTCACAGTGGACGTTTCAACATCCGCGGACGCGAATATCACTCATACGGCTTCTGTGCCATGGCTCTCCAGGACCTCGTCGGCGATCTCGCACCAACTGTCCTCGTCATCCCACAATTCGAGTTGGACGCATTGACAGTGTCCCACCCCACCTCCATCTCCCTCACCGACTCTATCGCTTCCCTTCCACAGCTAAAGGCGCGAGGGCCGATTCCAGATTTTTCCATTATTCTCGTCCGCGCCATCCTAAGCGCCACAGGACTGCCAATCCCCCGAGGCATGCGTCTCGACTCCTTCGAGCACTGACAGAATGTCAAGATTGAGAAACTCGTCGTCGGTTTGGTGGCTGAGGTGAAGCGCCGGGCGACGCGTTCTGCTACAAGCCCGGAAGAGTTCGTAACCAGCTTGAGAGGTCGCATCCAGAATGCCAGTGTCGATGCTGTTGACCAGGCCGCCGCAGCTTTCCTTGCGCACGAAGGAACGAATCGGTTCATCTTGCTAGCATGGAGCGGAGAGTGGTACAGTTGGAAGATGGGTGTGCGTAAGGATTTTCCCGTCAAAGCCATGCCTCGCCGTCAAATCGTGTCGGAGGATGAAGGTGGAGAGGCTCACGAGGAAGCTGAAGAGGTTCCCGAGTCAAATGCCGAGTCAGGCGCCCAGGTAAGCTCTGAGTTGAGCTCTGAAGAGGAGGCCAGCGTACCACAGACTGCGACTAGGGAACATGATGGCCAGGATCTAGACCCAGCTACTCATCGTCCTGCTACTACAGGAAAACGCGAGCTGCCCTCTCGGGCAAGCAGATCCCAAGAGGCAAAGGTCGAAGGCTTCTATACATACAAAGACCCCCTTGGCGATGTCACTGACAAGAAAATCCCGTACAATCCAAATCTGAATCCGAAGCCCAATGCTCAAAAGTCCAAAAAGAAATCGAAAGGTAAGGGCAAAGGAACGGAGGAAACGAAGCCGCCTCCAAAGCCGAAGAAGGCGACGTTCAGGCGATACACACCGGACGATCTCGCGGGGGTTATGGAGATGCAGCGGTTGTTGACGCCGGAAGAATGCGATGACCCAAACCTGTTTAGGTTCAAGTGGTCGGATCCCATCCTGTTCGGAACTCCAGAGTCCAAGCAGCATTGGTCCTTGATTCATGGATTCCTAGAGCGTGAAAACACCCGAACTTTTAACATGTCCAATGTCTCGGGCAATGATGACTGGCCTGAAGATGACAGCGATCAGAATGAGGATGGAGGGCACAACGAGGACGAGGAGAATGAGGTGAGCCATCATATCGATAGACATCTCGGACGTACCTGAATCTTTTCTCAACAGCAAGACGGGGATTTAGACGACTATTCCACCGAGAGTTCCGGCGACGAGTATGCGCCATCATCGGAGTTTTAGGTCGACTATAGTCGCGGGACCGAGTCCTTAATCGCCGTTTTTATGGGGCGAGTGAGCTCTTGATCGGGTAAAATAGGCACGGAGAGTTCAAGGGTTTCGAGATAATAAAAATTTCCATCTGGGATCGTGAAAAAGGCGTTTATCGCATAAGTCGTGCTAAGTGTGCAAGTAAAATATTCCGTGCACCTCGCCACAGGAAGGATCCCATTTTCGACAAAGCAGAATAGTAGCTGGGTGCGCTCTCTGGTCCCTGGCTGGTTTATGTGTGCGAGATAACGAGATTGAAGGAGAAAAGGGGATGAAATGTAGTCGTTCTTCCAGTGGATCTTGAGCATTTGTTCGGCGACTTTGGCAAGTCGAGGTGCGAGTACGGGACTGCTGGAGCCTGGGGAGAATGATGGTGTTAGATGACTCGAGGATTATATGTACGTCGCCATCGCAGGCAAACGGCCATTAAACGGAGCCTTGGATCGCCGAAAATTTAGTTAGTCCAGTCACGAGGGTCCAATAACAATGGATCAGCCGGGTGTGACAATCCCTCATAGAACATGGGCCAGCCGGCCCGGCCGGTTTGATTGCCTTTGTTCCAAATTCATTGGACCGGCCGGTAAGTCTACAATTTGCCAATAACAGTGGACCGGCCGTCAGTAACAATTTCCAATGAAATTGGGGCGGCCGGTTGTCTGCCCTGACAGGGTTTATGCCCCGTCGGGACCACTAGTTGAACTGACGGGCTCTCAGGCCCTGTCCCGTGGGCCCTCAGACCTTGGGCCCCATAGCAGTGGAACTAAATAGAAAATGAAATTGGTACCTCTGTCCTAGTATTTATATCTGAGGGCTATAATTTGTCCTCTATCTCTTCCAACTTCTGCAAGGTGGTCTCTGCATCAAATAAAAACTAATTCTTGAATAAATTGACTTTAAATTGAATATGTCAACTCTAACACAGCATTTGATTGACTCTGGCAGAGCATTGAAATTTGAATATGCCGACCCCCACAAAGCACCCCATTGATGCTGACGGGGCATTCAAAATGAAATATGTTGACCCCCGCAGAGTATGTCATTGACTCTGACGGGGCATTTAAAATTAAATATGTTGACCCCCTGTGGGGCATGTCATTGACTCCGAGAGGCATTGAAAATTAAATATGTTGACCCCTGTGGAGTATGTCATTGACTCCGATGGGGAATGTTGTTGACTCTGATGGTGCATTTAAAATTGAATATGTTGACGCCCTGCTGGGCATGTCATTGACTCTGACAGGGCATTTAAAATCAAATATGTTGACCCCCACGGGCATGTCATTGACTCCGACGGGGCATTTAAAATCAAATATGTTGACCCCCATGGGGCATGTCATTGACTCCAACGGGGCATTTAAAATCAAATATGTTGACCCCCATGGGGCATGTCATTGACTCCAACGGGGCATTTAAAATCAAATATGTTGACCCCCATGGGCATGTCATTGACTCTGATGGCACATTTAAAATCAAATATCTTGACCCCCGCGGGCATGTCATTGACTCTGACAGGGCATTTAAAATCAAATATGTTGACCCCCGCAGGGCATGTTATTGACTCCGACGGGGCATGTTGTTGACTCTGACAGGGCATTTAAAATTAAATATGTTGACCCCCGCAGGCATGTCATTGACTCCGATGGGGCATTTAAAATCAAATATGTTGACCCCTGCGGGCATGTCATTGACTCCGACGAGGCATTTAAAATCAAATATGTTGACCCCCGCAGGGCATGTTATTGACTCCGATGGGGCATGTTGTTGACTCCGACAGGGCATTTAAAATTAAATATGTTGATCCCCACGGGGCATGTCATTGACTCTGATGGAGCATTTTGTTGACTCTGATGGGACATTTAAAATCAAATATGTTGACCCCTGCAAAGCATGTCATTGACTCCAACCAGCATTTAAATTTGAATATACTTTCCTGTCAATCACTCTAGAACAACTCTGGCAGCCTGATAAAGATAGAATCATAAATCCTAATTGTGCATCATAGCAAACAACATATATAGGTTAGCAACATGATATATGATTTATATGAGCCTGGTTTGTAATTCTAAAAAGGTGTTCAATGTGATGATCACCCGCCGGCATAATGTTTAGTCCTGCCGGAGGGCAGCCCCACGGGGGGATTAGGCATTTGAGGAACACCCAGCCACTCCAATCATGTGTGGAGGGTAGATTGCATGGGGTGGATTGTGGAGGGTAAATTGTGGAGGGTGGATTACTAAATCCCATTCCAGTCCTTAGACTATGTGGTAAAAGGAACTAAGTGGATGGATATCAGGAACATCTCATAATAAATCAATCAATGTCAGAATGATAAAAGCTGTTAGTTAGTTAGTCTTCTCTGGTATTTTGTCCTCTGGTGGAAGCATTTTTTATGTGCCCTGGCAGTGATTGACATTTCAGTGGGCAGTGCCGCCGGGGATGATGAGTTGATGAACATCTCTGCGGGAGGTACTTATGTGAAATGTCAGATTGTTTCAGCTCCGCAGAGTGTAGTAATGACTTTCCACCCATATAAGAACCACCTCTGGAAAGCTGAAGAAGGCATGATTCAAATGAGCTAGGCCCAGAAATAGGTTGTCTGAAAAGAAAAAAAGTGTTGATCATTTTTATTTTTATTGTCAAATGTATCTTTCAGCAGATTGTTTCAGCCCCACAGAATGTAATAATGATTTTCAACCCATATAAAAACCACTGCTGAAAAGCTGGAAAAGGCAGGATTCCAACGAGCTAGGCCCGATGATAAGTTGTTCAGGAAGAAAAGAAGTCTTGATGGTTTTTATCGTGAAATGCTCCTCTCTGCAGATTGTTTCAGCTCTGCAGAATTTAATAATGACTTTCAACCCATATAAAAACCACTCCTGAAAAGCTAGAAAAAGCAGGATTTGAACAAGCTATGCCCAATGATGAGTTGTTAGGAAAAGAAAAAAAGTCTTGATGATTTTTGTTGTGATGCTACAATGCAGTCAAGGTTTCATAGAGATTATCGACATAAAACACCTATTTCTGTGTTTTCCTAAGAAAACAAATCAGCTCTTAAATATTTTAACATGGTAATTATCATGGCATTAAAGTCTATCAACTGGCTGGTTTGGGGGTTATGTGGATTAAAATTGGGTGAGTGCGTCGTTGTTCGTTGGGATGCAGGGTCTGTTTCCGCGGGGCGGAGGGTCCATGCACCAAGTGCATCACCTCAATTTGGAGATGTCCCAGGTACAAACTGCAACTTTGATGGGCCCCTGCCCAGGAACAAGCAAGATAACCGGACTATACTTGTTGCGGCAATGCCTTTTCTGGATGAATGCATCACAGTGTGCCATTTCATGTGGTCTATGCACAATGCAACCCTTCTATAGTTGGTTGCCACTGGCTATTGGAGCCAGTGCTCATATTAAGAGAAAATGTGAAGAGCTTATCCTGATGGACCATTGCATTTCATTTTATCATTTTTGGGGGGTTTGTTCTGATGGTGCAATCAATTTATTTTTTCACCACTCCGTCGGGGGTTGGCTCTGATGGTGTAACTAATTTCTTTTTTGCTTAACTCTGTCGGGGGTTTGCTCCAATGGTGTAACTATTTTTTTTTTTTTGTGTCACTCCACAGGGAGTTTGCTCCAATGGTACAATCAATTATTTTTTTCACCACTCCGTCGGGGGTTTGCTCCGACGGTCTAACTTTTTTTTTTTTTTCACAACTCCACGGGGCTTTGCTCCAACAGTACAATCAATTATTTTTTTCACCACCTCTGTCGGGGGTTTGCTCCGACGGTCTAACTTTTTTTTTTTTTCACAAATCCGCGGGGCTTTGCTCCGATGGTACAATCAATTATTTTTTTCACCACCTCCGTCGGGGGTTTGCTCCGACGGTGTAACTTTTTTTTTTTTTCACAACTCCGCGGGGGGTTTGCTTCGACAGTACAATCAATTATTTTTTTCACCACTCCGTCAGGGGCTTTCTCCAATGGTGTAACTTATTTTTTTTTTTGCATCACTCTGCGGGGAGTTTGCTCTGACAGTACACATTTATTTTTTTCACCAGTCCGTCGGGGGTTTGCTCCGATGGTGTAACTTTTTTTTTTTTTTTCACAACTCCGCGGGGGGTTTGCTCCGACAGTACAATCAATTATTCTTTTCACCACCTCCGTCGGGGGTTTGCTCCGACGGTGTAACTTTTTTTTTTTTTCACAACTCCGCAGGGGTTTGCTCCGATGGTACAATCAATTATTTTTTTCACCACTCCGTCGGGGGATTGCTCCGATGGTGTAACTAGTTTTTTTTTGCACAACCCCACAGGGGGTTTGCTCCGATGGTACAATCATTTTCCTTTTTTCACCAGTCTGTCTGGGATTTGCTCCGATGGTGTAACTAATTTTTTTTTCACAACTCCACTGGGGGTTTGCTCCGATGGCACAATCATTTTTTTTTTTTCACCACTCCGTTGGGGGTTTGCTCTGATGGTGTAACAATTTTATTTTTTTCACAACTGCCAGGGATTTGCTCTGACAGTACAATTAATTTTTTTTTCACCACTCCTTTGGGGGCTTGGTACCCATCAAGTAGATTATTGATGGACCTCAGGATGTGTAGGCCCAATGGTATTGTATTACTTTCAATTGTTGATCCCACTGGGGAAATTTCTTGTCACAACTCCACGGGGGGTTTGCTCCGACAGCACAATCAATTTTTTTTTCACCACTCCATGGGGGGTTTGCTCTGATGGTGTAACTAATTTCTTTGTTTTCACAACTCTGCTGGGGGTTTGCTCCAACAGTGGAATCAATGTTATATATATCTTTGTAAGAGTCATCCTTTTTAGTGGTACCCATCAAGTAGATTTCTGATGGACCTCAGGATGTGTAGGCCCAATGGTAGGTCACAGTATTACACACCTAATTGCGGAACCATTGATGTGGTGCCAGTGGGGCATCCAGGGAAGACATATGATGAAATCTACTAGTAAGGATAGCAGTACCTTTGTTGTAGTGCCTGCGGGGCATGCAGAAGGCTGGAGTAGTGCCCGCGGGGCATTCAAGTTGACGCGGAGACACACGCCAGCCATGCCTTTCAGCTGGCTCAGTGAGTGGAAGTTGATAAATAGCCTACTAACAGAAGGAAAATGTAAGATGATGTCTGCTAGTAGAAATCACAGAACATTTGTTGTAGTGCCTGCAGGGCATCCAGAAGGCTTCTGTAGGAGCCTAGTTGCTGTGGAGAAACACAAGCATGGAATTTTACAATTGCTCAAGACATCTACTACTGATAGAAGGAAGACATATGATGACATCTACTAGTAAGAATAGCAGAACCTTTGTTGTGGTGCCCGCGGGGCATCCAGAAGGCCGCTGTAGGAGCCTAGTTCCTGTGGAGAGATGCACCCAGCCACCCCATTTGATTGGGCAATTGTAGGGGAAGTTTACAAATATCTCAAGATATCTACTACTGATAGGAGGAAGACGTATGACAACATATACTAGTAAGAATGGCAGAACCTTTTTTGTACTGCCTGCAGGGCATCCAGAATGCTGGAGTAGTGCCCGCGGGGCATCCCAAAGGCCGCAGTAGGAGCATAGTTGCCGCGGAGAGATGCATGCGGCCGCCCCGTTTGATTGGGCAATTGTAGGGCATGGCAGCCAGTCTGTTGGTAAAGGGTTATTGTTAAAATACCGGCCAGTCTGGCTGGCCCATGTTCTATGAGTGATTGTCACGTCCGGCTACTCCGTTTGGTACGTGACACAGTGACTGGCATATGTGGAAAATTGGCGGTAACACATAAACAGGCGGGTCATGAGGTGACTTTTTTTTTTTCTATTTGTTCATTTAGTTGTGAAATGAGTGGCCCTTTGTGGTGGAGTGTTTTTTAGATATGAATTCAGCGACGTTTGAATTCTGTTCTTGAGTTTGCCGATAACATGTGATCGTCAACATACTGGGGTCAGAGTCAGGGATCTTCTAGGGAGAAAAAGGTAGATTAGGCATGTTTGAGGGCGGGTAGTAGAACTTTATCCGTCCTGTTTCTATTAGGCTGAAAAAATAGGAATGGATTTAAAAATCCACCTCGGGGGTTCTGTAGGTGTGCATCACATACTATTTAGGAAATATAACTGCGATATGAAAGCCTACACCTATTGACTTTCGTATCGTCCCTCAATACGATGCATAATATAGGTAGGATGACGACTCCGCTCTGACCCACCCCAGAAACGTGGGCTTTCGCCCATCCGTTGTCGGGGAACTGGACATCTTGCTCGTTGATGGTGATGTGTCCCACTTGAGGGTTGTACATCCTCAAAAGGAGCCGGACAAGTTGACAATGAACGTGATTTCATTCCCGGGGATGAAGATGGAGACATTGGAAAGGACGGGGATGGTAGGACGTGATGGGTATGCAAAGGTGACGTTGTGGAGTGCCAGTTCGCCAGAACACCTCACTGGTGTGATCTTCTTGAGGGCTCGGAGCTTCCTGGACTGTGGTGTGGATGTGGCAAGGGAGACGAGGGAAACCATCAATAATTTTTCCGACACCTAAATGTGGGGTTCCGTTAGCTCAAGCCGGGTTTTGGAGGAGAATGGGAAGAACGTAACACACAAAGGAAGAAAAAGGGGGACGTACTGATCGTAAACAGTCCCAGGACCCGGCCCCAGGCCCCATTTCTCAATGCACACTTGTTGTCTTTATACCGTCCTGGGAGACTGAATTGTCGACAGATCCTTTAGCCTTGTGCGTTCGTCTTATCGTCTTCGTCGTAGTTGGTAAAGGAAGAATGGCCACAGGTGGTGGTTGATTCGCAGCGATACCGTTGATTTCGTCGGCTGTAGTACATAGCGCGAAGGAGCATTTAAGCAACGTCCGATGAAGCACTGCTAGACAGACTTGAAGACCTCGAATACGGTCTATGCAAATGTAGATGATGCGAATACAGATGGGAATGCGAATGTGAAGGGTGAGGGTGCAGGTGCGGTTTATGGTGGCCAGGGGATATGATGATTCTAGAGCAGACGCCGTTGTTGTAGATGGATATGCCAAGTGCGAGTGCTGACGTGAGTGTTCAGTGGTAGTATGCGTAAAGGTGACAAGCGCCAAATGAACTTCATCGATGGATCATTGAAGAACGTGGAGATGTCAGCGGGGAGGGGAGATTCTGAGCGCCGACGAAGGAGGTGGATAGCGAGACGGAGAATGGGCGGGAGGATGGGGTTTGAATTGAAAAAGTCGTGTATGTTGAAAGTGAGTGAGTCATTGTAAGGATGCCGGCCCGGCCCGGCCGGACCATTACTAAAGGGTATACCACTGAGTAAATATTCAATCGACGGTAACTTGATCAACTGCCAACTGGTCGTGTTCATTGAGAAATGGGCAACTTCATTAAGTCCTGGCACTTACATGGAGTTGAGCGGACTGAGCCCTTAGAACACGTGAACGGATCAACAAGCGCAAGGCAGGCCTTGTGCCCAGAAGTGACCAATGAAGGTTAAGCTCGATTGTACGTGAGGGTCCCAAATGAATTGTACCTCACCCCGAATTTTGCTTATCCTTTTTCACCTTCAAGGTGTGTCTTCTCCTGACTTTTCATTCACGACCATCACCATTATCCCTTTCATCCTCCTCTCATCTTCACCCGTTCTGTCTCCTCTGCAATCGTACACGACGGTATACGCATCACATCATGCCAAACCTCTACAATCCCTCATATCAGGATTCGTTTCAACCCACCCCGTCCCCAGCAGCTCGCGATGAGAACCGACGACCATATCTCAATTTAAGTCAGCCTCTCACATCCATGGGTCGCAGGCAGAAAAGCCACATTCAAACATTTGGTCCGAATGTATACTCACCTCAACTGATGTTTTCACCCACCTACAACCCCGCAACTCAAAATTTTCAGGTTGCATCACACCAGGAGGTGGGTGGCCACTCAATTCTGATTTACGCTTACACCCCAGAAGTTGACATACCAGAAGTTTGACAGGTCCATCCCGCGTGATGAAGGTGATCGCTTTCGAAGCCAGCAGCCCGCCGGCGGCATCAGTTATTATGTTGCGGACACCTTTTGCGACACCCCTTTGGCTCGTGGTGATTGGGACTTTTCGAGTCCGCCGGTCTCCACCCCCAGCACATGCGGCTCATTCCAGTACTACAATTCTGCGGAAGGTTCTGTTGAATGGCAGGACTATCAGATTCCACGCGAGGATCAGCTCGCAGCATACGATGCGTTCGGCCAGCCTCATTACAGCCCCGATAATTTTCCCCCATATTACTCTCAACACCCTCCCATTTCCCCTACCCAACATTCTTCATACTCCGAGCTCTCAGCTAACGTTCTTTTTCTATCGGAGCTCAGTCGTGCTGAGTCGAAGATTTCAAAAGCTCCGATTACCCCCTCCGAGCCCAGTATTCAACAAACTTCTACTAAGGCGAAACGGAAGGAAAGGCCTTTGTCTGATTCTGATTTAGATATGGATTTTAAACCACATTTTCCGTCCTCCAGTCGTCGTCGATCGGCTCCCGCTCCGGTCAAACAAAAGGTAGCCCCATGTCAGTCGACTGCACCTCTGCCTAAGGCACACACCCCGAAGAAAGCCGGAGAGCAGAAGAGGTTGAGTCTTGCATGTTTATTTTGTAGGGAGAGGAAAATTGCGTGTGGTCGCCCAAGTGAGGATGAACCTGACCAAACTTGCGCGTACGCGATCGACTTCATTTTGGTGTTAGCGTTCTTACCACATTTTTTAGCCAATGTTTGCGTCGAGACCTCACATGTGAATACCCGAAGGAGTCGAGGCGAGGGCAGCATAAACGTGGCCCCAAGGGAAAAGCCGGGCATCGATGAACACTAGCGTGCTTCCTTCCCGAGATGATTCAGTTTCATTCTTGTAATGTAAATTTTCTCCAGTTTTCTTAACATATCATGAACACCGTGCTATATCGCCGTATGTAGAATCATATAGACATGGTATGGTCTTGTACTCATTTGTGATAATGCATTCTGGTCACCCGTAACATTCGGTCATGATTTGGGAGCGAAGTACAGAACAAAGATGAAGCATAAGTTCACCGGTGAAATCAAAGCGTGTACTAATTCCAAATTGCTCCCAATCCCACTCCCGTTACACCAACGACAGCAGTCCAAACTCCCCAGCTCCATTCCTCCCCCCAGAAATCAGGTTTCATACAAACTGCTTCGATGTTTCGTCCTTTTGGATCGATGACGTATGCAGCGTAGTAAGTTATGAAGCTCAGCGCGTAGAGAAAAGAAGCGGACATCTTAGGAAACCAAATCAGCAGAAGTTCCAAAGGGAGTCTTTCGCAAATGTACAAAAGGCCCTAACAATATTAAAATTGAACTAAGGGCCCTGATTCAATGATAATAATTTTAAAATATTATTGATAATGAAGGACGTGACGTATGTCAGTCAGAAAGTAGACTTCACTGTGAGATCGCCAGCTAATATTTCCGTGGCTGCATGCCAGGAGAGACATGCGTGGACTGTCGCTATGAGGTATGGTGCCACGTTCCAACTGATGAACATAATTTTCAGTCGACAACTGTATTCCTTCTTCGAAACTACGATTTTAGAAGTCAGCGGAGGAAGTGATATGGGTGCCATAGGGGAAATACCATACCAATCTGCCAGATGGTCAAAAGCAGGAGAGCAGTGTAAATGCCTGGGTGTGTAGTATGAGCTCGCGGTAGGGGTTATTTCGGATACCAACTTATCGTTTATCCATAGTTCCACAAAGGTTCCATTTTCGTAAATAGGGAGTTGGTTTTCAAAGTCCATCTTTGGGGCAAAGATGGCAGTAGTGAGTTTTTTGTGGCGCACTACTTGTATCCTGCAAGGTTCTAAGATGCTAGCATCTGAAACAGTATTTTGAGATCAATGAATGAGGCCGTGCATTTAAAGAAGGTAAAATTGGTACTATGGACCAAAACGTGGTCCATGAGCACTCAAAAGTATTACTTATCAGAATCTTCTTTCGCATCATTCCATCATGTCATCTGGCAATGCGAGGAAGCGTCTCTTCGCATTTGTAGTATGTTGAACACTCACTTATACTTACACTTTTTTGGATTTTATTGGCGCGAAAGAGATGAATGCAATGCTTTAGAAGGTATGACTTGGGACGACTGATAGTTTCGCCTTGGCAGCTTTTCGATCGTGGAGGGGATAGAGAATTTTCAGCTGAGCAGCCTTGGTGAATTGAATGAATAGCTGGGTTTTCGCTACAAGGTGCGTAACTGGGTGGGCTGCCTTCAAGACGCAGCAGGGGAGGGGGGGCATGTCGTGACGTGAGTGTAGATATAGCAACGACGATGGGGAATTACGAAGGAGGCAAGGGTGGGATTAAGAAAGTTGGTAGGGGTGGGTAGGCAATGGATAGAGGGAGTTGGGATCAGAAACCCATGAGATGATGAGCCAAAGGAATGGGGGGAATCGGAGGGAGGTCCAGAGGAGGATGTAGAACTGAAACTCGTATCGGAGTATCGGAGGGAGACAGAGTAGCATAAGCAGGGAGGAGTAGGGAGGGTTATCGGACTGGGTACGATGCCAAAGAACTAGTAAAACATAATACATGAACAGAGCAAGACGATAACACAACCACCGACGGAGAGGAGGTGCATACACTCGAAGATGGCAAGGGTAGCATGGGTAGCTTTAAGGGCGGATGATGGTCGCATACATGAGCCAGCACGCATACACTCGTCGAACTGGCGCTCAACGCAACAATCACATCATCATCCCACCAACAACAGTTTGCTGCTGCTACATCCCATTCAACCCCGCCATCCCTATCTCAATATATGCACCCCTGCGAGGAACACCAATCCCATACTCCCCCTGCCCAATCACCAATTCATACCCAGGACTATCCCCTCCATTATTCCCATTACCAGGCAGAGAACCCATATAGGAACCTCCATACCCAGAAGGAGAAGCCACATATGCCAGAGACCCAGCATCTGAGCCACCATATCCAGTAGGAGAGTCAACAAATCCTGACCCAGAAGCGGCAGAAGACCCAGAACGGCGACGGTGTACGGGTACATGCTGCAAAGTGTTGCTGAAAGCGTACCCACCATCAGGAGCAAACGCTGCAGAAGAAGACACCATGGAAGACAAAGAGGAGGAATGGTGCAATGGTGAGCCCGAGCCCAAAGCTGATTTTGAGGGAGACGGCGAGCTTTGGTTTGAGTGACTCCCCGCCCGATTCGTGGGATTGGAGCTCAGGTTGGAGCTGGATGGGAGCCCATGTGAAGTCGCAGGGGGCGTGTACAAGCTCTGTTGGGCCTGGATCATTTGCTGCTGTTGGTGGTGCATCATTTGCTGCAAAGTGTACATGTTCCACTGCATTTTCTCCTGGTGGAACAAGGTCCCTTGGTTTGTATATGCGTGTTGTTGGTTATGTCCTTGGTACGGATGGTAGTTTGCGTGGTGCTGGGCCTGTTCGTAGAGCGCTGTGACGGAATTGTCGTATGAAGCGACCATGCTAGGCCTGGGAAGGATATGAGCTAATCCCCCTCCAGTAGCCGAGGCAGCTGAACTGGGCAGCGAAGGGATGTTATGCGCAAACAGGTTACTATTCTTGAGCATAGCACCAGCCACTCGTTGATCATCCATCTCCTCCAAATGCATCTGCACGTTCGAATGCTGAGTCAGAACAGTCGAGTACTGCCCCTTTTCCTCAATATCATCCATATATGCGCCTCCATAGCCACCATCATTCCCTCCTTCTCCATTATACCCGTCTTCTTCATCCCCTTCCCCTGGGACAGCCGCAATGACCTCCAACTCGCCTGATAGGATCATGGAGAACCCGTCTGAGCACATAGGCTCCTCAATCTGCGGAATGGCGGCGTGGTCGAGCCATTCATTGAGTTCCCGCCGGAGGGCATCAGACTCGAGCTTAACTACGTGCAGTTCGCGGGCAGCGAGGAGGCGGTGCCGGCGTGATGCATGGATGTGCGCTATGGAAGAGTTGACGATGGAGGATTGAGAGGGACGCTGGATTTGAGATAGGTTTGGGAGGAGGGCGGCTAGGTCCTATGAGTATTTTTAGCACATCAAAAGAATGGAGACGAAAAAAGAAACTTACTAGGAATCGACCGTTGAGTGTTTCCCTGCGTTGTCGCTCGGCGGCATTGTGCGTGGCCCGTTGTTCAGCCGTGTTCGCCCTTCTGCTGGGTTTACATTTGATCTGCTGGGTGGTGAGAGCAGGCTGAGTCGACCGTTGCTGTTCCTGTGTGGCTTGAGGTTGTTGTTGAGTGGACTGTTCGTTCTGAGGTGGGGAGGTGTTGGCATTGTCGTCGGAGGGGAGAACCACGGCCATTGGTGGATAGAATGAACGTTGTTGGTTAGGGTACATGATGATTCAGCGGAGGCCCTTTGTCTTTGTCGTTAGTTAATACAAGTCACGAGCAGGGCTCAAGCATTGAGTACGGCGGATAGTGAGAGGCCGGCAAGGGTTGCAAGATCTATGCAAAGCCATGATTCTATAAGGCGCATATAGTCAGTGAGGGTTGGTGCTGACAACCGATGAAAAAGATGGTCTGGAAAAGTGTGACAGATCTGTGACGAAAGAGATCTCGGCTCGAAAAGGGAAGGAGGCACCCAGCGCTGACAGGGAAGGAAAAAAGCGCATCGCCTCACCCAAACAGTGCACGAAACAAAATGAACGAGTGCTCGGGCGGACGGGGGCAACAAGGGAAAGAAACATGGCAAACACAGGTATGTTTTCCTACACACAAAATGGAATGTGGAAAGAAATAACTACTCACATCATGGCTTGCAGTGGAGGAGACTGCACAGGATCATGGGAGGGCGTCACATCCACAACAGGGTCAATGTCTAGCGAGATCACCGACATTGTGCTTGGGAGTGGGGACTTCACTGGCCCCACTGAACAACATATAAATTCATTCTTCATGCCTTCCTTGTTGCTCCTTCCCCTCTACTCACTCTTTGTCTCTATTTCCTATGAATATTATTCTGTCACCGCCCCCTCCAGTAAAATAATATACATAGGCGAGCACTGACACAATCTAAGCAATGGCGCAATCGAGGGCGGACATATTGCTGGGATTGTTGCCATATCTGATCAAAAATGTAAGCAGACTGAAAGTTGCTGACAATGTGAAGGCACCATACTTGGATGTGAAGTCATTGAACGCTGTTCTGAATATGGCGATAAAGATGGGTTTGACCTGCTGGTAGGTGCCAATTCGTGCTAGAAGAAAACAGGAAATGCACCTCGTTCGATCGCGATCAATATCTATGCTACTCTGATCTTCTTGCACACGTTGCGATGGGGCATTGTTTTAGAATCTGCGATTGGAGAAAGGAATGCTTGTAAATGCGACAGCCCTGTATATTCACATTGCCTTCTTCTGAGAGGCATACCAGAAAGTCCTGATAGATCACGCACGTTCAGAAAGAAGCGGAACCTCGTATGTTTTCCTATCACCAAAAACAGATGAGGGAAAGCATGGATCTCGTGTTAAGCAGTGGTGGTTGCCGACGATGAGTTCCAGAATGAGAGGTCTTATAATGTATACTCAGGGCAGTCACAATCCAGGTCTAAACATCTTGGCCGAAGGCCAACTACACAACCCTGCACTTTTCTCCAGACTCACCACCTCCGACTTGATACCCCTCCCCAGCACCCACGATGACTAATTCTCGGATGCCTAAATCCTCTCCCTGCACCTGCTGCACGCCTCTCTGGGACTGGAGTAACTGACCATCACGCGGAAGCTGAAGACTAGAACAAGCGTGAACGGGATCAAGGGGCACCTATTCAAGATCAGGCGGCCGGGCCTTGTGAAAGAGGTGGATCTCCGTGATTGGCTTGGGAGGACAAAAGGCGGAAGATTGTTTGAAAATACTTGTGAGGAGATGAAGGCGCATGGACGTGAGTTATCTTTCTATCCGATTTATCTTGAGTAGGCTCTGACCTGGTTGATCTTAGTGCGACTCTTCGCAGGTTGCAAGAACACCGCTGAGGGAATTAAGCACATATGTTAGTCACCCCATGCCTTACCCAATGGAGTAACCGGATGTGACAGCCCACTGTGTCACATGGGCCCAGCCGGCCTGGCCAGATTTCTAAACTGTGCCTTAAGTAATGGTCCGGCCTGATCCTTACAATCACCCATCAGCTTGTGGCGGCCGTCTTTCTCCCCGACGGAGCCATCATCATGCGGAGGATGCATATCATTGTCCGGCGGCACAAATTGCGGCACACTTTGTATATATACTACAATGATTTGCTGTGCAGCTTGTAAACAT
>Ga0307507_10006565_pt1 | contig 17737 bp, 15 predicted proteins | sample 7_EM_MG_FD_207223 | JGI IMG/M metagenome (GOLD analysis project Ga0307507, IMG submission 207223) | Populus trichocarpa ectomycorrhiza microbial communities from riparian zone in the Pacific Northwest, United States - 7_EM | ecosystem: Host-associated > Plants > Roots > Unclassified | place...
AGTGAAGGCCACCCCGGGGAGTACCCAGGATGGCCTTCACGGACTTCGGAGTTGTCAGCCGACCGTCACACCGGTGAACTTCACCTGGAGCGTCGGGGCGCCGGTGCCGTCCTGGCCCGGGGTCCCGATGCCGCCGCGCGCGACCTTGTCGAGCACCTTGAGGCCGTCGTCGGTGATGCTGCCGAACACCGAGTAGTCCGGGCTCAGCTGCGCGTCGCCGTAGACCATGAAGAACTGGCTGCCGCCCGAGTTCGGTGCCTGCGTCTTGGCCATCGCCAGGATGCCGCGGCCGTAGGTCAGCTCGGGGAAGTTCTCGTCCGGCATGGTGTAGCCGGGGCCGCCCTGGCCGTCCGTGGTCGGGTCACCCTTCGCGCTCGGGTCGCCGCACTGCAGCATCTGCAGGCCCTCGGTGCCGAGCCGGTGGCACATCGTGTCGGTGTAGAAACCCTGGTTCGCCAGGCTGAGGAAGCTCTGCACCGCGCACGGCGCCAGCGCCCGGTCGAGGACCACGCCGATGTCGCCCTGGGTGCTCTTGAGCGTCACGTTCACCGTGCCGGTCGACGACACGTTCTTGCCGTCGGGCAGGTTCACCTTCTTCGGCGTCGGGCTCTTGGTGTCCGCCACGAAGTTGCAGGTCACCGGGTTCGCCAACGCCTTGGGCCGCTTCGGCATCGGCGCGCGCTGGGTGGGGATCTGGATCTCGGTCGGCGCGGCCGAGGTCGACGTCGGCGCGGCCGCCGTGTCGTCGCCCTTGTTGGCGCTCACGATCCAGACCACGCCGCCACCGACGAGGAGGACGGCGACGATGGTCACGCTCGCCCAAACTATCCTCTGTCGCTTCTGCCGTTCCGCCCGGCGCTCGATTTGCCGATCGAGCTTGCGCTTCGCAGCTTCGCGGCGCTGCTGGTTGGTCGCCACCCCACCCCTCCAGGTTTCGCTCGATGTCTCACACGTCTGAGGTAGCGGCAGTGTATGGGCACAGCCTGTGAGGGGGACGTACAGGGGCGGCTAGTCTCAACCCGATCGTGATCGGCGCCGTCCGGGCGCCTGGTCCGAGTCCACGATTTGGGAGGCGTCCGGTGCTCGTCGTCGGGTTCGGGACCGGCCCGCTGCAGGCCAACTGCTACCTGCTGGCGGCGGCGCCGGGCGGGCCGTGCGTGATCGTCGATCCCGGCCAGGAGGTGCGCGGACCCCTGGACGCGGCGCTGGCCGAGCACCGGCTGACTCCGGCGGCGTTGCTGGCCACACACGGGCATCCGGACCACGTCGGCTCGGCCGCCGAGATTTCCGGCGACCACGGTGTGCCGCTGCACCTGCATCCCGCGGACGCCGAACTCGCTGAGCGGGAAAGTGTTCCGCTCACCGAAGGCACGTACACCTTCGCCGGGCTCGACGTCGACGTCCGGCACACGCCGGGGCACACCGCCGGCTCGGTCGTCCTCGGGTTCACCTCCGCCGAGGGCGGGCGGCTCGCCCTGACCGGGGACACGCTGTTCGCGGGCTCGGTAGGCCGCGCCGCCGACCCGGACGAGCTCGCGAAGTCGTTGCGGCGCTTACTGGAACTGCCCGACGAGACCGTCGTCCTGCCGGGGCACGGTCCGGCCACGACCATCGGCGCCGAGCGCGCCGCCAACCCGTTCCTCGCGGGGGTGGGCGCATGAGCGAGCGGCTGCCGCTGTTCCAGGAGGACTCGAAGCAACGCCGCCGCCGAGGCTGTTCCGGGGTGCTCGGCGTCGTGATCATCGGCGCCGCGTTCGGCGGGATCGCCGGGCTGATCGGCGGCCGGGTCGCCGGGCTGGTCGTGGGAGCGGTGGTCGCGCTGCCGCTGCTGTACGTCATGGCGGTCAACCTGCGCCGCCGCGTGTGGCTCGAGGACACCGCGCTGATCGTGCGCACGTGGCGGATCCGCCGGGTGGACCTCGTCACCGCGACCCGGCTCGACCTGGTGATCGGCGACGTGCGCGGGACCCGCACGGTGAGCCTGCTGGTCAACGCGGGGCAGCGCGGCAAGGTGGCGAAGGTCGATCTCGCGGTGTTCTCCGGCGCGGGCGGGCGCGAGCTGGGTGTGCTGCAGCTGCGGAAGCTGGCCAACGCGCTGATGAACAACACCGAGGCGAACGGCCTGGTGTTCGGCGAGCTGCTGGTCGCCGAGCTGAAGGCCGAGGCGGGTGGCGACGCGATGGGCGACCGGCCGCTCTACCGGCTGGCCGCGGCCGCGCCGCCGGGCAAGGTCGTGCAGCGCTTCCCGATGGAAGCGGTCAGCCGGTTCGTGGCGACGCTGGACTGAGGTCCTCCTCCTCGCCCTCGCGTTCGGCGCGCAGCTGCTCCAGCTGGTAGACGAGTTCCGGCAGCTCCTGGGCGACGTAGGCGGCGAGGCGCTCGATCTGGTGCAGCGTCGTGCGGATGTCGTCGAGCGCGGAAGCCATCCGGGGCACCGATTCCGCGGCTTCGACCGCGGCGGTCAGCAGCCGCCGCGTCCCGCGGACGAGCTGACGCGGACCGGCCAGTACGACGTCGAACATGGCGCCTCCCGGGTTCGGTCGGGTGCCGCCTTCCTACCCTTGCCGGGCAAGGCGGACACGGCCGGGGTTCGCCGGTGTTACGCGTGTGACTCAGCGAGTTTCGTGGTGCTGCTGAGGTGTGTGGCCGGCTCGCGGGAGGCGATCAGCGCGGCCAGGATCGTCGTCACCGGCACGGCGGCGACGATGCCGACGCTGCCCGCGAGGGTGCGGATGATCTCCTGCGCGATGTCCTCGCTGCCGAGGAGCGCGCCCAGCCCGATCCCGGAGATCGACGAGTAGAGCAGCACCGGCAGCGCGGCGCCGGCGTAGGCCATGACGAGCGTGTTGACCGCCGAACCGACGTGGTCGCGGCCGATCCGCAGCCCGGAGCTGTACAGCTCCTTCCAGGTCAGGTCCGGGTTGGCGCGGCGCAGTTCCCACACCGCGCTGGTCTGGGTGACCGTGACGTCGTCGAGCACACCGAGCGCGCCGATCACGACCCCGGCCAGCAGCAGCCCGCGCGCGTCGATGCCGTGGCCGAGCGAGGCGATCAGCGTCGAGGTGCTGTCGTCGAGGCCGGTGAGGGACGCGGCGGCGGAGAAGACCGCCGACAGCACCCCGATCAGCGCGAGGCTGACCAGTGTGCCGAGCACGGCCGCCGAGGTTCTCGCGGTGAGACCGTGAGTGAGGTAGAGCGCGATGAACATGATCGCGCCCGACGCGACGATCGCCACCAGCAACGGGTTCTCCCCGGCGAGGATGGCCGGGAGGATGAACAGCGCGATCACCGCGAAGCTGAGCACCAGTGCGCCGAGCGCGGCCAGCCCCTGCCAGCGTCCGAGGACGAGCACGGCGACGGCGAACAGGGCGGCGAGGATCAGCAGGGGTGTCCCGCGCTGGAAGTCGATCAGCTGGAAGCTCGACGGATCGGCCGCGTTGCCACCGTTGTAGGCCAGCACGACGGCGTCGCCGGCGGCGAAGCGCGGGGTGCTCGGCTCGATCGGCACGGTCAGCCGCAACGGTTTCCCGCTCGCCGGGCCGTCGGTCATGGTGAGCTCGACGGTGAGGCACGGCTTCGCGCCGGGGTCGGTCTGGTCGCCGACCTGGACCTGGCCCTGTGCCAGGCAGGGGCCGGTGGCGGTCTTGGCGATCGAGGCGTGCACGGGGGTGCCCTGCGAGATCTGGCTCGTCGGCGACGGCTTGCCCCACGGGTACAGCACGATCATGCCCACGACGGTGGCCAGCACGAGCGGGGAGAGCATCCAGATCAGCAGCATCCGGACGCGGTGGGACGCCGGTGCCGCCGGGCCGTGGCCGTGTCCATGGCCGTGCCCGTGGCCGGTTTCGGCAGCCGGCTTCGGCGTGCGCTGGACTTGCTGGGGCCCGGTGTCGGTGGGCCGCCGTCGCGGGGCTTCGCCGGGCGCGGGACGCCGCCGCGCGCCCTCGGGCGGGGTCCGCCGGGCCGGGTTTCCGGACGTTCCGGGCGTTCTGCGGGCAGCTGGGCGCGACACATCGTCCGATACCCGGCGAATCGGGCCGGTGTCGTCGGCAGCGAGGTCTGAGCGGTCCACCCGCACATCCTGACAGCGGGTTTTCCCGCCGCTGAACAGGGCCCATCCGGCGTCGCGTTCGTCCGGATCCGCCCGGCTCAGGTGATGGAGTGGCGGAGGTGGACCCGGCGGTAGGCCGACGGCGGGGTGTCGAAGTGGTCGAGGAAGGCCTGCCGAAGGGTTTCGGTGGAGCCGAAGCCGCAGCGGCGGGCGATCGTCGCGAGGGGAAGGTCCGAGCCGGCGAGGAGGCGGGCCGCCTGCTCCGTGCGGACTGTGCGGACGTAGCGGCTGGGGGTGGTGCCGAGGTGGGCGTCGAACAGGCGGGTCAGCTGGCGGGCGCTGATCCCGGCGCGGGTGGCCAGTGCCGGGGTGCCGAGGTCGTGGTCGAGGTGCTCGGCGATGTAGGCGGTCAGGTCCCGGACCTCGCTGTGCTCCGGCGGCGGCCCGGCCAGGAACATGCTGACCTGGGCCTGGTTTCCCGGGCGCTGCAGGTAGGTCACCAGGGAGCGGGCGGCTTCCCGCGCGAGGCTCGGACCATGGTCGGCTTCGACGAACGACAGCGTCAGGTCGAGGCCGCTGGTGACCCCCGCGGCGGTGTAGACGTTGCCATGGCGGATGAACAGCGGCACCGGGTCCACGGTCACCGCCGGGTAGTCGGCGGCGAGCTTGCCCGCGTAGCGCCAGTGCGTGGTGGCGCGGCGGCCGTTGAGCAGCCCGGCCGCGGCGAGGACTTCGGCGCCGGTGCACACCGACGCGATCCGGCGGGCGGTCCGCGCGAGGCGTCGCAGATGTTCCAGGATCCGTTCGTCCTTCGAGCAGGGCGAGCTGCCCCAGCCGCCCGCGACGATCACCGTGTCGAGCTCGCCCCCGACCTGGTCGAGGCGCAGATGCGGTTGCAGCGTCAGGCCGGAGCAGCTTGGGAACGGGTGGCCGTCGACAGTGGCCAGGAGGATCTCGTACGGCGGCCGCGCGCCGTGCCGGTTCGCCGCGTCGAGGACGTCGGCGGGGCAGGCGATGTCCAGCAGCTCGGCGTCGGGGTAGCCGACGATCACCATCCGCCGCGCGGAGCCTGCCATGATCGCACGCTAGCAGCCGGACCGGCGCTCGGACACGGTTCGCAGGAATCCGGACATCCGGGCCGCACCCGCACCCGGCCGGGGCCAAGGTCGGGGCATGACCAAGACCGTCGCATTCGTCGTGTACCCGGGACTGACCCCGCTGGATCTCGTGGGCCCGCTGCAGGTGCTCGGCGCGCTCGCCCAGTACGACCCCGACTACCGAGTGGTGGTCGTCGGCGCCACGAAGGACACTGTGGACACCGACACACCGCTGCGCGTGGCGCCGAGCCACACCTTCGACGAGATCACCGATCCCTACGCGATTCTGGTGCCCGGCGGCACCGTGCCGACACTGCGGGCGATGTCCGACGAGACCCTGCTCGGCTGGCTGCGGACCGCGGCCGCCGAGGCGGAGCTGGTGACGTCGGTGTGCACCGGCTCGCTGATCCTCGGCGCGGCCGGGCTGCTGGAGGGCAAGAAGGCCACCACGCACTGGATCCTGCGGGACGTCCTGGCCGGGCTCGGCGCGACGCCGGTCGCCGAGCGCTGGGTGGAGGACGGCAAGGTGATCACCGCGGCGGGCGTGTCGGCGGGCATCGACCTGGCACTGCACCTGGTGGAGCGGCTGGTCGGCGCCGAAGTGGCCCGGACCGTCCAGTTCGCCATCGAGTACGACCCGCAGCCGCCGCTCGGCCCGCTCGACTGGAGCAACCCGCCCTACGGTGATCTCAAGCCCCTGCGGGAAATCACGCTGCGCGAAGGGCTCGCCGACAACCCCGCGTTGCTGGCGAAGCTGCTTCCTCACGCGTAGGTCCGAACGGGCGCGGCCATCCGAGTGAGGTGGCTGCCGTCCGGACGCCCGCCGGATAGATTCACTTCGCTCGATCAGGTGAAGCTTCGCGGGTGGGTGCATACGTGCGGTTCCAGGTCCTCGGTCCGTTGACCGCGTCCGTCCCGCTCCCGTCGGCCGCGCAGCCACGGCGGCTGCTGTCCGTGCTGCTGGCGCGACCCAACGAGTTCGTCAAGCGCGACACCCTGGTCGACGAGCTCTGGCCGGACGGGGCACCCTCCAGCGCCGCGGCCATCGTCCAGGTCACCGTCTCGAAGCTGCGCAAGACGCTCTCGCCGGGCGTCGGCGCCGGGTCGACCGGGCAGCGGCTGCGGTGCGGGCCGCGCGGCTACGCCCTGACCGTCGAGCCCGGGGAGCTCGACGCGGACGACTTCCTCACGCTGAGCACGTCCGGGGTCGACGACCGGCGCCAGCGCCGCCGGTCGCTCGAGGCGGCGCTGGCGCACTGGCGCGGCGCGGCCTTCGCCGACGTCGCGGGCGGGCCGCTGGTGGAGGCGCACAAGCTGTGGCTGGAGGATCGGCGCCGTTCGGCGCTGCTGCAGCTGGTCGAACTGGAACTGGCCGACGGCGACGCCCGCGCGGTCGTCGAGCGGCTCGAACCGGTGCTGGCCGTCCGCCCGGCCGACGAACGGCTCGCCGCGGGGCTCGCGTCGGCGCTCGGCGCGCTCGGCCGCCGTGACGGGGCGCTCGACGTCCTCCGGCGGACGCGGCGCGCGCTGTGGGACGAAGCCGGGGTCTGGCCGAGCGCGGACCTGCTCACCGTGTACCGCAGGATCACCGGAACCGAATGGACCACCCCCGGTCCGCCCGCGCAGCTCCCGCCCGCGACGCCGGACTTCACCGGCCGCGCAACCGAACTGGCCGAAATCGGCCGCCTGCTGAAGACCGCGGCACCGGTCGTCGTGCACGGACCCGCGGGTGCCGGGAAGTCGGCGCTCGCGGTCCAGGCGGCGTGGCGGGCGCGGCGGCGTTTCCCCGACGGCCAGCTCGTCGCGAACCTCCGCGGCCCAGGCGGGCTTCCGGCCGAACCACGAGACGTCCTCGCCGCCTTCCTGCGCCAGCTCGGCGCGACGCCGGGGGAGCTGGGTGACGGCGCCGGCCTGCTCGCGCAGTGGCGCGGGTACACCGCGGACCGCCGGCTGCTCGTGCTGCTGGAGGATGCCGCGTCCGAGCGGCAGGTCCGGGCGCTGCTGCCGAGCGGGCCCGGCTGCGCGACCCTGGTCACCGCCCGTCGCGGCCTCCCGGGGCTGACGGCCGCGCGTGCGGTGCCGGTCCCCGCACTGTCCACAGAGGACGCTCATGGACTGCTCGCCGCGGTCGCGGGAGAGGTGAGGACCGAGGCCGACCCCGTTGCCACCCAAGAACTTCTGCGGCATTGTGACGGTCTCGCGCTGGCTGTCCGCATCGCCGGGATCCGGCTGGCCTCGCGGCCGAACCTGCGCGTGGCCGAACTCGCCGCGCGGCTGGCCGACGACCGGCGGCGCCTCGACGAGCTGGTCGCGGGCGACCTCGGCGTCCGCTCTGTGGTGACGTCGGCGCTGCGCGAACGGCCGGCGGCCGAGCGGTACCTGCTGCGGCTGCTGGCGGGGTTCGGCGAGCCGGTGCCCGACTGGTGCGCGGCGGCTTTGCTCGGCAAGCCCCTGGCCGAGGTCGCGGGCAAGCTGGACGTCCTCGTCGACGGGCACCTGCTGGCCGCGGCCGGCACCCGGTACGTCGTGCCCGGGTTCGTCCGGCTCGTGCTGGGGGAGCAACCTCCGCCGGAGACCGACTCCGAAGCCCTCCGCCGGGCCCTCGAAGTCACCCTGGCGCTGGCCGAGCACGCCCGCGGCGTCCCGGCTCCCGCCGGGACGGACCCGGAGGCGCTGCGCCGGGTCACCGCCTGCCCGGAAGCCTGGGCCAGAGCCGAAACCGGGCACATCGCAGCTTCGGTCCGGCTCGCCGACACCCACGGCTGGCACGACCTCACCGAGCGGCTCGCGGACGTCTGCACCGAACTGGCGGGCACGCCGTGGCTGGGTCACGCGGCCCGGGAGGTCTCGGTGATCGGCCTCGCGGCGGCGCGGCGCCGACGTGACCCGGTGCGGGAAGCGGCGAAGCTGTACAGCCTCGGTTCGGTGCACTCGCAGCACGGCCGCTGGCGGCAGGCGCGGAACTACTTCGTCATGGCGGAGGCGCGGTACCGGGCCCTGGAGGACCCGCGCGGCATGGGCTCGGCGCTGGTCGCGCTCGCCGACGTCCACCTCGATGCCGGCGACCCGCTCGTCGCCGAGGCGCGGCTGCGGGAAGCCCTGGACGTGCTGCGCCAGTGCGGGGACCGGCGGGGCCAGGCGGTCGCTGCGGCGCAGTTCGGTTCGCTGGCCGAGGATCTCGGCGACGTCCGCCGTGCGGTCGAGAGCTTCGAGGCGAGCATGTTGCTCGCGCGCGACGGCGACGACAGCCGCGGGCACGACCAGGCCGCCAAACGCTACGCCGACGTCCTGCGGCGCCAGGGCCGGACCGACCAGGCCGCCGACCTGCTCACCGCGGCGCTCGGCGGCGCGGTGCGGATGGGGGAGCGGCACTGGGAGGCCCACGTCCTGCGCAGCCTCGGCGACCTCCACACCGAAGCGGGCGAAGTCCCCGAGGGCGAGCACTTCCTGTCCCGGTCACTCGAGCTGTTCGACCAGATCGGGCACCGGCACGCGGCCGCCTACACCCACCGCAGCCTCGCCGAGACGCGGCGGCTCGCGGGCGACCTGCTCGGCGCCCAGCGGCACCTGCGGGCGGCGATGGGGGTGTTCCGTGACTTGCGCGACCGCCGCGGCGCCGGGTACGTCCTGCTCAGCCTGGGCCGTCTGCACGCCGGGAGCGACGCCACGCGCGAAGCGGTCCGCGTGCTGCGGAAGTCCGCGGACCTGTTCCGCGACCTGGGTTTCCCGCTGTGGGAGCTCCGAGCGCTGCACGACCTCACCGCCGTCACCAGTGAATCGCCCGAGAGGGACCGGACTCGTGAAGTCCTGACAAAGATCAGGATCTGAGGGCGTCCGGGGCTCGGTTCGAGAGCCGGCGTTTGGCGAAGTTATGGTCCCGCCGATTTGGCTTCCGCTCGTCGCACACCGCGTTCTCGAGGAGGCAAGTCATGCGGGGAACCCCGATGCTCGCGCGAGTGGCGCTGGGCCTGACCGCCACGGCCGCGACGATGGTGTTCGCGACCATCGGCACGGCTTCGGCGGCCACCAAGCTCACCCAGGCCCAGGCGGCGTCGCAGCTGTCCGCCGCCGGGGTCACGCACTCGTCCAGCGGCAACTGCACCACCCGGTCGAACTCGACCTGCACGTCCTACGAGCAGATCAACCAGAGCACGGTCAGCGGCGTGATCACGCTCAAGCACGCCAGCGGCTGCGCCATCAACATCACCGGCGGCACCGAGGTCGGGCACGCGTCCGGCACCTACAGCCACTACAACGGCTACAAGGTGGACATCGCGCACAACAGCTGCATCGACTCCTACATCAAGAACAGCTTCAGCTACATCGGCCTGCGCGGCGACGGCTACCCGCAGTGGCAGGCGGGCTCGGGCAACCTCTACTGCGACGAGGGCAACCACTGGGACATCACGTACTACACCTGCGGCTGCTGAGCCACCGGCCGGAGGCTGCCCGCGATGAGGGCGGCGGGCAGCCCCGGGCCGGGCGGAACCACCACTGGGGGTAAGTCCGTGAATGGCACATTGAGGGCCTTTACGACCCTCAATGTGCCATTCACGGACTTCCGGGCTAGGTGACCAGGAGCCAGTCGCCCGAGCCGTCGCCGGGGACATAGGGGCTGCCGGTGCGTTTGGCGAGGATGCCGGCCAGGCCGTGCTCGTGGGCCGCGCCGGCCACCGCCTCGCCGTCGCCGGGGAAGTAGGCCGGCACCTGCCAGTTCGAACCCGCGAGACCGAGTTCGTCCAGCAGCTCACGGCGTTCGACGTAGGGAAGTGAAAGCGTCGACCGGCCGCCGGAGTGCAGGAGGTCGTAGGCGAAGTAGAACACCGGGTACCGCTTGATCAGCCACTTCGCCCCGTGGACGTCGGCGTGCACACGCTCGCGCAACGCCTCCGCGCTCGGGCGGCCGTCCTTCATCGCGACGATTTCACCGTCCAGCAACACTTCCGTCGAGCCGAGCTGCTCGCCGAGGCCCCGCAGCTCGGGGTAGCTCGCGGTGACCTCCCCGCCCGCGTCGTCGTGCGCGGTGACGCGGCCGCCGGAGACCAGCAGCATCGTCCGCGCGCCGCCCCAGGCGAACTCGAAAGCCCAGTCGTCGCTCTCCGGGAGCTCGCCCGGGATGGCGGCCATCGGCTCGAGGAACTCCGGCGCGTCCTCGTGGCCCGGTTCGGCCGGGTCGACGCGGCGCAACATCCAGTCGCGGCCGTCCTCGGCGCTGTGCCGGTTGAGGAAGACGTACTTGCCCCGCGCCCGGGCGCCGTGGAAGACCACCTCGACCTTGTGATCGTTCCAGTGCAGCGTCTCGTAGCGCCCGGTGTCCCACACGGTCATCCGCCCGCCGCCGTACTCGCCCGCCGGGATCTCGCCCTGGAAGTCGAGGTACTCCATCGGATGGTCCTCGGTGTGCACGGCCAGCCGGTTCACACCGGGGGACAGCGGCAGCCCCTTCGGCACCGCCCACGACACGAGCACGCCGTCGCGTTCGAGCCGGAAGTCCCAGTGCAGCCGGGAAGCGTGGTGCTCCTGGATGACGAACAGGTCGTTGCCGCCCGGCTCCGGCGTCCCGTCCGGCCACGGCTCGGACGTGCGGTCGCGACGGCGTTTGCTGCGGTACTCGCCGAGTTTGTCCGCCATGCCCCGCTCTCCCCAAAGTGCCGTTAAGGCCACCCTACGGGCGTCAGACGCCCGTAAGGTGGCCTTAACGGCCAATGCCAGGAACTTAAAGTTCGGCCGCCCGAGGCCCCCTACTGTCCACAAGGGACGCCACAGGTGGGGTTTTGTCCGATTGATTACTTTCTGTCTGGATCAGTAAGTCCGTGAATGGCACATTGACGGCCTTAACGGCCCTCAATGTGCCATTCACGGACTTACGATCTGCTCAGCCATCCGATCCGCCGAAACCTGGACACAAAACACACGCTGAACCAAGTTGACCTGGGCAAACTCCGTGAACCCAGCCCTGCCGATGTCCATAAAGTTCCCGGCCTTGCCTTAACGGCACAGCGCGTCAGTCCGTTTCCACCAGGGCTTCGGCGAACTGGGCCGCGTAGAGCCGGGCGTAGGCGCCGTTGCTGTTCAGCAGCGTCGTGTGGTCGCCCTGCTCGACGATCCGGCCGTTCTCCATCACCAGGATCACGTCGGCGTCGCGGATCGTGGACAGCCGGTGCGCGATGACGAAGCTCGTGCGGCCGGACCGCAGCGAGTTCATCGCCCGCTGGATGAGGACCTCGGTGCGGGTGTCCACCGAGCTGGTCGCCTCGTCCAGGATCAGGATGGCCGGCCTCGCCAGGAACGCCCGCGCCACCGTGATCAGCTGCTTTTCGCCCGCGCTGACCGTGCCGCCCTCGTCGTCGAGCACCGTCTCGTACCCGTCCGGCAGCGTCCGGACGAACCGGTCGACGTGGGTCGCCTTCGCGGCCTCGACGATCTCCTCGCGGCTCGGGTCGTCCGCGCCGTAGGCGATGTTCTCCGCGATCGTGCCGCCGAACAACCAGGCGTCCTGCAGCACCATGCCGGTCTTGTCGCGCAGGTCCTCGCGGTTCATCGTGGCGATGTCGACGCCGTCGAGCGTGATACGCCCGCCGTCCAGCTCGTAGAACCGCATGAGCAGGTTGACCAGCGTGGTCTTGCCCGCGCCGGTCGGGCCGACGATCGCGACCGTCTGACCGGGCTCCACGGTCAGCGACAGGTCGTCGATCAGCGGCTTCTCCGGCAGGTACCGGAACGAGACGTCCTGGAACTCCACCTTGCCGCGCACGAGCTCCGGGTGCGCCGGGCGCTCGGGCTCCGGCTCCTGTTCGTCGGCGTCCAGCAGCGCGAACACGCGCTCCGCGGACGCGACACCGGACTGCAGCAGGTTCGCCATGCTGGCGATCTGCGTGACCGGCTGGCTGAACTGGCGCGAGTACTGGATGAACGCCTGCACCTCGCCCAGCGTCAGCCCTCCGGAGGCGACCCGCAGCGCACCGATCACGGCCACCAGGACGTAACTCAGGTTCCCGATGAACATCATCGCCGGCTGGATCAGCCCGGAGATGAACTGCGCCCGGAAGCTCGCCTCGTAAAGCGTGCTGTTGTGGTCGGAGAAGATCTTCTCCGACTCTTCGCGCCTGCCGAACACCTTGACCAGTGCGTGCCCGGTGTACATCTCCTCGATGTGCGCGTTGAGCCGCCCGGTGGTCGCCCACTGCTTGATGAACTGCGGCTGCGCGCGCTTGCCGATCTTCGCCGCGACGAACGCCGACGCGGGCACGGTGACCAGCACGACCAGCGCCAGCACCGGCGAGATGATCAGCATCATCACCAGCACGCCGATCACGGTCAGCAGCGAGGCGACGATCTGGGCCAGCGTCTGCTGCAGCGACTGCGCGAGGTTGTCGATGTCGTTGGTGACCCGGGAGAGCACCTCGCCGCGCGGCTGGCGGTCGAAGTACTTCAGCGGCAGCCGCGCGAACTTCTCCTCCACCTGCTTGCGCAGGTCGTGGACGGCGTACTGGACCAGGTTCGTGGTCAGCCGCGACTGGATCAGGGCGAAGAACGACGCCACCACGAACAGCGCGAGCACCATCAGCAGCACCTGGCCGACGCGGTCGAAGTCGATCCCGGTGCCCGGCGTGAAGTCGACCCGGCTGAACAGGTCCGCCATGGTGTTGTCGCCCCGGGCGCGCAAGGCGGCGATCACGCCCTCCTTGGTCGCCCCGGCCGGCAGCGACTTGCCGAGCACCCCGGCCAGGATCAGGTCGGTGGCCTGGCCGAGGATCTTCGGCCCGAGCACGGTCAGCGTGACACTCGCCGCGCCGAGCACCAGCACGCCGATCAGCGCGGCCCGCTGCGGCGCGAGCAGCCGCAGCAGCCGGCGCAGGGACCCCTTGAAGTCCATCGCCTTTTCCGGTGGCGCCCCGCCGCCCATCCAGCGCGCGGGTCCGCCCCCGGGCCCGGCGGGGGTCCCGGTGTTCTTTTGCCGCGCCGCGGTGACGCGTTCACCCGCGTCGGTCTTCGCCGACTCCGTGGTACTCATGCTGTTTCCCCCGCGAGTTTGTGTGCAATCTTGTTGGCGCAGCGCGCTCTGTGCTCACCTTGGGTGCCGCGGCTCGGCAGCAGATTTCTCATGCCGCCTCCTGTTCAGTGAGCTGGGACAGCACGATCTCGCGGTAGGTTTCGTTGCCGTCCATGAGTTCGTGATGGGTGCCCGTGCCGACCACCTTGCCCTCGTCGAGCACGATGATCCGGTCGGCCGAGCGGATGGTGCTGACCCGCTGCGCGACGATGACCACGGTGGCTTCCCCGGTCTCCTTCGTCAGCGCGCGCCGCAGCGCCGCGTCCGTCGCGTAGTCCAGTGCGGAGAACGAGTCGTCGAACAGGTAGATCTCCGGCTTGTGCACCAGCATCCGGGCGATCGCCAGCCGCTGGCGCTGCCCGCCCGAGACGTTCGTGCCGCCCTGCGCGATCGGCGCGTCCAGCCCCTCGGTCATCTGCTCGACGAAGTCCTTGCCCTGCGCCACTTCCAGCGCGTGCCAGAGCTCCTCGTCGGTGGCGTCGGGGTTGCCGTACCGCAGGTTGCTCGCCACCGTCCCGGCGAACAGGTACGGCTTCTGCGGCACCAGCCCGACCGCCTTCGACAGCACGGTCGGGTCGAGGTCGCGCACGTCGACGCCGTCGACCTTCACCGTGCCGGCGGTCGCGTCCATCAGCCGGGGGATCAGGTTGAGCAGCGTGGTCTTGCCGGTACCGGTGGAGCCGATCACCGCGGTGGTCTCACCCGGCCTGCCGACCAGCGAGATGTCCTGCAGCACCGGCCGTTCGGCGCCGGGGTAGCGGAACTCCACCCCGGTCAGCTCGAGGTGCCCGTGCACCGTGCCGGGCCGCACCGGGTTGTCCGGCGGGCGGACGCTCGACTCGGTGTCGAGCACTTCGCTGATCCGCTCGGCGCTCACCTCCGCGCGCGGCACCATCATGAACATGAAGGTGGCCATCATGACCGACATCAGGATCTGCAGCAGGTAGGACAGGAACGCGGTCAGCGCGCCGATCTGCATCCCGCCGGAGTCGATCCGCTGCCCGCCGAACCACAGCACCGCGACGCTGGAGGCGTTCATCACCAGCATCACGACCGGGAACATCAGCGCCATCAGCCTGCCGACCCGCAGCGAGACGTCGAGCAGCGAGTCGTTCGCCTTGCCGAAGCGCTCGCGCTCGTGGGTGTCGCGGACGAACGCGCGGATCACCCGGATACCCATGATCTGCTCGCGCAGCACCTGGTTGATCCGGTCCAGCCGCTCCTGCACCAGCCGGAACTGCAGGCGCATCCGGGAGATGATCAGGCCCACCGAGATCGCCAGCACCGGCACGATGACCAGCAGCAGGGAGGAGAGCGGTACGTCCAGGTTGAGCGCCAGGATGATGCCGCCGATGCACATGATCGGCGCGGACACCATCAGCGTCAGCGTCATCACCACCAGCATCTGGATCTGCTGGACGTCGTTGGTGGAGCGGGTGATCAGCGACGGCGTGCCGAACTGGCCGACCTCGCGGGCCGAGAAGTCCTGCACGCGGTGGAAGACCGCCGAGCGGATGTCGCGCCCGACCGCCATCGCGGTGCGCGCGCCGAAGTAGACCGCGCCCATCGAGCAGACGATCTGCACGAGCGTGATGCCGAGCATCAAGGCGCCGACGCGCATGATGTAGCCCGTGTCGCCCTTGATCACGCCCTGGTCGATGATGTCGGCGTTGAGCGTGGGCAGGTAGAGCATGGCCAGGGTCTGGACGAGCTGCAGGATCACGATCAGCCACAGCGGGCCGGTGTAAGGGCGCAGATGGCTGCGCAGGAGCCGGACTAACACAACGGTTTCTCCCCCAGGGGTGTGGTGGTTTTCAGTTCGGTGGCACCACAGGTGCCGGTCAGGGTGGGCATGCCCGCCGCCAGTTCGTCCAGCAGCCGTTCGACCGTGGGCATGAACGGGTCGCCCTCGGAGAGGAACCAGTTGAAGAACGCGACCCGGACCGCGCTCTCCACGGCCGCGGCCATCAGCCGGCAGTGCAGGCGGTCCCCGCCGGTCCGTTCGACGAGCGCTTCGGTCAGCACGTGCTCGACGGTCGCGTGCGCGTTGAAGAACTCGCCGCGCAGCCCGTGGTGGCGCATCAGCTCGCGGATCCTCGCAACATAGGACCGATCGGGCTCGCCGTCACGGAAATATTGCTCGAGGACCGCGTGCTTGACCGCCGTCCAGACCGGCTCGTCGGCGGGCCGGGCCAGCAGGGACTCCCGCACCCGCTCCTGGCGCTGGACGATGAAAGCGCAGACCGCCTGCTCCTTGCTGGAGAAGTAGTTGTTGAATGTGCGGGGGGAGACGCCGACCTCAGTGGCGATGTCCTCCACCCGCAGCTGGTCCACGCCCCGTTCGACGGCGAGCTTGAGCGCCGCCTCGGCGAGCGCACGCCGCGCAGCACGCTTCTTGCGTTCACGCAGGCCTAGCGGGGGCGACTCGTCGGGCATGTGCACAGCGTAGCGTAAAACTTGCGTGGCACGCAAAAAGTTGCGCGCCGCGCACGTTTGTCGCCGCTTTGGGCGGGGCTTGTGGGCATGCTGTTTGGCGTTCGATCCCTGTTGCGGCTGGAAAAGTCGGGTAAGTGGGCACGAATCGGGCGTATTCCGCCGGTGCGGCGGACTTGGTGACAGCCTGTTGCGCCGCTGCGCCACCCGCGGCACTACTCGTGAGTGGCGACGCCGGTTCTAACCGGCTGCGCCACTCACGACCACCCGGCCCAGCGTCGCTGCGGCAGCCGTGCCATCCGCAAGGCCTCTGAATGGCACAGTGAGGCTTCAAGGATCCATTCACGGCCGGCGCGAGACATCACCAGCGCCCGGTCGTGCCGCCTTCACGGACTTCGAGGCCGGTCCGCCAAGTCCTGGCGGACCCGCTGCAGGGACGGCCTGTTCGACGACCCACCCGGCGGCTGCGGTTTCGGTGGGTGACGACTGCGAAAAATGCGGCAAACGTGGTCGTGGTGCGGCGTGGCGGACGGGGCTGGTCGAGCTGGACTGGATGGTCTAGGCCAATACATCCAGTGGCCTTGCCGGTGTGCGCCCACGGCTCACGGACGGCTGCAAGACCCGTTCGGGTCGTCGCAAATTTCAATTTCACTCGTTCGGCCCAGTGATCGACACCGGGCATTTCGACGCGGCGCCGGTACCACGACAAATGCGGGTAATTAACCGGCTACGGATGGTAGTTCGGTGTTTCGAAGCTGTCGATCGCCAGGTCGACCGCAAGTTCCGGCCGCCACGTCCGAGTGGTTCATGGTAAAAAACGGACCCTGATCGGTTCTCGCGGCAACACGGAGGGTGAGGCAAGCAGTCGTGACGGCAGCCACCCTGCCCCATCGTCGTGTCCGCGTCCTCGGCCGTGTCCGAACTTTTCGCCGACCGTCACTCAGGAGTTCGTGAACCCCCGTGCCCACCTCAGCTGAGCCCGACAAACCGTACGACAAGTCCATCCGCAAACGGCTCACTCGGACCGTCCTCATTCCGAGCGTGACGCTCCTGGTGCTGTGGACGGCTGTTTCGTCGTACTTCTTCCTCAACGGCCTCTATGTGCGGCTGGTCGCGGTTTCCGTGCGCGAGGTGTCCATTCCCGCCGTCACGGCGCTGTCGTCGCTGCAGCAGGAACGCCAGCTCGCGCTGCAGTACCTGGACAACCCGGCACTGGGGCAGACACGGCTCAAGGACCAGCAGACGGGGACCGACCAGAAGCTGAGCGCGCTGCAGGACGCGTTCGCCTCGACGATCTCCAATGCGCCGGACGAGATCGCCACCAAGGTCACCGCGCTGAAGAACCAGTTCGACCAGCTGCCCGTGGTGCGCTCGCAGATCACCTTCCGCAGCATCGACCGCGCCCAGGTCAACAGCTACTACAACGGCGTGCTCGAAGCGGCGTCGAACCTGTTCGACACCCAGGCCCGGATCGTCCCGGACGCCACCGCCGTGCAGGGCGGCATCTCCGCGACGTCGCTGTTCCGCGCGAGTGACATGATGTCCCGCGAGACGTCGCTGGTCACCACGGCGTTCGCGGCGGGCTCGTTCGCCCCCGACGACTTCGCCCAATTCACCCAGCTCTCCGGGTTCTACCGGACGCAGCTGTCCCAGATCGCGCCCTTCCTCGAGCCGGGGATCCGCGACCGCTACCAGGCGCTGACGAACAGCACGTCGTGGCGCCAGCTCGCGAGCCAGGAGGACGCGCTCGTCAAGCACGGCCCGTGGACGGCGAACGAGCAGGGCGGGGTCCCGGTCACCGCGGCCGACTGGCAGAACGCGACCGGCCAGGTCGCCAAGGGCCTCACCGACCTCACCATCGGCCAGGCCGACCAGGTGTCCGCGGCCGCGATCGACTCGGGCGACGCCCAGCTGCGCAACGCGATCATCGGCAGCATCCTGGCCTTGCTCACGTCGCTGGCCGCGATCATCGTCGCGGTCCGGGTGTCCCGCTCCCTCGTCGACCGCGCGCTGGTCACCCGCCTCGACCGGCTGCGCCGCGACTCGCTCGACCTGGCCCGCAACCGGCTCCCGCACATCGTGGACCGGCTGAAGAACGGCGAG